>Ga0209202_1000711_pt1 | contig 24187 bp, 18 predicted proteins | sample AD_UKC032_MetaG_FD_184416 | JGI IMG/M metagenome (GOLD analysis project Ga0209202, IMG submission 184416) | Active sludge microbial communities of municipal wastewater-treating anaerobic digesters from USA - AD_UKC032_MetaG (SPAdes) (version 2) | ecosystem: Engineered > Bioreactor > Anaerobic >... | reverse complement strand
GGCTCGCGGCTAAAATGACCACCGACTTTCCCACCGCGCCGTCCGCCTACGGTCTGAATGGACCTTCGGCAGCCGTCACCGTGGAAAAGTCTACTCACGCCTCACACACAGAAATTCTGACAACCCCTGGTCCCTTTAGTCGTTGGGCCCCCTTAGCAGTTGCTGATTGATCGAGCCTCGCGCCTTGGTTGAAACGATCGCGAAGATGTCGAAAAACTTTATATTAAATTGGTTGTAGCTGTAAGGTGAAAGCAATAGACCATTGATTTCAAGAGGGTCTGGTCAAAATGGTGCGAAATGTGCTTCAAAAACTGCACAAAATTGGAGGACTTTATGTCAATCAAGAAACTTGTGAGCATGGTGGCTACAACGGCTGCGATTGTTGGCCTAACCATTCCCTCTGGGCATGCGACCATAACCCAAGCCTTCAGCTTGGCCGAATTAAATCAAGGGCCGTACACCTTAGAGACGTTCGAGTCTGGAATTACAACGCCCGGCGTTATCTACTCTGCGAGCGGAGGGGTATCCCAAGCCTATGCCCCCGTTTATGCATCATCCGTGACCCCATCCGGCTCCTACGGGTTATCGAACACATCGCTCTCGAGTTTCGCTCCGCCTCTTACCCTTTCGTTCGCTGTACCAACTTCATCAGTCGGGATGTATTTTGGAAATGACGATAGTTGTTGCGTGAGTGCGTTTTCGGCATTCCTGGATATTTTTGGAGTCGGGGGGCTGCTTGGAACAATCAGCGTTTCTGCAAATATGAACGATTTTGCAGATCAGTTTCTAGGTTTTACAAGCGACCAACTGGTTGACAGCGTTACGCTTAGATACGCAACTGACTCGGGTGCTGGCATCTCGAATGTTGGCCTTTTCCTTTACATCGATGATGTTCGATTTAATGTTGCCAACGCTACCGTCCCCGAACCTGCCATCTGGACGTTGCTGGGGATAGGTTTATTGGGACTTGGCGTGTTTCGGAGCACCCCCCAAAGAAGAGTAATGGGCTAGTTGGGTCACGTTTTTATGTCTCAATCGGCCCGTCGGCTATAGGTCACGAATGTGTAGCCAGCGCCTTCGGCTTTTGCTGTCTTTTCCCAGTCGACTGCAGCAATCTCGGGAAACCACGCATCGCCTTCCGGTACCTGATCGACTTCGGTGATTTCCAGGCGGTCGGCAAGAGTCATCGACTGCGTGTAAATCTGCTCACCGCCGATGATGAAGGCGACGGTTGCGGTCGACGCCAGTTTCAGTGCGTTTTCCAGAGAGTCGGCGATCTCGGCGCCGGGGGCCACGTAACCGGACTGGCGGGTGATGACGATGTTGCGCCGGCCGGGCAGCGGGCGGAAGCGCGGGGGCAGGGATTCCCAGGTCTTGCGGCCCATGATGACGGTGTGGCCGGCGGTCAGCGCCTTGAAGTGCGCCATGTCTTCCGGGAGGTTCCAGAGCAGGCGGTTGTCCTTGCCGATCACGCGGTTTCTGGCGACGGCGGCGATGATGACGATTTCGGGCATTTTCGGCTCAGTGGCGGGCGGCGATGGCATCGCGGTAGAGGGTGACGTAGTCGTGGGCGGCATGCTCCCAGGAAAAGTCGCGGCGCATGCCGTTCTGCTGGATGCGCTGCCACAGCTTGCGGTCGTGCCAGCAGCGCGTGGCGCGTTCGAGCGCCAGCCACAGCGCGTGTGGTGTGGCTTCGGCGATGATGAAGCCGTTGGCGGTCCTGTCGGCGAGCGTCACCTCCGAAACGTCGATCACGGTATCGGCGAGGCCGCCGGTGGCGCGAACGATGGGCGGCGTGCCGTAGCGCAGGCTGTACATCTGGTTGAGCCCGCAGGGCTCGAAACGCGAGGGCATCAGGAAGCAGTCGGCGCCGGCCTCGATACGGTGGGCGAGCGCTTCGTCGAAGCCGAGCTTGACGGCGATCTGTCCAGGGTGGCGGTCTGCCAGGTCGCGGAAGCCGGCTTCCAGGAGCTTGTCGCCGCTGCCGAGTATGGCCAGTTGTGCCGGCAGCTTGGTGATGCCTTCACCGAGCGTCAGAACGAGATCGAGCCCCTTTTGTTCGGTGAGCCGGCTGATGATGCCGAACAGCGGGCGGTCGGTCGCGAGGTCCAGCCCCATTTCCTGTTGCAGCGCGCGCTTGTTCTCGCGCTTGGCAGCCAGCCGGTTGGCTGCGTAAGGCACGGCCAGCGCCGGGTCGGCCGCCGGGTTCCACAGGGTGCTGTCGACGCCGTTGAGGATGCCGCGCAGGGAATCGGCGCGATGGCGCAGTAGCGGGGCGAGGCCGTAGCCGAAGGCTTCGTCCTGAATTTCGCGGGCGTAGGTCGGGCTGACCGTCGAGATCCGCGTCGCCAGTTGCAGGCCGGCCTTGAGGAAGGACAGCTGGCCGTGGTATTCGACGCCGTCGAAGCGCCAGGCGTGTTCCGGCAGGCCAAGTGCAGTCAGGTGATCGGCAGCGAAATTGCCCTGGAAGGCGATGTTGTGCACGGTGACGACGCTGGCGGCGCCACCTTCGTAATGTAGCCAGGCCGGGGCGAGGGCGCTCTGCCAGTCGTTGAGATGCACGACATCCGGCCGCCAGGCGAGCGGCGAAGCGGCCTGGCCGAGCAGGGCGGCGACCCGCGACAGCAGACCGAAGCGGGTGCCGTTGTCGGCCCAATCCTGGCCGTGCGCATCGAGATAGGGGTTGCCCGGGCGGTCGAACAGTTGCGGGCAGTCGAGCAGCAGCAGCGGCAGGCCGCTTGCGGTGGCGGCGGCGAGCAGGCGGGATGGCGGCAGGGCCGGGGCGAGTGCCGGCAATTCGGCAAGCAGGGCGGCTTGCGGAAATGCCTTGCGCAGCGCCGGGTAGGCGGGAATCAGGACGCGCACGTCGTGGCGCGCCCGGTGCAGCGCGGCCGGGAGGGCGGCGGCCACGTCACCGAGGCCGCCGGTTTTGACCCACGGTGCCATTTCCGAGGTGGCAAAGAGGATTGCCGGACGGCTCATGGCATCCTCAGCGCGGCGACCAGCCCGCGGGTCGAGGCATCGAAGTCGCTGGCGTCGCCGGCGCCTTCGAGCAGCGGGGTCATTCGGGTGGCCAGTTGCTTGCCGAGCTCGACACCCCACTGGTCGAAGGAGTTCAGGTTCCAGAGGACGCCGAGGCAGAATGCCTTGTGCTCGTAGAGCGCCAGCAACTGGCCCAGCGTGCAGGGCGTCAGACGCGGCAGGACGAGCGTGGTCGACGGCTGGTTGCCGGGGAATACCTTGTATGGAAGCAGCGCCGGCGGCTCGCCGGCCGCTTCGACTTGGTCGCGGGTCTGGCCGAAGGCGAGCGCCGCCGATTGCGCGAGGCAGTTGGCGAGCAGCTTGGCGTGGTGGCCGGCGAGCGGAAAATCGGCTTCGCGCAGGGCGATGAAGTCGCAGGGAATGGTTTGCCCGCCCTGATGGATCAGCTGGTAGAAGGAATGCTGTCCGTTGGTTCCCGCCTCGCCCCAGAGCGCCGGGCAGGTGGCGATGCCGAGCGGCTTGCCGGCGCGGTCGGTCTGCTTGCCGTTGCTCTCCATTTCGAGTTGCTGCAGATAGGCGGGCAGCAGCGCCAGCGACTGGCTGTAGGGCAGCACGGCATGGCTGGCGGCGCCGAGAAAGTTGGTGTTCCACAGGGTCAGCAGGGCGAGGGTCAGCGGCAGATTTTCGGCGGCGGGAGCGCCGATGAAATGCGCGTCCATGCTGCGCGCGCCGGCCAGCAGTTGCTCGAAATGCCGCCAGCCGACCGCCAGCGCGATCGACAGGCCGATCGCCGACCACAGCGAGAAGCGGCCGCCGACCCAGTCCCAGAAGGCGAAGACGTTCTCGGCGGCGATGCCGAATTCCCAGGTGGCGTCGAGGTTGGTCGACAGCGCGACGAAGTGGCGGGCCACCGCGTCGGAGTCGCCGGCGGCAGCGACCAGCCAGTTGCGTGCGGTGCGCGCGTTGGTCAGAGTCTCCAACGTCGTAAAGGTCTTGCTGGCGACGATGAACAGGGTCGTGCGCGGGTTGAGGCGGGCAAGCAGCGGGGCGATGTCCGCGCTGTCGACGTTGGCGACAAAGTGAACGTCGATGTCCGGCTGCTGCCAGGCGGCCAGTGCACGGGCAACCATGCGCGGGCCGAGGTCGGAACCGCCGATGCCGATATTGACGACATCGGTGATGCGTTCGCCGCTATAGCCGCGCCACTGGCCGCCGTGGATGCGCTCGCAGAAATCGCGCATGCGCGCCAGCACGGCGCGTACTTCGGCCGGGGCCTGGTCGCCGGCGCGCAGTTCCATATGGCGGACGGCGCGGCCTTCGGTGTGGTTGATCGGCTCGCCGGCCAGCATCTTCTGTTTCCAGCCGTCCACGTCCGCACTGGCGGCGTACTGGCGAAGGAGGGTGAGGGTTTCGCCGGTGATCCGCTGCTTGGAAAAGTCGAGCAGCAGGCCGTCGTGGCGCAGCGAGAAGTTCGTGAAGCGTGCCGGATCGGCGGCGAACAGTTCGCGCAGATGTTGCGGACGCAGGGCTTCGGCGTGGGCAGCCAGGGCGTGCCAACCCGGGGAATCGGCAAGACTCATAACCAGATCATCAGCCCGGTTTCGAATTTGTGGATCAGCGACGCATGTGATGGGAAAACGCGGATGCGGTACTCCAGCCGGCCGCAGACCTCGGGCGTCAGGTCCAGGGTATAGAGCATTTCGCCATTGCTGGTCGTGCCTTCGCTGCTCATCGGATAGTGGCGCGAGCGCCGGCTGAAATCGCCGTTGGGGGTCGGGCGTCCGATCAGTGCTTCGACCCGGACGTCTTCCGGGGCCAGTCCGTTGAGCTGCACGGCAACCTGGACGCGCAGCGAATCACCGAAGCTGAGCCGGCGCTCGGGCGTGTCGAGGCGGTGCAGGCGCACGCCCGGCCAGGCGGTGCGCACCCTGGCTTTCCAGCTGGCGACCGAACGCGCGACCGAAAAATCGTCATTGGCGAAGCGGCGCCCGTGCAGGGCGGCCGGGGCATAGAACTTCTTCGCATACTCGCCGACCATGCGCGTGACGTTGAAGCGGGGGGCGATCGTCGCGATCGAGCGCTTGGCCATGGCCACCCATTCCGGCGAATAGCCCATCGGTCCGGTACGGTAGTAGGTCGGGATCACGTGGTCCTGGAGGATCTCGTAGAGGGTGCGCGCTTCCTCGGCGTCGCGCTGGGCGGCGTCGAGATGGCCGGGCGCCGGCTTGATTGCCCAGCCGTTGGCAATGTCGCCGGTGTCGTCGTAGCCTTCACCCCACCAGCCATCGAGCACCGAGAGGTTGATGGCGCCGTTCATTGCGGCCTTCATGCCGGAGGTGCCGGAAGCTTCGAGCGGATAGATCGGGTTGTTGAGCCAGACATCGACACCGGCGACCAGCGCGCGCGAGAGCGAGAGATCGTAACCTTCGACGAGCAGGATGCGCCCCTCGAACTCGGGCAGCCGGGCCATCTCGGCAATCTTGCGAATGATTTCCTGGCCGGGCTGGTCGGCCGGGTGGGCCTTGCCGGCGAACAGGAAGAGCACCGGCCGGCCGGTGCTGCAGATGATTTCACGCAGCCAGCGCGGATCGTGGAAGAGCAGCGCGGCGCGCTTGTAGGTGGCGAAGCGGCGGGCAAAGCCGATGGTCAGCACGTTCGGATTGTCCGGGTCGGCGAATTTGAGCAGGCGGTCGAGGTGGGTGGGCGACCCCTGGTTGCGCTGGTGCTGTTCGCGGATGCGCTCGCGGACCAGGCGCAGCAGCTTCGATTTCAGTTGCTGGCGGATGCTCCAGAAAGTCGGGTCGGGTATGCGCCCGATACCGTCCCAGTTGGCTGCTTCCGTCTGGCGTTCCTGCCAGCCCGTCCCGAGGTAGCGCTCGAAGGTCTCGAACCATTCGGAGGCCAGGAAGGTCGGCAGGTGGACGCCGTTGGTCACGTAATCCATCGGGTTTTCTTCGGGGCCGACCTGCGGCCACAGGTAGCGACAGATGTCGGCCGAAACATCGCCGTGGATGCGCGAGACGCCGTTATGGTGGCGCGAGCCGCGCAGGGCGAGGGCGGTCATGTTGAAATCCGTCTTGCCCGGTTCGGCACCGAGCGCCAGCAGTTGCTCGCAATGCACGCCGAGGCCATGGCACCATTGCGAAAAATAATGGCGGATCATCTCTTCGGAAAAGTGATCGTGGCCGGCCGGCACCGGGGTGTGGGTGGTGAATACGACATTGGCCGCCACCGCCTCGATGGCCGCCGCGTAAGGCAGGCCTTCGCCGACCAGGCTGCGGATGCGTTCGAGAATCAGGAAGGCGGCGTGCCCTTCGTTGACATGCCAGACCGTCGGCTTGAGGCCGAGCAGCGCCAGGGCGCGCACGCCGCCGACGCCGAGCAGGATTTCCTGCTCGATGCGCGTCGTCTTGTCGCCGCCGTAGAGGCGGTGGGTGATTTCGCGATCGTGCGCCGAGTTCTGCGGCAGCAGGGTGTCGAGCAGGATCAGCCGGACATGGCCGACCCTGGCTTCCCATACCTTGGCGAAAACCGTGCGGTTCGGCATGTCGACCGCGACCAGCACCTCCTTCCCGTCCGCCCCGAGCAGCGGCGAAACCGGCAGGTCGTCGAAATCGGAATCGCTGTAGGTGGCATGCTGCTTGCCGTCGGCATCGAGTGTCTGGTGGAAGTAGCCCTGGTCGTAGAGCAGGCCGACGCCGATGAAGGGCAGGCCCATGTCGCTCGCCGCCTTGCAGTGGTCGCCGGCGAGAATGCCGAGGCCGCCGGAATAGATCGGCAGGCTTTCGTGAAAACCGAATTCGGCACAGAAGTAGGCGATCAGGTCGTCGTCCTTGAACGTCCGGCCATGCACGTGTGCCATGTTGGGCAACTCGTGGTAGCTGTCGTAGGCCGACAGTACGCGGTTCAGCGTGCCGAGGAAGACCGGGTTTTCGGCCGCGGCTTCCAGGCGCTTCTGGTCGGCACGCTTGAGGAAGGCCTTGGGGTTGTGGTTGGAGGCATCCCACAACTGCAGCGAGAGGCTGGCAAACAATGAGCGGGAGGGGCGATCCCAGCTGTACCAGAGATTGTTGGCCAGTTCTTCGAGACGCTCGAGGCGGGCCGGGATCTGCGGATTGACTTCGAGTTTGTAGACGGTTCCGGTCATGGGGCGCTCGGTGCGATGGTCAGTTGGAGTTGAAGGGTGTAGCTGTCGTCGGGGATGGTCCAGGTGAAACTGACGGCGACGGCCTGCATGATTTTCTCAAACCCGGCCTCGGATTGGGAGACCGTTTGCTGCGGTCGACCGTGAATTTCGGCCGGAATCGAGGCGCGCAATTCGACGCTGCCGCCGAGCACGCCGTCTTCCAGGGTGAGCGAGGCGGCGTCGGCGAGTGCGAGCGGCTGGCCGAAACCGCCGGGAATGCCGCCGCCGGCCAGCACGTAGCGTCCGAGAAAGCCGTCGCAACTGGGCATGGCGAGGTTCAGGCGGGTCGTGAAGCGGCGGCCGGCGAGTCCGGTCAAGTGCCAGCGGACAGTTGCGCTTGCTGCATCGAGCGAAATGGTCTTGACGACACCGGGGCGCTCGAAGCGCAGAGCGTCCGTTTCGGCCAGACGGAAGTCGGTGATCGCCGTGCCGTCGATGTCATCCAGCCAGAGCGCGCAGGGCAGGCGGTCGGGAACGATATCCGATGCCGTTACCGGGTGCTTGAAGCGCACGATGTCGTGCGCCGAGGCGATCCCTTCGCCCGCGTGCTGGCTGGGGCCGCCTTCGATCTTGTCGTGGTAATGCTCGTGGTAGCGGCGCAGGGTGTCGGCGAAATTGTGGCTGAGGGGGTAACTGCTCAGTTCGTGGACGGCGCCCAGTCCGTCGTCGCGTACGGCGATCTGCACTTGTCCGGTATGGGCGAGGATTTCGCTTTTGCCATCGAAATCGAGGTCGACCGCAGCCAGCGCCGGGCGTGGCTGCAGCGCGTCGAGCTTGCCTTCCAGCGCGACGATGTTGTTCCACACGGCACGCCGCAGGTGCGGCAGGTAGAGTCCGCCGAACAGGCCGTGCCAGTAGGCGTCGTTGGCCTGGGCGCGGTAGAGGTCGGCGGTCAGTTCCGGCGGCGCTTCGGGCAGCGCGGCGAGGCGGGCCGACAGCGCCTGCATGCGCTTATGCATCCAGTTGGCTTCCGGGTAGCGGGTCAGGAAATTGCGCCAGATGCCGCCGCGCAAAAACGGGCGGTGCAGGTCGGCCCGCCCTGCCGCTTTCTCGCTGGCGAGAAAGTCCGAGTAAATGCCCGCCGCCGGCATCGGCAGCGTCCATTCGTTCATTTCGCTGTACGAGGTGGTCGGTAGATAGACGATGCCGCGCGTGGTGTTTTGCGCATGGAAGTCGGCATAGGTGGCGGTGCGGATCTTCGGGCTGGCCAGCACGCCTTCGACCAGCGCCTTGAGCCAGCCGCGGTGGTAAACCCAGTCGAAGGTTTCCGGCCAGATGCCGAATTTCTCGATGTCGTCGAAATAGATGGCAGCGGCGTGGCCCTGGTCGGCAAGGTGTTCCAGGTAACCGATGACCTCGTGTGCCGGCGAGAAGGGCAGGCGGTAGCGCAGCGCCTCGGAGATCGGGAAGAGATCCAGGCGCTGGCCGTCTTCCTCAGTACTGAAGAAGCCGTCGAGTTCGTCGGCCGCCTTGCCGGTGCAGAAGAAATGGTAGTCGTCGACGGTCACGTAGCGGATGTCGGTCGCGGCCAGCGCCGGGACCACCGAGGATTCCCAGACACGTTCGGTGAGCCACGCACCGTGCGGCCGGACACCGGTCCAGGCGGCCAGTTTGGCGTTCAGCGTGTTGAGTTGGCCGACCCGGTCGCGCTGCGGAATGGCGGCAAGCACCGGTTCGGTGTCGCCTGAGCTGAACAGTTCGACCTGGCCGCGCCTGACCATCTGCGCCAGCACGTCCATGTCGGCCGGGTGGCGTTCGCGCAGCCAGTCGAGCAGCCAGCCGGAAAAATGCGCGGCGAAGCGGAAATCCGGGTAGGCATGCAGGGTTTCGAGGAAGGGTTTGTAGCAGCGTTGATGCGCGTCCTCAATCACTTCCGGGAAATTGCCCACCGGCTGGTGGGCGTGGACGCCGAGCAAAAGGGTGACAGCTTGAGTCATTGACGTGGTTTTCAGGTGGCGCGGCGCATGGTGCCGCCACTTTCGGGAGTGCCGCCGCCCTGGCTGATCGGGTGATCGAGGCTGGTCGGGAGCGGCAGGTGAAGCAGGCGATAGAGGGCCTTGATGTTTTCGCGGAACAGGGCATCGAAGCTGGCGACCGACTGTGGCGAGTTGTAATCGCCCAGCCACCAGAACCAGTCGGAGCTTTCGCAGACGGCCAGGCGGTGCAGGATGGCCGCCCGTTCCTGCGCAGACAGGCGGCTGCCCTCCAGAATCCGGTCGGCATGCTGCTTGGCTTCGCAGAGCAGGTCCCAGGCGCGGTTCTTGTCGGGGTGGCCGAGCCAGGTCGACAGCGTTCCATAAACCCAGCTCCCCGCCGTGAGCCGGGGGAGGCGGGAGCGGCGCTCGTGGTGTTTTTTTGCCGCCTCGCCGAGCGTCACGGTACGAATGGTGGGGCTTTTTTCGAGCGCCTCGTAAAGGTCGGAAAAAAAGTACCAGGCGTTGTACGGGTAATATTCCCAGGCATTTTCCCCGTCGAGAAAAACCGGGATCAGGCTGTTCTGATTGGTCAGATGTAGTGCTTTCAGTTCGGTCATGAAATGCTGGGCGGCATCCCGTCCGTGCCAGTTCGCGTACTCGAAGCCGATCAGGTCCGAGAGGTGTTCGTTGCGAAAGAACAGGGTGATGTCGCCCGGGGTGCCTTCAGGCGCTTGCCAGGGCACGTTGGTACCAGCCTCGGGGCCGGCCGAATGGCGCAACACGCCGAGGCTGCTGGCAGTCCATTTGAACCCGGCATCGGCAATCTGGTTGAGGAAAGGTGTCGACAAGGCGCCTTCGGCCGGCCACATGCCGGCCGGCGCCTGCCCGAAACGCTGTTCGTGGCTGCTGCGGGCGCTGGCGATATGGGCTTCGACCCGGCTGCGCCCGCCCGGGTATTCCGCTGCGTGCGGCAGGGGGCTTTCCGGCCAGGCTTCGCGTGCTGCCTTGAAATCGAGCAGCAGGGGGGCCAGCGGATGATTGGCCGGGGTGCAGCTCAGTTCGATCTGGCCGCGTTCGGCCAGGGCACGGTAGCGCGGAATCAGCTTGTCCAGCACGGCGCCGAGTTCGCCCAGCAACTGTTCGCGGTCGCTTAGTTCGAAGGCGTCGCCCTTGGCCATCAGGCGGGGCACGAGATGGCCGTCGCGGCGCAGGCTTTCGCCGGTCCACACGAGCAGGAACCAGATGGCCAGATCGGTGTAGTAACTCCCCGACAGGTAGGTCAGGGCGTTGGCGTCCTGCGCCCTGACGAACGCCAGCAGGTCGCGCAGCCGGCGGTAGGGAGCAAAGGGTTCGAGCATGGTCGGGGCGTGGCAGCGAAATGCCATGTCGAGCAGCCAGGTCTTGTCCTCGCTGGTCAGCTGCTCCGGATTCGGGTGGGCGGCAATGCGCAGCAAGGGGTCGCGCCACTGGCGGGTGGCCAGCTGGTCACAGTAGTCCTCGACCTGATCGAGCAGCACCGGAACGAAATTGACCGTACAGTGAATACCCGGGTGCCGCTCGAGGTGGCCGGCCATGTCGGTGTAGTCCTTGATCGCATGCAGCAGAACCCAGGGCAGCACGAAATGGCCGCTTTCGGGATGCCGGTAATCCGGCTGATGCATGTGCCAGAGGAAGGCGAGGTCAGCCATGGTGTGCCGGTTTGGCGCCCTGGCCGAGCATTTCGGCGGTGACCAGCGTGATGCCCTTGGGGCTGACGAAGAAGCGCTTGCGGTCAGCCTCAAGGTCTTCGCCAATGACCATCCCTTCGGGAATCCGGCAGCGCTTGTCGATGACGCAGCGTTTTAGCCGCGCGTGCCGGCCGACATCGACGCCGGGCAGAATTACCGAATCCTCGACGTTCGCCCAGCTATGCACCTCGACGCTGGAGAAGAGCAGGGAGCGCTTTACCGTCGCGCCGGAAATGATGCAGCCGCCGGCGATCAGCGAATCGATCGCCATGCCGCGCCGGTCGTCGTCGTCGAAGACGAACTTGGCCGGCGGCAGCTGCTCCTGATAGGTCCAGATCGGCCAGTCCTTGTCATAGATGTTGAGTTCCGGCGTGACCTTGGTCATTTCCATGTTCGCTTCCCAGTAGGCATCGAGCGTGCCGACGTCGCGCCAGTAGGGCTCGTGGTGGTCGCTGCCGACGCACGAATCGGCGAAGCGGTGGGCGAAGACACGGTAGCGCGGCACGATGTGCGGGATGATGTCCTTGCCGAAATCGCGGCTCGATCCCCTGGTTAACGCATCGCGTTCGAGCTGTTCGAAGAGGAACCTGGCGTTGAAGATATAGACGCCCATCGAGGCCAGCGCACGCCCGGGTTGGCCAGGAATGGCCGGCGGGTGCTGCGGCTTCTCGACGAAATCGACGACGCGATCGTCCGCATCCACGCCCATTACGCCAAATTCTCTCGCCTCGTCGAGTGGCACGTCGATGCAGGCCACGGTCATGTCGGCCTGATGCTTGGCATGGAAGGCCAGCATGCGCCCGTAGTCCATCTTGTAGATGTGGTCGCCGGCGACGATCAGCACGTGATCGGGGTTGTAGCGCCGGAGGAAATGCATGTTCTGGTAAACCGCATCGGCCGTTCCCTGGTACCACTGGGTTTCGTCGATCTGCTGCTGTGCCGGCAGGAGCTGGATGAACTCGTCGAAACGCCCGTCGAGGAAGCTCCAGCCGCGCTGGATGTGGCGGATCAGGCTGTGTGCCTTGTATTGCGTGGCGACGCCGATCTTGCGGATGCCCGAATTGACGCAGTTGGACAACGTGAAGTCGAGAATGCGGAACTTGCCACCAAACGGTACGGCCGGCTTCGAGCGAAAATCGGTCAGCTGCTTGAGCCGGCTGCCCCGACCGCCGGCGAGGATGATGGCAAAGGTGTTGCGCGTCAGATGGCTGATGAAACGCATGTCCGTCTGATCCCGCATCTCGCAATACGCCTGATGCGGGCATGGGGTGCTGGTTGGCATGGCAAGACTCCCTGTGCTCCGTTTTGTCTTATGATACTGCGATAGGGAGGGCAAATGCAGTCATCCGACGCGCTTTATCTGTTCAACGAAGGCCGCAACTATCAGGCCTACCGCCTGCTAGGCGCCCATCTCACGCAAGCTGGCACGGTGTTCCGCGTCTGGGCTCCCAATGCGGCCGGGGTCTCGGTGGTGGGCGACTTCAATGGCTGGCGGGGCGGCGTCCATGACCTCGCGCCGCTTGGCGCTTCCGGTGTATGGGAAGTGACGGTGCCGGAAGCGCAGCCCGGTCACCTGTACCGCTTCGAAATCATTGCGCGTGACTCCGGCGCACGCCTGATCAAGTCCGACCCCTACGGGCGCGGCTTCGAGTTGCGCCCGGGTTCTGCCGCCTATGTCGTGGCGCCTGCGCAACATGTCTGGGGCGATCAGGCCTGGCTGGCGCGGCGGGCGGCCTGGGACTGGCTGCACGCCCCGGTCAATATTTACGAGGTGCACCCCGGTTCGTGGATGCGCCATCCGGACGGCCGGCGCTATCTGTGGCGCGAACTTGCCGAGCGCCTGATTCCCTACGCCGTCGAACAGGGCTACACCCACCTCGAATTGCTGCCGGTCACCGAGCATCCGCTCGATGAATCCTGGGGTTACCAGACGACCGGCTATTTCGCGCCGACCGCGCGCTACGGGTCGCCGGACGACCTGCGCGCCTTCGTCGACGCCTGTCATCAGGCCGGCCTCGGGGTCATCCTCGACTGGGTGCCCGGGCATTTTCCGCAGGACGACTGGGCACTCGCCCGCTATGACGGCACGGCGCTCTACGAACACGAAGACCCGCGCCTCGGGCTGCATGCCGATTGGGGCACACACATCTTCAACTACGGACGCCACGAGGTGCGCAGCTTCCTGCTGTCGTCGGCGCACTGGTGGCTGGCGGAATTCCATTTCGATGGCCTGCGCGTCGATGCCGTTGCCTCGATGCTCTACCTCGACTATTCGCGCAAGGCCGGTGAATGGCTGCCCAACAAGTACGGCGGCCGGGAAAACCTCGACGCCATCGATTTTCTCAAGGAGCTCAATGCGATGGTGCATGGCGAGTTCCCCGGGGCGCTGACCATCGCCGAGGAATCGACCGCGTGGCCGCAGGTGTCGCGGCCCACGTACGTCGGCGGGCTGGGCTTCTCGATGAAGTGGAACATGGGCTGGATGAACGACAGCCTGCGCTATTTCCAGCGTGACCCGATTCACCGCCGCTGGCATCACGACGAACTGACCTTCAGCCAGGTGTATGCCTACAGCGAAAATTACGTCCTGCCCTTCTCGCATGACGAGGTGGTCCACGGCAAGGGCTCGCTGCTCGGCAAGATGCCGGGCGACCGCTGGCAGCAACTGGCCAACCTGCGCCTGCTGCTCGCCTGGCAGGCCTTCACGCCGGGCAAGAAACTCGCTTTCATGGGCTGTGAATTCGGCCAGCCGCGCGAGTGGTCCGAAGCGCGCGAACTCGACTGGGGTCTGCTGGCCGATGGCAGCCATGCCGGCCTGCAACGGCTGGCCGCCGATCTCAATCGCCTCTATCGCGATTGCCCGGCGCTGCACCAGCAGGATTTCTCGCCATCCGGCTTTGAATGGATCGACTGCCACGACAGCGAACATTCGGTTCTCGCCTGGCTGCGCTGGGGGCGCGACGGCAGCTTCGTCGTCGTCGCCGTGAACTTCACCCCGGTGCCGCAGCGCGCTTACCGGCTGGGCGTGCCGCAAGCCGGACGCTACGAGGAAATTCTGAACAGCGATTCGGCGCACTACGGCGGCGGCAACCTCGGCAATTCCGGCGGGCTTGAAGCGTTCGCCGGCGAATGGATGAACCGCCCGGCGAATCTGGAAATCACGATGCCGCCGCTGGCGGCGGTGGTTCTCAGATTGGCTGGTCCGGGCTGATGCCGCTGGCCGCCAGCGCCAGCGCGCCTTGCACGCCAAGGTCTTCCGCGGTGACCAGATGGATCGGGATGTTCCTGATCAGGTGCTGATGTTCGCGCTTGGCCAGGAAAGCCTTGATGAACGGGCTGGTGTCTACCCGCGGCAGCAGTTTCGCGGCAATCCCGCCAGCTAGGTAGATGCCGCCGTGAGCGAGCCAGTGCAGGGCAAGGTCGCCGGCAAAGGCGCCGAAACAGTTGAGCCAGATGCCGAGCGCTTGTTCGGCGCGCGCATCGATCTTTGCCAGGGCTGCCTTGCCGATCTCTTCAGGTTGCCGCAACGCGGATGGGTTTCCTGCTGGGCTCCTGCCTAGGGTGCTTCCTGACGGGCGCGGTCGACCGCTCAAAAAGGCATAAATCCGCGCCAGGCCGGGGCCCGAGACGATGTCTTCGGTGGTTACCCGCCCGTTCTGTTCGAGCAGCCAGCCCCAGAGTTCGCCTTGCTGGGCGGTTTGTGGCGCAAAGCCGATGTGTCCGCCCTCGCCGGGAATGACCCGGTAGCGATTGTCTTCCCAGAGCAGTCCGGCAACGCCAAGGCCGGTGCCGGCGCCAAGGATTACCCGTGGCGCCCTGGCAACCGGCTGGCCGGCGTGCAGCGTTCTGATCTGCGCCGGCTCGATCAGGTCGAGGCCGTGGGCGGCGGCCGCGAAATCGTTGGCCAGTGTGACCTGTCCGATCCCGAATTCCTTGCTCAGTCTGGCTGCGGAAAGGTGCCAGGGAAGGTAGGTAAGCTTCGCGGTCTTGCCGTCAGTGGGGCCCGCGACACCGAAGCAGGCGGCGTCGATCGGCGGGGAATCCGCCAGAAATCCGCTGAGCAGGGTATCGAAACTCGGGTAGTCATGGCTGGCGAAGCGTTGCTCGCGGATGACGCGAAACCGGCCATCGTGGCGCTCGGCGAGGGCCAGCAGGGTCTTGGTGCCACCGAGGTCGCCGCCGAGGATCATTGCGGTTCGCTGTGTGGCAGAAGATGGGGTGAGCGACAGGGCACGAGGCGGAATTCAGTAGCGGATTGGTCTGGTTCGAATGAGCTGGGCAGACGTCGATTATATGCGGAAAGGCTGGTGCACGGAGGCGCGAAATGCCTGTCCGAGCTGTCTGCGAATGTCATGTGCCTGTGGTAGATTGACGGCCATTCAGATCTAAGTAATTGGGATGGGGTATGTCATCGACTGGGAAAAAAGGTGTTTCGGGAAAATTGAATTTCCTGCTGTGCGGTTCGGCGCTGCTCGGCTTGGTTGCTTGCCAGCCGGCCAGTGAGGCGCCGGCACCCGAGATCAGGCCGGTGCGGGTGGTTACGGTTGAGTCAGGGAAGGGGGGCGATTCGGTGTCGCTCACCGGCAGGGTACAGGCGGAATCGGAAGTCAATCTGGCGTTTCGTATCGACGGGCGCATGATCAGCCGGGCGGTGAATATTGGCGACACGGTCACCGCCGGTCAGGAAATTGCACGGCTCAATCCGGAAAACGAGGAAGACGGTCTGCGCGCGGCAGAAGCGACCCTGCAGGGCGCCCGCGGACAACTCATCGAGGCGCGCGCCAACGAGGCGCGCAACCGTTCGCTGCTGGCTCAGAACTTCATCTCCCAGGCGGCTTTCGATCGGATCACGCAGGTTGCAAGCAGCGCCCAGGCGCAGGTCGACGCGGCGCAGGCACAGGTTGGCATCGCCCGCAACCGCCTCGGCTACACGCGACTGCTGGCCGATGCCGGCGGCGTGGTGACCGCGGTCGGCGCCGAACCCGGTGAGGTTGTCCAGGGGGGGCGCATGGTCGTTCAGGTTGCGCGCAAGGACGGTCGCGACGCGGTTTTTGACGTGTCCGCGCGGATCAAGGATAGTGCGCCGGCAAATCCGGAAATCACCGTCACCCTGGCGACCGATCCGGCGGTAACGGCCAAGGGCCGGGTGCGCGAAGTTTCGCCGCGCGCCGACCCGGTGACCGGAACCTTCGCGGTCCGCGTCGGACTGATCGACCCGCCGGCCGCGATGCGACTGGGAACCACCGTGACCGGTCGCATGCCGGTCGGAGCCCCGCAGGGAATCGAGGTTCCCGCATCGGCGCTGGTTCGCGCCGAGGGCCGCTTGGCGGTGTGGGTCGTCGACCCGCAGGCCTTGACGGTTTCCATGCGGACGATCGAGGTACGCGCCTCCGACCCGGCGAAGGTCCAGGTGGCCGCAGGCCTGAGTCCGGGCGATATCGTCGTCGTCGCCGGGGTGCAGGCCTTGCGCCCGGGTCAGAAGGTCCGTCTGCTCGGGAAGCAAGCATGATCGGCCCGAATCTGTCGGAATGGGCGCTCGCCAACCGTTCGCTGGTCATCTTCCTGATGATCGTCGCGGTGGTCGCCGGGACTTTCTCTTTCCAGCGACTCGGGCGCGGCGAGGATCCTGCCTTCACTTTTAGAACCATGGTGGTCAGCGCCGCCTGGCCGGGCGCTACCGTCGACGAAACCCTGAATCAGGTCACCGAACGCCTGGAAAGAACGCTTCAGGAAACCGACTACCTCAACCGGGTGCGCAGCTACACCACGGCCGGCCAGACAACGATCTTCGTCGATCTCAAGCAGTCGACCCCGCCGCACAAGGTGCCGGACATCTGGTACCAGGTGCGCAAGAACATCGGCGACATGCGCGGCTCGCTGCCGGCTGGCGTCATCGGACCGGGCTTCAACGACGACTTCGGCAGCACCTTCGGCATCATCTACGCCTTTACCGCCGACGGTTTCAGCTTCCGCGAACTGCGCGACTATGTCGAAACGGCGCGCTCGCGTCTGCTGCACGTTCCCGATGTGTCGAAAATCGAAATCCTCGGCGCGCAGGATGAGCGGATCTTCATCGAGTTCTCGACCGAGCGCCTGGCTGCCCTGCGCCTCGACTACCCGACGATCCTCGGCGCGCTGCAGGCGCAGAACCTGGTGCGGCCGGCGGGCACCATCCAGACCGGGCAGGAGCGTGTGTTCCTGCGCGTCAGCGGTTCCTTCGATTCGGAACGCGACATCGAGTCCGTCAATCTCGTCGCCGGCGACCGCATTTTCCGCCTGGGTGACATTGCTACCGTAAGGCGCGGGTTCTCCGATCCGCCGCAGCCGATGTTCCGCGTCAACGGCAAGCCCGCGATCGGCCTCGCCATCGCCATGCGTGACGCCGGCGACATCCTGGCGCTCGGGCGCAATGTCCGCAACGTCATGGCGGAAGTCCGCGCCGACCTGCCGCACGGCATCGAACCGACGCTGGTCGCCGATCAGGCCGTCAGCGTCGACGTCGCGATCAACGACTTCATGACCTCGCTCTGGCAGGCGATCGTCATCATCCTCGTCTGCAGTTTCGTGAGCCTCGGCGGACGGCCTGGTGCCGTCGTCGCGCTGGCCATTCCGCTGACGCTGGCGATCGTCTTCGCCGTGATGGACATTGCCAACATCGACCTCCATCGCATCTCGCTCGGCGCGCTGATCATCGCGCTGGGACTGCTGGTCGACGATGCGATGACGACCGTCGATGCCATGCTCCGCCGCCTCGGTGCGGGCGACAGCATGGATGACGCGGCGACCTTCGCCTACCGCACGCTGGCGGCGCCCATGCTGATCGGCGCGCTGGTCACAATCGCCAGCTTCGTGCCGATCGGCTTCGCGAAAAGCAACGCCGGCGAGTACACCTTCGATATCTTTTCGGTGGTGGCCATTTCGCTGATCGCCTCGTGGCTGGTGGCGGTGGTATTCGGGCCGCTGCTCGGCAAGGCCATCCTGAAAGCACCCAAGGTAGAAGCGGAGCCCAAGCCGAGCAAGATGGTTGCGGTCTACAGCGCCTTCCTGCAAAGCGCGATCCGCGCCAGATGGCTGACCATCGCCCTGACGCTGGCCGCATTCGTCGCTGCCATGTTCCTGCTGCGCTACGTGCCGCAGCAGTTCTTTCCGGCCTCCGACCGGAGCGAGTTGACGGTGAGCATGACGCTGCGGCAGAACGCCTCGATCTACGCCACCGAGGCGCAGGCCATGCGCCTCGAAGCGCTCCTCAAGGACGATCCCGACATCGATCACTACAGCACCTATGTCGGCCGTGGGGCGATCCGTTTCATCCTGACGCTCGACGTGCAGCTGCCCAATCCGTTCTTCGCGCAGTTCGTGATTGTCACCAAGGATCTCGAGGCGCGCGAGCGGGTGCAGGCCAAGCTGGAGAAAGCGCTCGCCGAGGAGTTTCCCGAAGTCGTGGCGCGTGTCTCGCCGCTCGAGCTGGGGCCGCCGGTCGGCTGGCCGCTGCAGTATCGCGTGACCGGCCCGGACAAGGACGAGGTGCGCAAAATCGCACTCGAGCTGGCCCAGGTGATGGGTTCCGACACCCGTACCCGTTACATCAACTACGACTGGATGGAGCCGGCCCGGCAATTGCGCGTCAGCGTCAACCAGGATCAGGCGCGGCAGCTGGGCATCAGCTCCGCGGCGCTGGCCAGCGTGCTCAACGCCAAGGTCACCGGCTCGACGGTCACGCAGGTGCGCGACGATATCTACCTGGTCAATGTCGTGGCGCGTGCGGTGGAAGAGGAGCGCGCCTCGTTCGGCTCGCTGGCTTCGCTTCAGGTGCCGACCTCGAGCGGGCGCATGGTGCCCTTGAGCCAGTTTGCGACGGTGGTCGAGGAGCAGGAATTCCCGATTGTCTGGCGTCGCAACCGGCTGCCTACGCTTACCGTGCGGGCCGATGTGGACCACAGCGTCCTGCCCGATACGGTCGTCGGTGCGCTGGCACCGAAGATTGCCGAACTGAACGCCAGGCTGCCCGCGCAGTACAAGATCGAAACCGGCGGGATGTACGAGGAGAGCGCCATCTCGCAAGCCTCGGTGTTCGCGGTGGTGCCGCTGATGATCGTGCTGATGCTGACGACCATGATGGTGATGCTGGGGAGCTTCCGCCGCCTGGCGATGGTGGTCGCCGTGTTGCCGCTCGGGCTGATCGGCGTCGTCCTCTCGCTGCTGCTGTTCAACAGGCCGCTCGGCTTCGTCGCCATTCTCGGCGTTCTCGCGCTGATCGGCATGATCGCCAAAAACACGGTGATCCTGATCGTACAGATCGAGACCGACCGCGCGGAAGGCCGGAACGTTCTCGAAGCCGTCCTCGCCTCGGCGACTTCGCGGCTCCGGCCGATGGTGCTGACGGCGATCTCGACGGTGCTCGGCCTGATCCCGATCGCGCCGACGGTGTTCTGGGGGCCAATGGCCTTCGCCATCATGGGCGGTCTGCTGGTGGCGACCTTGCTGACGCTGGTATTCCTGCCGGCGCTTTATGTGACGGTGTTCGGCGGCAAGCCGCCGGTGGCGGAGGCGGCTGGCGCAAAGTGAGTCCCGTGGTGCGTACCGCCCTGGTTCGCTGGGCCTTGTTCCTGGTGTTCTGGGGTGCGCTGATCGGGTTGTCGCCCGGCATTCTCGCTATCGGTGCCGTCGCCGCCGGCGCTGCCACCTGGGCGAGCCTGCACCTGTTGCCGCCCGGGTCGCAACGGGTACGGCTGGGCCCGCTGATCGCCTTGCTGCCGCGTTTTGTCTGGCAGTCGCTGCTGGCCGGCTGGCAGGTCGCACGGCTGGCCTTTTCGTCCAGCCCGCAGTTGCGGCCGGGCTTCGTTTCCTTTCGCAGCGTCTATCCCCCGGGGTACTTGCGCAACACCTTCGCCACCATCGCCAGCCTGATGCCGGGTACCTTGCCGTGCGGCGAGAGCGAAACGGAAATCGTCTTTCACTGCCTCGATATCGAACAGCCGGTCGTCGCCGAGCTGGCGGAGGAAGAGGCGGTGCTGGCTGGCGTGCTGGAGACGGGGCGGGCGGATGGCTGAGTTTCTCCTGCTGGCCGCCCTGCTGGTCTTGCTGATGACAGCGCTGGGCCTGGTGCGCCTGTTGCGCGGCCCGGGGGACGCCGACCGCATGATGGCCGGGCAACTGCTGGGCACCGGCGGGATCGCGGTGCTGCTGCTGGGGTCGACGATCTCCGAACCGGCCATTGCCGATGCCGCGCTGACCCTGGCCTTGCTCGCGGCTTTCGCTTCGGTCGCCTTCGTCAAGTATGGCGGCGGCTTCGGCCGGCAACGCGCTGCCGAGCGAAGAGAAGGAGAAGGCGAATGAGTCTGCTGCTCGACGCATGGACGGTGGTCGCGGTCTCGGCCGGTCTCTTCTTCTTTCTGGCCGGCACCATCGGCCTGCTGCGCTTTCCCGACACCTTGACCCGTCTGCATGCGCTGACCAAGGCCGACAACCTCGGCCTTGGCCTGGTCGTGCTCGGCCTGTTGCCGCAGGTGGATGGCGTGCTGGCCGGGCTCAAGCTGATCTGCGTCTGGCTGCTCGTGCTGCTCGCCGGTTCCACGGCCTCCCAGTTGATTGCGCGCGTGGCGCGCCGCTCGGAGCCGCCGGCATGAGTCCCACATTGCTCGTCGACGGCGGCCTGCTGGCGATGGTCGTGCTGGTCGCCATGTGGACGATCCTGGTGCGCGACTCGTTCGCCGCCGTCATCGGTTACGCCTGCTACGGCCTGCTGCTGGCCTTCGCCTGGGTGCGCCTGGCGGCCATTGATGCAGCCCTGACCGAAGCGGCCATCGGCGGCGGTCTGACCAGCGTCTTGCTGATCCGTGCCGTGGTCCGCCTGCGCGCTACCGAAGCCTCGGCGCAGCTCGAAGCGCCAGGGCGGACGCTGCGGTTTGGGGCGGCCGTCCTGTCCATCGCCGTCGCAGTGGCGCTGGGGGCAGTCGTCCTCGGCTTGCCCGATCCGGCGCCGTCGCTGGCGCCACAGGTGGCCGAACATATCGCCAGCACCGGGCTGGGCAACGCGGTAACGGCCGTGCTGCTTTCCTTCCGCGCCATCGACACGTTGCTCGAAGCCGTGGTGCTTATCTATGCGCTGGTCGCGGTCTGGGCGCTGACGCCGGATCGCCTGTGGGGCGGACGTCCGGGACCGAAATACGCGGACGACCCGAACGGCATGCTGGCTTATATGGCGCGATTGCTCGCACCGCTTGGCATCGTGGTCGCCATCTACGTGTTCTGGGTCGGCGCCGATCTGCCCGGCGGCAAGTTCCAGGCCGGTACGCTGCTGGCAGCCATGTGGCTGCTGACCATCATGGCCGGGCTGACCGATGTGCCGCCGATCAGCCGCCGCTGGCTGCGCATCGCACTGGTCGCCGGCACCGTGGTCTTTCTGGCCATCGGCTTTGCCGGCGTGCCGCTGGCAGGCGCCTTTCTCGCCTATCCGGAAGGCGTTGCCAAACCGCTGATCCTGATTATCGAGGCGGCGTCGATGGTGTCGATTGCCGTCACGCTGGGGCTGCTGGTGATCGGCCCGCCGGAACGGAGCGAATCGCCATGAGCGGGCTCTCCCTGTTCGGCTTGTGCGGGAGCGCCTTGATCGGCATCGGCCTTTACGGCCTGATCGTCAATCCGCAGCCGTTGCGCAAGATTCTCGCCTTCAACATGATCGGCAGCGGCGTCTTCCTGCTTTTTGGCGTGGTCGCCCGGCGCGGTGCGGCGCTCGGCATGGGCGGCGATCCCGTGCCGCAGGCGCTCGTCATCACCGGCATCGTCGTCGCCTTCTCGGCGACGGCACTGGCGATTGCGCTGCTGCTGCGCCTGCATGAAGCCACCGGGTCGGCCACGTTGCGCGCGCCCGACGCCGAGCGGCAGCCCGACGCATGAACGGCGCGATGGCAGGCATTCCGGAGGCGACGACGGCGGGCGGTTTCCTGCTCGTGCTGATGCTGGTTCTGCCGGTGCTGGGCGTGCTTGCCGCGCTGGTACTGGGCGGGCGCCATGCCCGGCGGGTGGCGATGCTGGCCTTGCCGCTGGGCCTGGTACTTGCCGTGATGTTGGGGGCCGAGCTGGTGCAATCGGGGCAGAAGCTGGTTTACGTGCTGGGCGGCTGGTCGCCGCCGCTCGGCATCGCCCTGCGTGCCGACGGGCTGTCGGCGGTCATGCTGCTGACGACGGCGCTGATCCTGCTGGCGGTCGCGGTTTATGGGCAGGCGGATTTCCGGATGCCGGAGGGCGCCGCCGACGCGCGCGCGCCCTTCATGTTCTGGACGTTGTTGCTCGCTGTATGGGGCTCGCTGAATGCCGTGTTCCTGGCCGGCGACCTGTTCACGCTTTACGTCGCGCTTGAATTGCTGACCTTCGCCGGGGTGCCGCTGGTCTGCCTCGACGGCCGTCCGGAAACCTTGCAGGCGGCGTTGCGTTATCTGCTGTTCGCGCTTCTCGGGTCGGTGCTCTACATGCTGGGCGCGGTGCTGCTCTACGGCGCCTACGGCACGCTCGACATCGCCCTGCTCGCCGGTCGGGTCCGGCCGGAGCCGGCGGCCTTCGCCGCCGCCGCGCTGATGACCGTCGGCCTGCTGGCCAAGACCGCGCTTTTTCCCCTTCACCTGTGGCTGCCGCCGGCCCATGCCGGGGCGCCGGCAGCGGCCAGCGCGGTGCTCTCGGCGCTGGTCGTCAAGGGCTCGTTCTTTCTCGTCATCCGGCTCTGGCTCGATGTCATGCCCGGCATCGTCACGCCGGTGGCCGGCCAACTGCTGGCCGGGCTGGGCGCCGCCGCGATCATTGTCGGCAACCTGGTGGCCTTGCGCCAGACGCGGCTCAAACTGCTGATCGCCTATTCGACGGTCGCCCAGATCGGCTACCTCTTCCTGATGTTTCCGCTCGCCGCCGGGCTCTCGGCGATGCAGCTGCCGAACGACCCGGCGGTGACCGGCGGGCTGCTGCAGGCGGTTTCGCACGCGACGGCCAAGGCGGCGATGTTCATGGGCGCCGGGCTGATCTACGCCACCCTCGGCCACGATCGCATCGCCGATCTGGCGGGGGTCGGCCGCCAGTTGCCGATGACCCTGCTCGCCTTCGCCCTCGGTGGCATATCGTTGGTCGGCCTGCCGCCGGCCGGCGGTTTCCTTGCCAAGTGGCTGCTGCTGAGTACGGCGCTGACGACCGGACAGTGGTGGTGGGTGGTGGTGATGGTGGCCGGTGGCCTGCTGACCAGCGCCTACGTCTTCATCGTGGTCATGCGGGCACTGGTTGCGGTCGACGCCGAAAATACCCCGAAAATGGTCGTCCCGCGCCATCGCGAGGCGGTGGTCCTGGCGCTGGCCAGCCTCTCTTTCCTGCTCGGCCTGGCGGCGCTGCTGCCAGTCGATATCGTGCAGATCGGCCGCCCACAGCCGTTCGCGGCGGGGCTGCGATGAACACCACAGGTCTTCTGCTCGGCGCGACGGTGGGCTTGCCGCTGGCCATGCTGCTCGCCTGCGTGTGGCAGCCGTTGCGCGAGCGCATGCTGCCCTGGCTGGCGCTCGGCGCGGTGCCCGGGCTGTTCGCGTCCTGGTTCGCCATGCGCGGCGAGCTGATCGTCTTCGGCAATGCGCAGGTGCCGCTGGCACTGGCGATCGACCGTCCGGGCGGCGTCCTGCTCGGCGTCGCCGCGCTGTTGTGGATCGCCGGCGGCGCCTACGCAACGACCTACCTCGGCGACAAATCCTCGCGCGGCCATTTTGTCGTCTGCTGGCTGATGACGCTGGCCGGCTGCCTCGGCGTCTTCGTCGCCGCCGACATGGCGAGCTTCTATACGCTGCTGGCGCTGCTCAGCGTCGGCACCACCGGGCTCGTGCTGAGCGAGGGAACGCCGCGTTCGTACCGGGCCGGGGCGATCTACATCGGCATGGCGCTGTTCGCCGAGTCGCTGATACTGGCCGGCATGGTGCTGACGGTGGTCAGCGCCCCCGGCAACAGCCTGCTGATCAGCGCCGCGCCGGCGGCGATCGACGCCTCGCCGTGGCGCATCGAGATCCTCGTATTGTTGATCGCCGGTTTCGGCATCAAGGCCGGCCTCGTGCCGCTGCATTTCTGGATTCCGCTCGCCCACGGCGCGGCGCCGGTGCCGGCTTCGGCCCTGCTCAGCGGCGCCGTCGTCAAGGCTGCCGTCATCGGCCTGATCCGCTTCATGCCGATCGAGTCGGCACCGTGGGCAGTCGGCGCGACGGTCGCCCTGCTCGGGCTGCTCGGCGCGCTGTACGCGGTGCTGGTCGGCATCACCCAGTCGCATCCGAAGACCGTGCTGGCCTATTCCAGCGTCAGCCAGATGGGCGTCATCGTCGCCATCATCGGCATGGGCATGGCGGCCGGCGACGGCAGCGCGC
>Ga0209202_1000704_pt1 | contig 24283 bp, 25 predicted proteins | sample AD_UKC032_MetaG_FD_184416 | JGI IMG/M metagenome (GOLD analysis project Ga0209202, IMG submission 184416) | Active sludge microbial communities of municipal wastewater-treating anaerobic digesters from USA - AD_UKC032_MetaG (SPAdes) (version 2) | ecosystem: Engineered > Bioreactor > Anaerobic >... | reverse complement strand
TTATTAGGAGCCAATTGTCAAGTTTGCACTGAAATAGGCGAAAATATTTGTTATTCTAAATTACCTTAAATTTTTAATGTTTAAAAAATCAAAACATTGGAATTTGATTAAAAGTCGCTGCCACCATGGAAGCATCGTAACAATTAAAAATGAAAAGTAAAAAGCCCGTATTTACGGAGCTTTTTAAAAATACGCATGAAAAAAATTAAAAAATCAAGTTACATGCAAGCATAAAAAGTAGTATGGTATCCACCTGCAGGCAACCCGCTAATTTCTCCATTCAATAAATTATCATATCCCGTCATTATAGACTTTTTAGTTCCAGAACTACATCCGCAATCATTGCTGGCACAAGTAGCATTTCCCCATTCAAAATGACAACCTTTATCGGTTGCTCCCTCTCGAATAAATTCTTCACAAGTTCCCTTAATAGCGCTAGTTGCCGCCACCGCCACCTGCACAGCTCTCACTGTGTCTTTGTATTCTCCGACTGATTTTATATTTTGTATATCCTCTATTTTTGCACCGCAACCAAGCGACGGACCGGTTCCCTCTTCATTGTCAAAAAAGGATAGTCTGTATTCCCCAGCACCCGCATCTTGAAATTTATAATCTCCACAATCAGTAAACACGGAACCTATGGAAGTGCTGCCTGCCGCGTTTTCTGTTATTACTTTATTTATTTTCTTAATTGCTATCTGCACCCCGCTATCGGCAGTTTGGTAGGCTTGGACGGATGCGTCTGTGGAAACAGCGCCTTTCTTTTCTATAACCGAGACAACTGAAATTGAAGTCACGATAACAATCATGACCGAGATTACTATGAGCGAATAGGCTAGAATAGAGGCTTTCTTGTTTTTCAAAAAATAACTCTCGATGGATTTAATTTTGTTTTTCATTTTTGACATAGGTTACTTTGTTATTTGGTTATGGTTGAATTATATCACAAAAAGAAGAAAACTAAAACCCCGCCTGAGCGGGGTTTCAATATTATTGCAAACAGCCTATTTCTTTTCTTCTTCTGCTGCCTCGGGAGCAACTGTTTCTTCTTTAACAACACCCTCAACTTTTGTCACGTCTTCTTCAACTTTCGTTTCAAGACTTTCCAATTCTTCCTGTGAACGAGGCTCCTGGACGGAAGCTATGATTGTTTCCGGATCGGATAAAATTTCAATTTTTTCGGAAACTTGCAAATCTTTGACTGCAATCACATCATCGAAAGTTGCCAGTTTTGAAAGATCAATTTCGTATTTTTCCGGCAGATCGGCTGGCAGACATTTAACTGAAATTTCATCCAGACTTTTGATCAGAACTCCGCCCAATTCTTTGACAGCTGGAGATTCACCCACAAATTCCAAAGGGATTTCAGTTTCAACTTCTTCCTTCATGTTAACTTGGAAAAAATCGATATGCGAAAATCGGCCGCTCATTGGATCATTTTGCAGGTCATGCACCAAAACATTAGCTTTTTTTCCTGCTACTTCCAATTCAATCAGAGCGCTTTCTCCGGCTTTTTCATACACGCGGCTGAAATCCAAATAATTCACGGCCAAATTCTGCGGTTTGACATCATGGCCATACATAATAGCCGGAATCAAATCTTCTTTGCGCAATTGGTCTACTTTTTTACCTGTAATTTCGCGTATTTTGGCTTTCAAAACAATTGCTTTCTGCGTCATATCTTTATTCTTAATAAGTTATAAGACTTTGGTTAGAATAGCATTATTAAACTAAAATGTAAAGAGCCCCTCGGAAGTTCCCCGAAAGACTCTTTAAAACGATGAAAAGATGCAGCACAACCCGTTTTTAATCTCATAAACATCAGCGAAAAGAATCCACTGTTTGCGCTTAATCTCCGAACGTTTGCTTTCAATTTCCAGGAGTATACATTTCTCGCCATCTTCGTCATCTACGAATGGCATCCCGTGTCCTTCTTTTTTGGCAAAACTAATGATTTCAGAAATTGTGTCATTAATTTCTTTTTCATCACCATCCTTTAAGATTCTTTTAAGATTTTCAATATCAGCTTCTTCCAATTTAACGGCAGCTGTAAACCGTTCTTCTTGATACTCTTGTTCTGCGCTAACAATTTTCATAGCTGCCCCCTCTCTTCTTTTATGTTTATTGTTAAATTTTCATAATATTATTAAGCCAAAGAACCGTATAAACCCTAGCATTTTAAGAATAAATGTCAATGGATATCTATATTTAGTATAAAAAATAGGCTTCCGGAAAGATCCGAAAGCCTCTGTTAAATTACTGCGGGACGCTATTTATAAAATTCCATCGAGCTCTTTACGCAAATTCGCAACTGGAAGTGAATATTGTAAATTTTTACTGTCTCCAGTTTGGATAAAAATAATTTTACCGCCATCTATAAATGGCTCTCCTTTTCCTTTTTCGCGAGCCCAAGCGACCATTTCCGCAATTGGCTTGGAATCGCCATAAAATATGGCTTCTCCGAGTTTTTCAATATCAGCATCGTCTAGTATAACAACGCTGCTACCGCCCATTTTTTTAGTTTCCTCGTTTGCAGGACCGATGATCATAGCAACTCCCCCCTTTTTTTAGTTTAATCTAAGGAACTTCAAAAAAATATAGCATTTTTAGACCTAAGTGTCAATAGACATTTGTTTTTAAGGCTTTTTTTACGGGTGCGAAGCTTTGGCGGTGAATTTCACAAGGGCCATGTTTGGAAAGCGCGTCCATATGCATTTTGGTCCCATAACCTTTATGCTTGTCAAAACCATACATTGGATATTTGTCATGCATTTCCAACATTATTCGGTCCCGCGTCACTTTGGCAATTATAGAAGCCGCGGAAATTGATTTTACGATTTTGTCCCCGCCCACCACCGCCTTTTGTTCCATGGAAAAATTTGGAATTATCTTGTTTCCATCAACTAGAATTATGTATCTCGTATCTTGTATTTGGTATTTAGTATTTTTAAATTCTTTGTCATTTTGATTTTGGAATTTATTTGTCATTGGCAATTTGTCATTTGTCATTTCTCTTTTTAGGGAGACTACCGCTTTTTTCATCGCCAAGAAACTTGCTTCCAGAATATTGATTCGATCGACTGTTTCATGATTGCAGAGTCCCACTCCGACATGAAAATTTTCATGAATAAAATCAAAAACCTTTTCCCGCTGTTTTTCGGAAAGTTTTTTGGAGTCTCGGACCAACTCCCACATATTAGTATCTGGTATTTGGTATCTAGTGTTTGGTGTATTTTCTTCGGTTTGATTATTTGAACCTTGGTCATTGGTTATTGTTTGTATCTTGTTGCTTGGTGATTGGTTATTGCGAAGGAGCACTGCTGCTGCCACTACTGGTCCGCAAAGCGGTCCGCGCCCGGCTTCATCCACTCCGATCACAGCATCGAAGCCCTGTTCCAAGAGCTCTTTTTCTAAGTTAAATGTCGACCCCGCACTAACTTTGCGGTTTTTTGGCTTGTTTTCTTTATTGGTTGTTATTTCTTGTTTCTGCATCTTAATTTTATTAAATTTGTTAAAAATTTTGGCTCATAGGGCCTCCACAAAGTTAGTGCGGGGTAAATTTTTCCATATGTTTACAGTATATAGCAGATAACCTTTTATACACAACATAAAAAACCACCGCCTGTAAAAGGCAGCGATTTTAAAAAATTCTAAGATTTTTTAGTTTGTGAATTTGAAAGAGAAAAAATTTTATTTTTTGCCATATATTTCCGGCTTAGTAATTGTAATTGAGGAAATAATATCTTTTAATTCTTGCTCATAATCTTCGCTTTTAACATAAGAAAACCACACCAAAATTCCATTACCCGAAGTTGCTGAATATTTAGAGTCATACATGTTGCCCGAGGGACCATATAAATGACCAATTTCAAATTCTATATAAGTTTTGTCATCTTTGGTATGTGTATCGCCTTCACCAAGATAAGGAATCACTTTTCTGTTTTTAATTACAATCTTTCCCTTTTCAATTTCCGTATCATAAAGTATATCAGCAGGACCAAAAGGACCCCTCCCATCCGGTACCACAAATTCAATCGTTGGGTTTCCTGGTCTAGCTGTATCAAATAATTTCAGCGTTCTTATTGTACCTGCTTTAAGATTGCTTACTGGATCCATTGTATATGTTTTAGGATATTTAAAAGATAATCCGTAAGAATCATTTACATATGTCTTCCAATCCGCAGTTTCGTCTGTTACTGTGTTAGTGAATTTGAAAGTGGAAAGGATTTTATTGAATTCACTAAGCCGAGGTGATTCATTCGCAATAGAAAAAATATAAGTAAAACTATCTTTTTCTATAAATACCTTATATTGTGGCACTGGAGCGTTTTCAATAATTTGTAAACCCTTTATTCCACTTACTAAATATTCACTTGGCTCACTCAAGGCAAGCCCATCTTTTTTTATTTGCTGAATTAGAGAATTTATAGAAGGTAGTTCTGATGCTTTGTACTGATTAAGAGCTATCTGATCATTTTTCATTCCATTTTTATCGGAAAAAGAAACACCGAAAACAGTACCTGATAAATCCTCTTTTGTTATGAGATCAGCAGGATATTTAAATTCAAATCCATATTTTGTGTTAGTATATGTCTTCCAATCCGCATTTTCATCCGCTGGTTGGGCCAATGGAGTTTGTGTAACTGGCTGAGTAACAGCTGGCGCAGTTGCTGGCGCTTGGGTTTTTTTAGCAAGCAGAAAACCGATGACTCCCGCTGTGATAGCCACAATTGCAACAATAATCACAATCAGCACTATATTATTTTTCTTCGGCTCCAAAATCGGTTGTTCATTTGGAGTAAAATTTTCTTCATTCATATTTTCTTGTCCTGTTAAATTCTGAAAGACAATTTAATCAGGATGTTTTTAAAAATTAAATCAAAATCATTAATATCATACCACAAATTACTTATGTATAACCACTGGTGTGCCGATTTCCGCCCAATCATAAACTTCCTTGGCTGAACCTATCCCCAGTCTTATGCATCCATGCGAAGCCGGCGTGCCCAAATGATTAGCGCCCTCTTTATATCCGCCGGGCCATTCTGGGAGTTCATGAATGCCCATTTCTCCCGACGGCAAAAATGCCATCCAATACGGCATCCACAGGCCATAATTTTTTGACCAGGCTCGCGGATGCTTGTTTTCAATCTTAAATGTTCCTATTGGGGTATATAAACCTTTTATGCCGGAAGAAACCAGAAAAGCTTTCAGAGGTTTTCCATCTTGAAAAATAACAATATTTTGATAGGTCAGGCTGACATCAATATATTTTCCTGTCAAAATTTGCGGTGTTGCATATAGCATCGCTTCGTTGAGGCGGGTTTCGGGATTTTTGTTGCGTTCTCTGGCCGGCAACGGCACCTCGACTTTTTCTACAATTTTTTCCTCAGTTTTTTCCTGGACTTTTTCCTCCTGATTTATTGGTGATGCTGGAACAATAGCAGCTGGAACATCCGTTTTTTCCGCTTCACTCGCTTGTCCTTCCTGATCCAAAGACTCGCGTTCTTTTGTTATCTGCCGGACATTCTCTTTTGCATCAATTTCCAACACCAGCAACTTTTTTTGAGCCAAATAGGCTATGCCCAGAGAAATCAAGATTACCAATAAAAAAAGCAGCTTAATCCGCCAGCTATGTTGTTTTTGTTTAGTAAAAATATTGGAGGTCATTTTTTTAATTTATTTTTTCGTAATATTATAAGGAAACGCATCAACAAGTTCCCCTGAATAATAAAACTCGTATGCCAGCGAACCGAAAGTATATTCTGACCCATAAATATTGATTTTGCTTCCACCAACTTTTGGATTTGGATTCGGCTTTGATTGGGGAAATCCTACATTAAAAAGCGTGCCGGCTATTTCTGGACGATATTTGATATCATAGTCAGCCTTTTTCCATTGTGTTTCAAATTGTTTCAAATAAAGCGCGCCATACAGATAGGAATAGTAATGGCTATCTTCAGTCAGCCGGGCATATCTTTTGTCGCCATCGCTCCCGTCCGTATAATCCAAAACTTTTTCCAGCTCCGGCCCTAAATAATAGGGAGAACTCTGGTCTTTCAAATTATTTTCTATCTGAATAGCCGTGTTTTCCTTGACGCCCATAATGCCCAATGAAATTTTGTTGGCATTGCCAAGAATTTTGAGCGGCTGGAAAAATTGCTTGAAAAGTTCACGGCTTGAATTAAAAAGCCGGACCTGTTCAACAATCGCGCAGGACACCAAAAGGCGCGGTTCAATTCCGGCAGTAGCAGCAGCTTTTTCAATCAGGTCTTTGTCTTTCATAATTGCTTGCCTGATTGTTTCCCATTCTTCATTATCCATCCAGGGAAACAAAGTTTTTCCCTGCGCTTCGGCATATTTTTTATTAATCTCAGCATCATTTGTTTGAGCATTCTCATAATCGCAGTTTGCAAATACACTGCTACCTCCATTTTTTTCTTCAATTCTGATTCTCGCCGCTAAAATCATCTTGGAGATAAGCGCGTCAGAATCGGTCTGATTATATATTTCAATTATTTTTGCTGAAGTTTGGGGGGAATACTGCCCAATCACATCAATTAAGCAATAATTTTTGGATTTTAATTCTTTCTTTTCGGAAAGTTTTTTAATTTGAAAATTCAATTCGTCCAAGGATGTCGAACTCTCGGAATTATCTTGAGTTTCGACTCCTAAAACCTTTTCGCCAGCGTTTGCATTTTTGTCGGTCAATGATTCTTGAAAACGATTATTATTGACGTCGATAGATCCTTGCGCATCCGTCCAGTGCCAACGCACAGCAAAAAATCCGCCTACCAAAACAAAACCAACTAGGGCAAAGACATGCAGACCTATTTTATAGGCTAAATATAAAAATAATCGCGTACGTTCATTCATATTGATTTATTATACCACAAAAACTGGCTCTTTTATTTTTTTCCAAACCATGCTAGCATTGAGTATAATAACTTATCTTGCAAAACCCAGCGGCCAGTCCCCGGGAGATGAAGATAACACAAGAATATGCAAAAAATTTATTCCTATAATTATATTTTCTGAACTACTTTGACAGTGGTTTTTATTTTTGTTTAAAATGTCAAAATCCCAATTTCCAATAACAAATAAATTTCAAAATCCAAAGTTCAAATTTTTGATATTTAGTCATTTGGTTTTGATTGGAAATTTGTCATTTGATATTTGTCATTAAAACCAATATTTATTTCCCAAAACTTTCTATGTCATCAAAATACACTCACTTGCATGTTCATAGCCACTACAGCTTATTGGATGGTCTCGGCAAGATCGATGACCTGCTTAATCGCGCCAAGGAACTGGGCATGGATTCAATCGCGCTTACCGATCACGGCGTAATGTACGGCGCAGTGGAACTTTTCATCAAAGCCAAGGAAAAAGGAATCAAGCCCATCATTGGCTGCGAAATGTATGTTGCCAGCGGAGACTATAAATCGAAAGATCCGACAGCCGAAAACCGCAAACGCTACCACCTGATATTGCTGGTCAAGAATGATGCGGGCTACCACAATCTTATGAAGCTGGTTTCCATCGCCCATCTCGACGGATTCTATTACAAGCCGCGCATCAACCGCGAACTGCTCCGGCAATATTCAAAAGGTCTCATCGGACTTTCAGCTTGCGCTGAAGGAGAAATTCCGGCGCACATAATTATGGGAAAATATGACAAAGCCAAAGAACTGGCCTTGGATTATAAAGATATTTTTGAACCCGATTCTTTTTTTTTGGAAGTGCAAAATCACCCCAGATTTGAAAGTCAAAGAATAGCTAATGACGGAATCTTCAAATTATCCAAGGAACTTGGCATTCCCGTTGTCGCCACTTGCGATGTGCACTATGTCAACAAGGCTGACGCGGATGCGCAAGACATTCTGCTGTGCGTACAGACCAACCGTAAAGTGCAGGAAAAGGATCGCATGAATCTTTTGGATTTTGATTTATCACTTCGTTCGCCGGAAGAAGTGGCCGCGGCTTTTCCGGAAAATCCGGAAGTTGTTTCCAACACTCAATTGGTAGTTGACCAGTGCAACTTTCAACTGAAGCTTGGGGAAACGCAATTGCCGCACTTTGATGTGCCGGAAGGTTACACGGACATGAGCTATCTTCGCCACCTTTGCGAAGAAGGACTCAAAAAAAGACTTGGTGAAAATATCGAGCCAAAACATCGCGAACGCATGGAATATGAACTTTCTGTTATTGAAAAAACGGGCTATGCTTCGTACTTTTTGATTGTGCAAGATTTCGTCAATTGGGCCAAAGAAAACGGCATAGTGGTCGGCCCCGGCAGAGGCAGCGCCGCCGGCAGTTTCGTTTCCTATCTGACCGGCATAACCAATATTGATCCGATCGAATACAATTTGCTTTTCGAAAGATTTCTAAATCCAGACCGCATTTCCATGCCCGATGTCGACATGGATTTTGCCGATGACAAACGCGACAAAGTTCTGGATTATGTCCGCCAGAAATATGGCGACGATCATGTTTCCCAAATCATAACTTTCGGAACAATGGCTGCGCGCGCTGCTATCCGCGACACCGGACGCGCGCTGGGTTTTCCTTATGAATTTTGCGACAAAACTTCCAAAATGATTCCCATGTTCACTTCTATCAAAAAAGCTTTGGAAGATGTGCCGGAATTTAAGGAGCATTACGCTTCCGGCGCAGACGCCAAGAAATTGATTGATAACGCCATGCGCTTGGAAGGCGTGGTGCGGCATGCCGGCATGCATGCTTGCGGAGTCGTTATCACTAAAAAACCGGTCACTGAATATTCTCCGATCCAAAATGTTACTGGTACGCATGCAGGAACAGTGACCCAATATTCATCCTCGACCAAATCCAGCTATGTGGAAAAAATCGGACTTTTGAAAATGGACTTTTTGGGACTCAAAAACCTCACTATTATCCAAAACACTTTGCGCATCGTCCGCAAAACCAGAAAATTGGAAATTGATATAGACAAGATTCCGCTGGATGATAGGGAAACTTTTGAACTTTTGCAGCAAGCCCGCACAACCGGTGTTTTTCAATTGGAAAGCAGCGGCATGAAAAGATATTTGAAAATGTTGAAGCCCACGGTTTTGGAAGACATCATCGCCATGGTCGCGCTCTATCGTCCGGGACCGATGGACTGGATTCCGGATTTTATTTCCGGCAAACACGGCCGAAAAATCAGTTACGTCCATCCGAAACTGGAACCGATTCTCAAAAATACCTACGGCGTCGCCGTCTATCAGGAACAAGTTATGCAGATTGCCAGAGATTTGGCCGGTTTTTCCATGGGTGAAGCCGATGTGCTCAGAAAAGCCATGGGCAAAAAAATATTTGAACTTATTAAGGAGCAAAAAATAAAATTTATTGAAGGTTGCGTTGCTAATAATATCAGCAGCGAAATTGGCGAAAGAGTTTTTTCTTTTATTGAACCGTTTGCGGGATACGGATTTAATCGTTCGCATGCCGCTTGTTATGCGCTTATTGGCTATCAGACTGCCTATCTCAAAGCGCATTTTCCGGCCGAATTCATGGCCGCTCTTCTAACCTCGGACCAAGACAACATTGACCGCATTGCCATTGAAGCCGGCGAATGCCGTGACATGGGCATTGAAGTTTTAGCGCCGAATGTCAATGAAAGTTTTGAAGATTTTGCCGTGATCATTGGCGAAGATGATGTTGAGAGAATTCGCTTCGGATTTAATGCAATCAAAAATGTCGGCCATGTTGTTGCCCATGAAATCGTAGAAGAGAGAAAAAAGAACGGCAAATTCAAAACGCTTGGCGAATTTTTAGAACGCGTTGAAACTAAGGATCTTAACAAAAAATCAATTGATGCCTTGGCTAAAGTCGGCGCGCTGGATGAACTGGGCGAAAGAAATCAGATTTTAGAAAGCATGGAAAACATTCTAACCTTCACAAAAAATATTCAGAAGAATAAAAATTCCAATCAGGTCAGTTTGTTCAGCGAAACAATTATGGAAGCGCCTGAAGTTTCATTGGCTGAAGCAGCTCCTGCCAGCAAAAAACAAAAATTAAAATGGGAAAAAGAACTTCTCGGACTCTATGTCAGCGGTCATCCCGCTCTCGAATATCAATCCTACATCGACAAAGTCGCTGTTTCTTTAGACAAACTTTCGTCTGATTTGGTCGGACAAAAAATAACTGTCGGCGGCGTGATTCAAAAAGTCCAAAAAATTCTGACCAAGAATCAACAGACTATGTATTTCGTCGTCATTGAAGATTTGAAAGGCAAGATTGAACTTCTGGTTTTTCCAAAAGTTTTGGAACGCATTGCCAGCCTCTGGGAAGAAGAAAAAGCAATTTTAGCGGACGGACGCCTTTCGGATAAAGATGGGGTTTATAAAATCATCGTGGATAACGCCAAAGAAATCAATCAGGCCGAAATCGAAAATCATCTGCGAATTGAAGCGACAAAAAAAATTCGCGGAAATCAGCAAAATGGAAATAAATTAATTATCACACTGCCATCAGACGCTAAGCCAGAAATAATCCAGAAGTTGTCTGAGCTTTTCAAATCTTGTCCAAGCGGAGAATGCAAGATTTTTCTTCATCATCAGGCCAATAAGCTGGAAACTCCTTTTTCTGTCGAAAATGATTCCGGATTATTGGAAAAAATAAAAGAAATTATTCAAGATGGAAAAGTAGACCTATATTAACGCCACCAAAGACTTTAACGATTAATTTGGAATATTTTGTGTTCATTTTAAGTATCAATATTTTCAGGAAACATATAATTATTTGCCAGGCTACTCCTTCTTGCATATACTGAGAGTACCCTCATGCCTTTGATTATAGCAAATATATGACCCAACAATTATCTCTAAAAGACATTTTAAAAGAGCTCAAAACTCCCACTAGCGAGCGGGCCAAATTAATTACCGAGGCGTATAATTTTGCAGTGAAAGCCCACGCCGGACAAAAACGCGACAGTGGAGATGATTATGTCCAGCATCCTATCGCGGTAGCCAAGATACTTGCTCAAATGGGCATGCGCTCAAAAACCATTTCCGCCGGACTGCTTCATGATGTGGCAGAAGACACGCCGACATCCTTGGAAGAAATTGAAAAAAAATTCGGCAAAGAAATTGCCTGCATGGTTGATGGCGTGACTAAATTGGGAAGAATCAAGCTGCGCGGGTCGCATGAAGAATATTTTTTGGAAAATTTGCGTAAAATGTTCATGGCTATGGCCGCTGACATCCGCGTCATAATAATCAAATTGGCCGATCGTTTGCACAACATGCAGACATTGGAATATAAGCCGCCAGAAAAACAAATCCGAATAGCCCGCGAGGCCATGGAAATTTTTGCCCCTATCGCCAATCGACTTGGAATGGGAGAAATCAAAAGCCAGCTGCAAGATATCGCCTTTAAATATTTAGATAAAGAAAATTTTGATAAAGTAAAAGAACTGGAAGAAATAAATTATAAAAATAAAGAAGTCTACGTAAAACAAGCAATAAAAGAACTCAGCGAAGAAATAAAAAAGGAAGGCATATCCGTAATTCAAATCGATGGCCGGGCTAAGAGCCTCTACAGCCTTTATCTGAAACTCAAGGAATACGATATGAATATCAGCAGAATTCATGACTTGGCGGCCGTCCGCATCATTGTTCCAGAAGTAGCCGACTGTTATGAAGTCCTGGGCATTGTTCATAAAAAATACCGCCCCATGATCGGTAGAATCAAAGATTATATTTCCCTGCCTAAACCTAACGGATACCAGTCAATTCACACCACCGTTTTCGGTCCGGATGGAAAAATAATTGAAATTCAGGTTCGCACCCAAAAAATGCATAACGAAGCCGAGTTCGGAATAGCTGCTCATTGGATATACAGCGAAAACAAAAGCAAAAAAAATTGGAAGGATTATATTTTTAAGAAAAAACAAACCATCCCAGAAAACGACATTGTTTGGGTCAAACAGCTGCGCCAATGGCAAAGCGAAATTGGATTAGACAATGAAGAGTTTATTCAAGGTCTCAAGATTGATTTTTTCAAAAATCATATTTTTGCTTTTACGCCCATGGGTGATATTATCGACTTGCCGGAAGATGCGACTCCAGTTGATTTTGCTTATGCTATTCACGGAGAAATTGGCAACCATGCGACTGGAGCCAAAGTCGGCGGCAACATGGTTCCTCTGGATTATCGCATTAAAAATGGAGACGTTTTGGAAATTCTGACATCCAAAGATAGAAAAGGTCCAAATCCGGATTGGCTGAAATTTGTCAAAACTTCCATTGCTAAATCGCATATCCGCAGAGAAACACGAAAAGATAATGAAAGTATCGGCACAAAATAAATTATTTTCCGTCTTGGCAAATAAAAAAACAATCTGCAAAAGATTGTTTTTCTTGTTAAACAAGCTATAAGATTTATTATCTATTTTCCTTGAGCCAGCTTTTCAAGCAGCGCTTCCAGATCTTCTTTGGAATAATATTCAATCACGATTTTGCCGCCATCACCGGCTTTAGAAATTTTTACTTTGGTACCCAGAATTTCAACAAGAGCATTCTCCAACGCTTTCATTTGCGGATCAACAGTAACCTGACGCTGATGCGACCTGACAGAAACTTCCTTAGTCTTATCTTCAATCTGCCTGACTGTCAGGTTGCTTTTTAAAATTAATTCATAAAGCGCTCTTTGTTTTTCCGGATTATCAACAGAAAGAATGGCCTTGGCATGGCCTTCGGTAATTTTTCCGCCAATAAGTCCGCTTTGAATTTCAACCGGTAAGCTTAGCAGGCGGATCTTGTTGGCAACCAGACTTCGACTCTTTCCCATTTTTAAAGCGATTTCTTCTTGGTTCATTTGAAATTCATCGGTGAGTTTCTGATAGGCTTTGCCCTCTTCGATTGGATTAAGATCATGCCTTTGCACATTTTCCACAATCGCCAATTCCAGTTTTTGCAGTTCATCCGCTTCACGCACAATAGCGGGAACCTTCTTGAGCCCTGCGCGCTTGGCTGCTTGAAAACGGCGTTCGCCAGCTATCAATTCATATTGATTTCCATTTTTGCTGACAATCAGAGGCTGGATTATGCCATGCATCTTTATGGACTGCGCCAGGCTTTCCAATCTTTCATCATCAAATTGCGTTCGCGGCTGATGCGGATTGGCTATAATCTGATTCACGTCAACTTCAATGACATATTTATCACCGCGAATTGCTTCGTCAGCGCCGCCTACCACGCGCTTGGAAAATTCGTCCGCACTTTTTTGTGCCGGCTGTTTATTAGGAATAAGAGATGACAGTCCCCTGCCAAGACCGAATTGTTGCGCCATATTTTTATATTTATCTAAAAAAGTAAATTAATTCCCTACAAATGTGCAAATCTGTTACAAATATACAAATAAAATTCCCATTTGTGGATTTGTAGTTTATTTGTAGATTTGTGGGGTTTACACACTAAATTTTTTCTTTTCACTTTCATGCTTTTCCAAAATCTCCCTGACTAAGTTTTTGTATGCCCGGGCACCTTTGGAAAGACTGTCGAAATTTAAAATTGATTTTCCAAAACTCGGCGCTTCCGCCAGCCTGACACTTCTCGGAATCACGCTTTCAAAAACATGCCCCGGAAAATGATTGCGCATTTCCCTGACAACCTGCCTGGCCAGACGATTACGCTTGTCATACATGGTCAGAACCGCACCCATAATTTTCAGGTTTGGTTGCAGATGCTTTTGCACCAATTCAATTGTTTGGAGCAGTTGGCTGAGTCCTTCCAGAGCATAATATTCAGTCTGCACAGGAATCAAAACCTCATCACTTGCCACCAAACCATTGATTGTCAGAAGGCCTAAGCTTGGAGGACTATCAATTATAATATAGTCATAATCGGTCCTGATTTGCCGAAGCACGTCGTATAATTTGAATTCCCGATTATCAAAATGCACCATTTCCACGCCTGCGCCCGCCAAATCCTGCGAAGAAGGCAAAAGATCATGCCCTGAATCTTCCATGCGCATAATCACATTGCGCGGATGTTCGCTGCCAATCAGCGCGTGATATATCCCTTTTTCCAGATTGCGGACATCAATGCCCAGCCCGGAAGAAGCGTTACCCTGAGGATCCAAATCAACCAACAGCACCAGCTTTCCGGCATCAGCCAAATATGTCGCGATGTTTATTGCGGTTGTAGTCTTGCCGACTCCTCCTTTTTGGTTTATAAGCGAAATTATTTTAGCCATATAATCTTTTAATGTTTTAATCTTAGCACATTGACAAACTAGTTTCAAATACATATTATAAAGAAGTTACCATGCCTTAAATAAGCCAACAGACACAAGCCCGAGTGGTGAAATTGGTATACACGCACGACTCAAAATCGTGTGGCGCAAGCCATGAGAGTTCGAGTCTCTCTTCGGGCACAAAGTTAAGCACGCTTGTCCGCCTTGGGCGGAACTCAAAATCGTGTGACGCAAGTCTTGTGGGTTTTTATCCCGCACCGAGCTTCTTGTCCCGTAGTCAACTTGCTGTACTACTGGGATGCTCTGGTGCCGGGACAACTCCCACCATCGGCACACAAAAAATCCCGCCATTATTAGCGGGATTTTTTAATTCAAGTTGCTATTTTCTTTTTGCTTTCTTTATCGCTCTTGGCCTGATTTTTACAGCCTGCTTTACTACATGGACAGAGGGCTTATTTTTTTTATTGCGCAAATTTTTGATTACCCTTTTGACAATGACAAACAGGATGGCCAGTAAAGTTATCAAGAAAATCGATTTGATTGCTAAAATTAGCCAAATATTATCCCGCAAGTCCTGTCCGCCATAACTATTTGTGCTGAAAATATTTCCGAACCTGAAAAATCTTTTTCCATCTTTTTTATGATTAGTGGTGGCTGCAGCTCCCGAGGCAGAAACTTCATTCGAATTAGGCCGATTTAGATTCTGTCCACTGCCGCACGCAGTTATGTTCGTATTTGCATAAATAACTCTTTCCATTTTTTCTATCTTCCAATACGCCACTAAAATCCCGATTGCTAATATTGCAATTAAAACAACGGCCGTGCCGATTGCAATTGCCATTTTATTGCTAATTTTTCCGGCAAGAAAATTTATTTTTGTTTTTAACATTTTTTCTTTTAGCTAAGCTTGAACCTCTTGCGAAGAAACAAACCTGCTCTTTTTATTTTTTATATTTAAAATTATAACACACTTTGCAAAAAAAGAAAAAACATCCCGCCAATTTGGAGATGCTTTTCTGGCAATAAATTGCAAAAAATTAGACAATTCGGACAAAATTAATATCATTCTGATCGTTTTCCAACTTTGCGTAAACTAAAATAATTTCTTTATCCGGATACTTGGCTGATAATTTTTCTTTGGCTTTTTGAAGTTCTTCCGTATGAAATTTTTGTTCAGCCTCGCCATCACCACTCCATTTTGCTGATCCGCCATAAGCGCCGCAGTCCTGATGATTTACAATGACAATTTTTTTGGCATGATGCAGATTGACAGGAACGTCTATGCAGCCAAAAACAAATGTTTCATCTTGACTTTCGTTGATAGCCTTAGCGGCACCGGGCAGTGACGGAAAATCAAAACTTTTTATCACCAATTCTTTTTCCACAAATTCCACAGTTTCTTTCCAAAAACGGAAATCGATGCAAGCGAGAACTACAGCCTCACAAGCATGCATATTTTTAAATTTGAATGACGTTTTCATATTTTTTTAATCAATTTTTATTCCATGTTTGTTGTGATGCTTCTTGGCCACTCTGACACGCGCCCATTCTTTTTCAATTGCGGCGGCTACTTTTGCATATTCCATTTCACTCATAGTAACTTTTTCATTTTTTAGTTCTTCTGCCCTTCTTCTGGCTGTTTCTTCAGCACGTTTTACGTCAATTTCTGAAGCATGTTCCGCCGTGTCCGCCAGCACAATAAGAATGTCGTCCTTGAATTCGATAAAACCCCCTGATGTTACCATTAGTATCTCTTTTCCGTCATTCTTCAGGATTATTTCTCCCGGCTTAAGGGCTGCAATATAGTTGTAGTGTTTAGGAAGTATCGTAACATATCCATTAGCAACCGGCAGCGTCGCTTGGTCAACCTCCGCATCATATGCAGTGCGTTCAGGAGTAACGATCTTGAAACTAATTTTTTGAGACATAAACTATTCCTAATTTTCAATTTTCAATTTTCAATTTTCAAACAATTATTTAATTTTTCAATTTATAAATTGCTTAAAAAATTTAGTCATTTAATCATTGGAAATTTTTTAGAAATTAGAAATTACGACTTAGAAATTACGAAATTAAAAAATTTATTTTTTGATTTCGCTAATATCGCCTTTCATATAAAAGTCCTGTTCCGCCACATCATCCAACTCGCCGTCCAAAATCATCCTGAATCCTTTGATGGTGTCAGAAAGTTTTACATACTTTCCAGATGCGCCGGTAAATTGTTCGGCTACAAAGAAAGGCTGTGACAAAAATTTCTGAATCTTGCGAGCGCGCGCCACCGTGACTTTGTCTTCATCGGAAAGTTCTTCCATACCCAAAATCGCGATGATGTCCTGCAAATCTTTATATCGCTGCAAAACTTTTTGCACCCGGCGTGCGACGTCGTAGTGTTCCTGTCCCACAATGTTTGGATCCAGAATTGTCGAGCTGGAATCCAAAGGATCCACTGCCGGATATATTCCAAGTTCTGAAAGTCCGCGAGAAAGCACTACGGTTGAATCTAAGTGTCCGAAAGTCGTAGCTGGTGCCGGATCAGTCAGGTCATCAGCCGGCACATACACCGCTTGCACCGATGTAATTGATCCATTTTTGGTTGAAGTAATTCTTTCCTGCAACTTGCCCATTTCTTCCGCCAGAGTCGGCTGATAGCCCACAGCTGATGGAATGCGTCCTAAAAGCGCGGACACTTCTGAACCGGCCTGGGTGAAACGGAAAATATTATCGATGAACAAAAGCACATCTTTGTTTTCTTTATCACGGAAATATTCAGCCATTGTGAGAGCTGAAAGTGCCACACGTTGACGGGCTCCCGGTGGTTCATTCATTTGTCCGAACACCAAAGTTGTTTTGTCGAGCACGCCTGATTCTTTCATTTCATGATAGAGATCGTTGCCTTCACGTGTTCTTTCGCCGACTCCAGCAAAAACAGAAAATCCACCGTGTTCTTGGGCAATATTTCGAATGAGCTCTTGAATCACCACTGTCTTGCCTACTCCTGCGCCTCCAAAAAGACCAACCTTTCCGCCTTTTACAAACGGACAGATAAGATCGATAACCTTAATTCCGGTTTCAAAAATCTGCGCTTCGGTTGATTGCTCGGAAAATTTCGGAGCGGCTCTGTGAATCGGCAATGTTTCCGGATTTTTCAAATTTTCTTTGCCATCGATCGCCTCGCCCAAAAGATTAAACATTCTGCCAAGCGTATTTTGTCCGACCGGCACATTGATCGGCGCGCCGGTTGCAATAACTTCCATGCCTCTTTTTAAACCATCGGTTGCGCCCATAGCCACCGCTTTGACTTTGTTGCTGCCAAGATGCTGAGCGACTTCAACAATCAACTTTTGTTGATTGTTACCCTGAGCTTTGTCGAAGGGCAACGCGATTTCCAGCGCATCATAAATCGCCGGCAAATCGTTTTCAAATTCGACGTCAACAACCGGACCGATAACTTGTGCAATTTTTCCTTTATTCATAATGATAAAAAATTAAATTATTTACAATAAAAAATTATTCCAGAGCAGCGCGGCCTGCGCTGATCTCTGCGATTTCCTGCGTAATCTTTCCCTGCCTGATCTGATTATATGCCAATGTCAAATCGTCCGACATTTCTCCCGCCGCGTCTGTCGCATTTCTCATTGCCATCATGCGCGCGCTCTGCTCCGATGCCTGCGATTCCAGAATCGCGTGAAAAAGTTGCATCTTAATGATACGCGGCACAATAAAATCCAAAACTTCCCGAGGACTTGGCTCTACTTTATATTCTACTTTTGTCTCTTCCAAACCATATTCTTTGGCAATTACATCCATTTCCGCAATTTGTTTTTCCATATCAATCTTAGAAATCGGCAGGATCTGGCGGATTCGCGTCTGTTGGACAACCGTTGAAATATAATCCGTATACACCACCACCACTTTGTCATATTTTTTCGCCAAATAATCATCAATAACAATTTTAGACAGCGGTCTAACATCAACAGATGAAATAAACTGCCCGCCATCCGCGAAAGAAGCTATAATTTCTTTCTCTAATCTGCGCACTATATTCTCACCCTTTTTTCCGATTGTTATAAAATCTATCTTCAAATCCTCATTTTTTACTTTTGAATCAATCTTTTTTCCGGCAATCCTGTTGATTTTCAATTTTTCCGGATGCGCGATTTCATCTCTTAGTTTTTTGGAAATTTGAGTGTTGAACGATCCACAAAGACCACGATTAGAGGAAACAACCACGACTAGTACGCTTTTCACTTCTCTTATCTCCAAAAGTCCGTTTTCTTGATATTTTTCAAAAGCCCTGGCCATATTAGTCAGCACGCTCCAGGCTGCATGCGCGTATGGACGGATGCTAAGCACGCTAGACACAGCGCGGCGCATTTTGGCAGCGCTAACCATCTCCATGGCCTTGGTGATTTTTTTGGTGCTATTGATAGATTTTATTCGACGTCTGATGTCTTTGCTTGATGCCATAAGCTTTACTTATTATTGATATGTTTCTTTAAACTCTTTAATTGCTTTTTCTAAAACTTTTATCACATCGTCGCTCAATTCTTTCTTTTCACTGATCAATTTGACAACATCTTTTGCCTGCGCATCTAAAAATTTATGAAAATCATTTTCCCATTGTTTGATTTCTTCCACTGGCACATCATCCACAAAACCATTTGCCAAAGCATAGAGAATTGCGACTTGATGTTCCACTGTCATCGGTTCGTATTGCCCTTGTTTCAAAATTTCTACCGTTCGGCGCCCGCGTTCAATTTGAGCCTTGGTTTTTTCATCCAAATCTGATCCGAATTGAGCAAATGCTTCGAGTTCTCTAAACTGCGCCAAATCCAATTTCAGTTTGCCGGCTACTTTTTTCATGGCTTTAATCTGCGCGCTGGATCCCACTCGGGAAACTGAAATTCCCACATTCAATGCCGGTCTGACTCCTTTGTAGAATAAATCTGATTCCAAAAATATCTGTCCGTCAGTGATAGAAATAACATTAGTCGGAATGTAGGCCGAAACATCTCCGGCTTGCGTTTCAATAATTGGAAGTGCTGTCATCGAGCCACCACCAAAATCTTCATTCAGTTTCGCACTCCTCTCCAGAAGGCGTGAGTGCAGATAGAAAACATCTCCAGGATAAGCTTCGCGTCCAGGTGGACGTTTCAAAATTAAAGAAATTTGTCGGTACGCCCAAGCATGACGAGAAAGATCATCAAAAACAATCAGCACGTCTTCACCTTTGTCCATGAAATATTCTCCCAACGCGCAACCAGAATAGGGCGCAATATATGAGAGCGCCGCACTGTCTGATGCGCCGGCAATGATGATGGTTGTATATTCCATAGCGCCAGCTTTTTCCAATTCACCCAAGATGCGCGCAATTTTTGATTCTTTCTGTCCGACAGCCACATAGATGCATTTCATATTCTGTCCTTTCTGATTGATAATTGTGTCAATCGCAATCGCAGTTTTACCGGTTTGGCGGTCACCGATTATGAGTTCTCTTTGTCCGCGCCCGATTGGAATCAAAGCATCAATGGCCTTAATACCTGTTTGTACTGGCTGATTCACGGATTTTCTAGTAATGACCCCCGGCGCAATTTTTTCCACTGGATAATATTTGTCCGTTTTAATATCTCCTTTAGCATCAACTGGAATTCCCAACGGATTAATAACTCGCCCCATCATTGCTTCAGAAACAGGAATAGAAAGAATTTTCCCGGTCGCTTTCACTTCGTCGCCTTCTTTGATGCCGATAAAATTTCCCAGCACCATCACGCCGACTCGATCTTCTTCGAGATTAAGCGCTACTCCGATTTCGCCACCGGGAAATTCCACCATTTCCGAAGCCATGATGTCAGAAAGTCCGCTGATGCGAGCCACGCCATCACCCACTTCCACAACCTTGCCGACTTTTTCCGTCGTCACTTCGGTTTTGAAGTTTTCAATCTGTTTTTTAAGCTGTTCGACAATAAAATCTTTGTTCATAATTTTCAGCATTCAGTATTCAGAATTCAGTATTCAGCATTTCGCTGCATATTGTACACTGTATACTGTTTCTATAAAATAAACTTATAAAAAATTTAAACTTTTTAGCTTACTAAATTTTTTCTCAATCTTTTCAATTGACCCCCTACTGATCCATCCAAAACTTCATCCCCGACTTTAATGATTATTCCGCCTTTGATTTTTTCATCCACAATATTTTTCACTATAACTTCCTTGGCAGAATATTTCTCCTTAATAAAATTTTCAACTTGCTGAATCTTGTCACGTGATAGCTCACGTGAGGAAATTACGTTCGCTTCCACAATTCCATGCTTCGCATTATAAATTTCGGAAAATTTTTCCATGATTTTTCCGGCATTCTTGATCTGCCCGTCTTTTTTGAGAACTTCAGCAAATTTTTTCACCACATCAGAAACAGCCTGTTCAGTTTTCCTGTCAGTTAGCTCTAGAAGTGTTTTTGCGTATTGCTGAACTGTAATTTTCATCTATTTTATGGCTTTTTCAATAATTTCCTTATCTTTTTGATTGTCCATTTTTTCATCAATAACTTTTCCGGTGGCTGCGATAACCAATTCCGCCACTTGCGTTTTCACTTCGGCAAACATTTTGTTTTTTTCAATTTCAATCGTTTTTCCCGCATCGGCTAGAATTTTCTCTGATTGCTGCTTAGCTGAAACAACAATTTCTTCTTTGCTTTTAACAGCAACTTCTTCCGCTCTGGCAATAATTTCTTGTGCTTGTTTTCTGGCTCTTACTAGAATAACTTTTTCTTTTTCTGTGATTTCAATTATCTTTTTATGCGCGCTTTCCGCGTCCTTGATGCCTTTTTCAATTTTCTCCGATCTGTCTGACATGAGTTTTATCATCGGACCATAGGCGAATTTTTTCAGCACGAAAAAAATAATCGCAAAATTCACCAGCTGCGCCAGAATAAGTTTCCAATCAATATGAAATGTTTTTATGATTTCTTCCATGTGTCAGTAATCAGTAACCAGTAATCAGTAACCAGTAAAAACTGTACGCTGAATGCTGTATACTGCATGTTTATGTTTTATATTAAAATATTTTCTTTTTGGCACCCCACTTAATAAAAATGAGGAGCCATAACAAAACATTTATTTGATCGAGAAAGCGATAACCAAAGCGTAAATTGAGATAGCTTCGGCAAACGCAGCCATCAGAAGCATCGGCACGAACAAAACCTTGCTTGATTCCGGGTTGCGTCCGATTGACTCCATGGCTTTAGCACCGATCATACCGATACCAATGCCAGGCCCAATTGCTCCGAGGCCGATTGCTAATGCCTTGGCTAGCATCACGATTCCGTCTGATTCCATACTCATTTGTAGCAGACATCAGCTATATTTTCTCCTCTTTGGGGAAGATAGATGATGCATGCATTAAATTAATAATAATTTCTAATTTTCAATTTCTAATTTCTAAACAATTTCTAATGATTCAATTTGTAAATTTGAAAATTTAAAGCATTGTTTGAAAATTGAAAATTGAGAATTGAAAATTATTTCTAATGCTCTTCGGCAGTAGTAGCTATACTCATAAACACCAACGCCAGAATCGCAAAAACCAAGGCCTGAACTATTCCAACAATAATTTCCAAAAACATAAACGGCAGTGGCAACATAAAAGCGAAAATAGCCATCATTGATCCCAGCAAAACTTCTCCGGCAAAAATATTGCCGAAAAGCCGAAGACTAAGCGATGCCACCTTGGCAATTTCCCCAATAAATTCAATAACGCTGACAAAAGCCTTGATTGGATTAACTATCAAAACCATCGGATCTTTACGAACATGACCAGCTATCTGCAAAAATGCTTTAAAATTGATAAATTTATTCAAATGATTCCAAACTCCGATCCAGACAACCCCCAAAATATGCGACAATATGACGGCGAACAATGAGAGAGCCAGTGTTGTGTTGAGATCAGCTGTTCCGCCTCTAAGGTATGGCACGAAAGCGCTGTGGCCATTGGCTGTTTCCACAAATCCGATTGTGCCCACTCCCGGCAATAGCCCCAGCCAATTATTGACTAAAATGAAAAGGAACAACGCCAGCACTACCGGCAAAAATTTTACGGTTTTCTTGCGATCCCCTGTTGCACTGTCAGCCATGTCCAAAGCTTGCTCCAAAATAATTTCAAAAAAATTCTGAATGCCTTTGGGCGCCTTTCTGACTTTTCCTTTTTTGACTATTTTTTTTCCAACCAATATGAAAAATGTCACCAAAATAATCACTGTCAGCCAACTCATGATCAGGGAGTTTGTAATAGTAAAATTTCCAATATGTGCAATTGGTTCAGAAAACAGAGTAATCTCATGACTTACTTCCTGCGGGACTTGCGTATTTTCTTGTACATTTTCTGCAGACATATTTTTGATAGCTAAAGCACAAGAAAAAAATTACCGGTTTTATGAGAGACAAGCAATTTTCAACAATCGAGTTTGAAAATTCAAACTTTTGTTTATTGGCTATTGCATTTTTCGCTAACCGGCGAATTTTTATATTTATGCAAGCTTGTTTTTAGCCCTTCTTTACTAGAGATTTTCCATTTCTTTCATCCCGATTATAATGATCTCAACTATCGATAATACGAATGAAAAACCGATACAAAATAAGAACAACCATGGCTCAGAGTGAAATTTTCTATCTAAAAATTTTCCGATAAAAGCTCCAGCAACCGCCGGAAAACAGATCCAGCAACTCATCTTGAAAAAGAGAGCCAGCTCTCGATGCCATCCGGGAACATTTTTTTTCTGTTGCTCTTCCATCTCGAATAAATTTTAAATATCAATGGTTCCCATTATCTCTCAAAATTCGAGTTAAGTCAAGAGTCGATTTTTCAAAAAACTATCATTTCCAGACCAAAATAGCGATATGAATATCAAGGCGAGCAACAAGGAAAAAAGCCAGCTATTGGCTCTTTGGCTGGCATATTTTCAATTTTATAAAATATCTAGCGATAATTTGGCATTCTGTGTTGTTTTTTCAGCCACTTCTGCCAGGGGAATATTTTTCACCGTCGCGATTTTTTCCGCCACCAGTTTCACGAAAATCGGTTCATTGCGCTCGCCTTTATGCGGGACGGGTGTCAAATATGGGCAGTCAGTTTCAATAACGATATTTGCAAGATCAATTTCCTTGATCAAGCGATCATAACTTTCACTATAAGTAATGATGCCATTAATCCCAATTTTGTAGCCCATTTCAATGAATTTATTGGCAGTTTTATGACTCCCGACGAAGCTATGCACAATTCCTTTCCTTGCAACTGAATATTTCTGCAAAATTTCCAAAAGATCGTCATACGCATCCGTTCGGGTGTGAACGAGCTCCTTGCGAGACTTTACGCCCCAGCAGTGCAATACTATCGGCTTGTTCACTTCATTAGCCATTTTAATAAATTTTATCAAAACTTCTTTTTGCTGTTTTTTTAACTCTTCAATGTTATCGCCTTCATCAAAGTGATGGTAGTCCAACCCAACCTCCCCAATCGCCACCACTTTTTCATCCCGAGCCAGTTCCAGATATTTTTCATATTCAAATTCTTCGCCTTTGGTTTTTATTTCCCCGCCTCGCGTCGACAAGCGGTCTCCGCGAGTCGAGGCGGGCACTTCATCCAACTCTCCCGGATCATTATATTTAAAAGCTCCCGCTTTGAGATGCACTGGATGAATTCCGATTGCAGCAAAAATGCCAGTTTCAAATTTGTGCGCATATTCAACCGCCCGCTGGCTGGTCGAATATTGCGAACCGACATTCACAACAAAAACGCCCTCGGCGAGGCATTTTTTGAGAACTTCTTCTCCGTCTTCCTTGAAAGCGGAAAAATTCACGTGAGCATGAGAATCGAAAAACATTTTTATTTAAAAACTATTTAATTTTATTAAGATTACCGCTAAGAATAACGGGTTTCATCGCCAAAATTTCATCCTTAAAGGAAACTTCTGGAACTCCCTGCAAGATAAACAATTTTTTGCCTAAAGCGTGAGCAAATCCCATTTCCAGAAAAGAGCTTCCGCTGATGTAGTTTTTCCGACCATCTT
>Ga0209202_1000703_pt1 | contig 24295 bp, 19 predicted proteins | sample AD_UKC032_MetaG_FD_184416 | JGI IMG/M metagenome (GOLD analysis project Ga0209202, IMG submission 184416) | Active sludge microbial communities of municipal wastewater-treating anaerobic digesters from USA - AD_UKC032_MetaG (SPAdes) (version 2) | ecosystem: Engineered > Bioreactor > Anaerobic >... | reverse complement strand
ATGCGAGCGGCCCCAGCAGATGCTCGTCGAAGCGCAGCAGTCCCTCGTCGTCCTCGCGCAGCAGTTCGCTGTCGAGCAGATTGGCGACGAAACTGGCGAACACCGACTTGTCGGCAATCTCGGCGGCACTGAAGCCATGCAGGAGCGCCAGCCGTTGCGTCAGCAACTGACAGTCCTCTTCCAGCACGCGCCGCGTCAGAGCGCCCGAACCGCGTTGCTGGAGCAGCGCCAGGACCAGGAAATGGCGGCCGAGCATCGGCCGAAGGGTTTCGCCGATCTGCAGCAGCTCGGGGTATTCGAGGCTGTTCGTTTCCGGCGTCCGCAGCCAGCCGCTGGGTTCGGCGCGGATCAGCAGGCCGCGCTCGGCGAAGATCACGATGGTGCGCCGGGCCTCGTCCAGCAACTCTTCCTCCGACCAGCGCAGGAACAGTTCCGAACGCATCAAACGATAGATACCAACCACCGCATCGCTAAGGCGCTGCGTCTCGAGGCTGCGGTTGTTGCCGAGCAGGCAGGCGATCAGCGCTGGCACCGCGAACAGGTGCAGCACGTTGTTGCGGAAATAGGGCAAGACCTCGACCTGCGCGTCGACCACGCGCACCAGGTTGCCGAAGGGATGCGGGATTTCCTCGACGATGCCCAGCCGCGCGGCGTGCGCGATCACCTGCACCGGATCGAGGGCACAGGCGATGCGCTGCGGCGAATAGGGCGCCGCCGCGTCGAGTGCCTGATAGTGGGCGATCATCCGCCGCAGCCCGTACTCGTCGGCGGTGTATTCCGGGGTCGCCAACAGGCCGAGGGCGACCAGACTGACCGGGTTGATCACCGCCGCCGCGTTGATCCGCGTCGCCAGTTCGCCGGCCGCCGCGCGCGTCGTTGCGCGCAGCCATTCGCCGTCGGCAGGCGACGCGCGCCAGTCCGGGCGATAACTATCGAGGAAGCCGGCCAGCGGCAAGGGCTCGCCGAAATTGACATGCACCTTGCCAAAGACGCGGCGAATGCTGCGGATGCTCTTCACCAACTGCCACAGCGATTCACGCTGCTTCGGGCGGCCGGCCAGTTCGCTTACATAGGTCTGCCCTTCGATGACGCGCTCGTAGCCGATGTAGACCGGCACGAAGACCAGCGGCCGGCTGTGGCTGCGGACGAAGCTGCGGATGGTCATGCCGAGGATGCCGGCTTTCGGCGTCAGCGTGCGGCCGGTGCGGCTGCGCCCGCCCTCAATGAAATATTCGACCGGGAAGCCGCGCGCCAGCATCAGGTTCAGATATTCGTCGAACACCGTCGCGTACAGCGGTTCGCCCTTGAAGCTGCGACGCAGGAAGAAGGCGCCGCCGCGACGCAGCAGCGAACCGACCAGCGGCATGTCGAGGTTGTCGCCAGCGGCGATGTGCGGCGGTGTCAGGCCGTTGCGGTAGATCAGGTAGGAGAGCAGCAGGTAGTCGATATGGCTGCGGTGGCATGGCACATAGACGATGCCCTGGCCCGGCGCGATGCGCGTCACGACATCGAAGTTGTGCATCTCGATGCCGTCGTAGAGGTGCTCCCACAGCCAGCTGAGGAACAACTCCATGGCCCGCACCGTGCCATAGGAATAGTCCGAGGCAATCTCGAGCGCGAACTTCTGTGCCCGGCCGTACGCCTCGCCGTCGGAAATTCCCAGCCGGGCCACCTCGCCGGCGATCGCCGCGCGCACCGGCTCGCTGGCCAGCAAGACCTCGACCTGCGTATTGCGGTGCGAGAGATCGGGGCCGATGGCCATTTCCCGCTGTCGCCGGAAATGCACGCGCAGCACGCGCGACACCTTGCGCAAGGCGGCCGCCTCGCCAAGCGGCACCGCGCCACCATGCACCAGTTCGCGCAGCGACAAGGGCGGGTTGAAGCGCACCAGCGTCTGGCGCCCGTGCAGCAGGATCGCGAAGAACTGGCGCAGCATGCCCGACGAACGCCAGGTTTCGGCGAGCAGCGCCTTGAGTATGGATTCCTGCTTGGCCGGGCTGCGCCCCCAGAGGATGACCACCGGCACCAGCTGCACGTCGAGCATCGGGTCGGCGACCACTGCACGCACCTGCCCGATCAGGGCCGGTGAAGCCTCCGGGGCCGCACCGCCATGCCGCCGGTTGAGGAAGAAGACCGAACGTTTTGTCCTTAGACCACCGAGAGCGAGCGGCGCCTCGCCCGGCGGCAGGCCGGCCCGCCGCGACTCCTCAAAGAGCACCAGGAGATTCGACAGATGCCGGTCCTGCAGGACATAGCAGACCGGGCGCGCCGGATCGAGCCCCGCCGCCGACTCGGCGAATACCGTCGTGCGTACCCACGCATAGAGCACGCGCCGCGCCAATGGAACGAACCAGCCGGAAATATCGAACACGATTCCCACGCCTCCCGTGCAGGCTGCCGGATTGCCGCCCGCTACCAGGATTCTAATGGGAATTGCGGCATTCGCGCTCGCGCTACGCTGGCTGCAAGCGCATTGAAATATGAATTCGCTATAATGCCTGCGCCCCCATTCCACAGGTATCGGCAATTCGCGGAATACGCCCGACACCCTCAGTCATCACCCCAAGCGGAACCATCCATGGCCGGAGAGAACTCGATCAACGCCCTGCCCGCATTGTGCGCCGCCATCCTCACCGCGGCAGCCCTGTATTTCGGCAGCGCCATCTTTGCGCCGGTCGCCGTCTCGCTGTTCGTCATCGCCATTCTCTGGCCGCTGCAGAAAGCGCTGGAGTCCAGGATTCCGCGGCTGATCGCACTGCTGCTGACACTGGCGGCGACAGTCGTCATCATCGGTGCGCTGGCCTCGATGATCGCCTGGGGAATCGGCATGGTCGGGCGCTGGCTGATGGCCAACATCGGCCGTTTTTACGTGCTCTACGGGATGACGACGGAGTGGCTGGAAAGCCACGGGATCCTACTCGCCGGCCCGCTGTCCGAGCGCTTCAACGTGCTGTCGCTGGTTCGCATGTTTCAGGAGGTCGCCGTTCGGATCAACGGCCTCGTCGGCTTTTCGCTGATGGTCCTGATCTTCACGATGCTCGGACTGCTCGAAGTCGGCGACTTCAGGCAAAAGCTGCAAGCGCTGCGCAATGGCGCGGTCGCCGAACGGATGCTGGCAGCCACCACCAGCATTTCCGGGAAATTCCGCAAGTATCTGCTGGTCCGCACCGCCGCCAGCATCCTCACCGGTCTTGTCGTCTGGGGCTTCACCTTCGCCCTCGACATCGAACTGGCGGCTGCCTGGGGCGTCATCGCCTTCGCCCTCAACTACATTCCGGTGATCGGCCCGCTGATCGCCACCGTCCTGCCGACCTTGTTCACCGCCGCACAGTTCGAATCGTGGCAGATGGCGCTGCTCGCTTTCCTCGGCCTCAACGTCATCCAGTTCGTCATCGGCAGCTATCTGGAGCCACGCTTCTCCGGCAGCGCGCTCGCCATATCGCCGTTCGTCGTCGTCCTCGCGGTTTTCTTCTGGAGCTTCCTGTGGGGAATTCCGGGCGCCTTCATCGGCGTTCCGGTCACCATCGCCATGCTTGCTGCCTGCGAGGCGAATCCCGCCAGCCGCTGGATCGCGGCCCTGCTTTCCGGACCATCGCGCGACAAAACCTAGCTGCGGCCAGAGGCCGGCGACTTGCGGCGCGGCCGCTGCTCGTACAGGGCGATAACCTGCGCACCGACCAGCAGCACGGTGGCGGCGATTTCGAAACTCAGCAGCAGCGAGATCGCTGTAGCGAACGATCCATACAGCACCCCGACCTTGGACAAGGTGGCGAAGAACCACGCCAGCAGGTGCCGCGTCAGCTCCCACAGCAGCCCGGCGGTTATGCCGCCGACCAAGGCATGGCGCCACGACAGATGGCCGGTCGGCATGACCATGTAGATCGAACTCAGCAGCAGAATCTCGCCGCTCAGGCCGATACCGTACAGCAACGCACCAGCCGTCCCCTCGAGCGAGCGAATGTGGCCGAGAACGTTGATCTCGCGCGTGCCGAGCGCCTCCAGCGCCCCGGAAGCCACGGTGACCAGCAGCAGACCGGCGCCAATGACCAGGATGTAGGCATAGGGAATCAGCGCCGAGGTGATCCAGTGCCGGCTGTGCTTCTTGATGCGGTGATGAAAGATGGTGGCCAGCGATTTCTCGAGCACCGTAAAGGTCAGGGAACTCGAGAACAGCAGGGTCGCCAGCAGCACACCCCCGGTCACCTCGCGGTGTCCGAGGAACTTGGCTAGTTGCTCGACCAGCGGATCGGCCAAGCCGGGCGCCATCAGGTCCAGATAGCGGCTAAGGGTCGACAGCAACTGTTCCTCGGGCAGGAACGGCGACAGCGCCAGCACTAGCAGGATCAGCAGCGGCAGGATCGACAGCAGCATGTAGTAGGCAATCGCACCAGCCAACAACAAGCCCTGGTTCTGCATGAAGGTCGAAAATACCCGGCGGACGAAGTGCAGCACGTCACGTGCAAAATCGAGAGTAGGGAGCGAATGGCGTAGCATGCGGGAGCGGGCGGCGGGAAATCAGGCGAAATGGCCGGCGAAGTATCTCCGCCGGCGCCAGCCAAGTCAATTTGGGATTTTCTACGCTCTGGTTGCGGAACCTTTTCGGAAAACACTTTCCAAAAGAGGGTTAAAAATGCATTAAAAATGCATTAAAAATGCATTAAAAATGCATTAAAAATGCATTAAAAATGCATTAAAAATGCAGTTAAATTCGTTAAAGTAGAGTCACAAATATTAATAACAGAGGAGACAACCTAATGGATACGCGGCTTTATATCGACGATGTCCCGGAAAACTGGCCGGTTTCGACTGGCCACCTGCCACCGGCGCCCCAGGTAGACACGCTGCTGGCCGAAGCACACACACGCTTCAAGTCGCTGGATGAAGGCAAGGTCGCCGACTACATTCCGGCCTTGGCAGCAACCCCCAAGAACCTGTTCGGCATCTGCGTGGTGGCAACCAGCGGCGACGTGTTCTCGGTCGGGGATACCGAATACGAGTTTTCCATCCAGAGCATTTCCAAGCCCTTCGTCTTTGCGCTGGTGTCGCAGGCGCTGAGTTGCCAGCAGGCGCGCTACAAGATCGGGGTCAACGCGACCGGCCTCCCTTTCAACTCGGTGATGGCCATCGAGCTGAATGAAAGCCGGACCATGAATCCGATGGTAAACGCCGGAGCGATCGCCACGACCAGCCTGGTACCGGGGGCCACCGCCGACGAAAAATGGCAGTTCATTCACGATGGCCTGTCCCGTCTCGCCGGGCGTCAGTTGACGCTCAATACCGAGGTGTATGAGTCGGAAGCTGCAAGCAATCAGCGCAACCAAGGCATCGCCCACTTGCTCGAAGGCTACGGCAGGATGTATTTCGATCCGCTCCAGGCGACCGATGTTTATACGAAACAGTGTTCGCTGAACGTAAGCGTCAAGGATCTGGCCGTCATGGGTGCCACCCTGGCCGATGGCGGCGTCAATCCACTTACAAAAGAGCGGGTGCTCGATGCGGATCGCTGCAAGCGCGTTCTGGCTGCACTGGCGACCGCCGGGCTGTATGAGGAATCCGGCGACTGGCTGTACGAAGTCGGACTACCCGGCAAGAGCGGCGTTAGCGGCGGGATCGTCACTGTGGCACCGGGCAAGGGCGGCCTCGCCACCTTCGCCCCGCAGCTCGATAGCGCCGGAAACAGCATCAAGGGGCAGCTGGTCACGAAATTCCTTTCCGAACGCCTCGGCCTGAATCTCTTTGCATCACAAGCTGCCGCCTGAGCAGTCAGTCGTATCCGGGATGGCGGGCGTTCGCCCGGCCGTTCAAACTCACCAAAGGAAGAAAAATGACAAATACCGACTGTGAAATCAAGGCGCCCTGGCTGGCGATGATCATCATCGCCATGGGCCAGGCGCTGATGTCTTTCAACGTGGCCGCCCTGCCTGTCTCCATGGGCGGCATGGTCGAAAGCTTCAATACCCCGCCGACCACCGTCGGCACCGCCATCGTGATGTATTCGCTCGGCGTCTCGGGATTCATCATGCTGGGCGGCAAGCTCGGGCAACGCTTCGGTTCGAAGGTCTTTTTCCAGGTTGCGGTATCAATGTTTCTGGTGGCAATGGTCGGCATGGTGATCAGCCCGAACGCCACGATAATGCTGGCCTCCCAGGGCCTCGCCGGACTCGCCGGGGCCGCCCTGGTGCCGACCCTGGTGGCGCTGATCGCCAACCATTACTCGGGCCAGCAACAGGCGGCCGCACTCGGCTGGCTGGGTTCGGCCCGGGCGATGGCCGGAGTTCTGGCATTTCTGATCATCGGCACGCTGGAACGCTTCGTCAGCTGGCGGGTCGCCTTCGCGCTTCTCGTCGTCCATGCGGCGGCCATTCTCGTCCTGAGTTTCAAGCTCAAGCCGGCGGTCAAGCGGCCTGAGGTCAAGATCGATGCGATTGGCGTAACCCTGATCGCCTTCGGCGTCATTGTCCTCATCTTCGGTTTCAACAATGTCCGCGGCTGGGGCTTGCTGATGGCGCGGCCCAACGCACCGTTCGATGTACTCGGCATGTCACCGGCGCCGATCATGATCGTGATCGGCATTGTCTTCATCTCGGCCTTCCTGGCCTGGACCAGCAAGCGCGAAAGCACCGGCAAGACACCGCTGCTCGCTCTGGAGGTGGTGGACTCGGCCAAGGAGCGGGCAACCGTGCTGGCCATGTTCGCCATCGTAGGCATGGAAGCTGCAGTCAATTTCACGGTGCCGCTCTATATCCAGATCGTTCAGGGCCGCGACGCCTTCCAGACGGCGATTGCCATGATGCCGTTCAACCTGACGGTGTTCTTCACCGCCATTCTGGTAGTTCGCATCTACAACAAATTCACCCCGCGCCAGATCGCCAGCAGCGCATTCGGTCTGGTCGCCGTGTCGACGCTGTGGCTGGCCTTTGTCGTCTCGAATGACTGGAGCACCTTCCCCGTCCTGCTCGGCTTGGTCGGTTTCGGCATCGGCCAGGGAGCGCTGGTCACGCTGCTGTTCAATGTGCTGGTCACCTCGTCACCCAAGGAACTGGCCGGCGATGTCGGCGCCCTGCGCGGCACCGCCAACAACATGGCCGCTGCTGTCGGCACGGCGTTGATCGGCGCGCTCGTCGTCGGTGTGCTGAGCACCGGCATCATGGCCAAGCTGACCGAAAACCCGGTGATCCCCACCGAGTTGAAGCAGCAGGTCGATCTCGACAACATCAACTTCCTGAGCAACGACCGCCTGAAGGAAAGGCTGCAGAGCACCACGGCGACGCCCGAACAGGTCGTCGAAGCGGTAAAGATCAATGAGGATGCCCGCCTGCAGGCGCTCAAGATCGCGTTCTTTGTGCTCAGTGGCATCGCCCTGCTGGCAATCTTCCCGTCGCGGATGCTGCCCGGCTACCTTCCCGGCGAAATCCCGGCGGATGGAAAGTCGCCAAAGCTCGCCCCGGCTTCGAGGAAGGCATCATGAGGCGGCCCCGGCTTCTGTTTCTGTCACTCGGCGGCACCATCACGATGGTGCAGAACAACTCGGGCGGCATCGCACCCAAGCTCGGGGCCAGCGAGTTGATCGCCTCGGTCCCGGCGCTCGCGGAAGTTGCGGACATCGAGGCGCACTCGCCATTCCGTCTGCCCAGCCCATCGCTTACCCTCGAAAACCTGGTCGAAGTCGCCCGCCTGATCACTGAAGGCTTTGCTGCCGGTTTCGATGGCGCCGTGGTCATTCAGGGTACCGACACGATCGAGGAATCGGCTTTCCTGCTCGATCTTCTGGTCGACGCCGCAAAGCCTGTCGTGGTCACCGGCGCCATGCGCGGGGCGGAGGCGCCTGGCGCGGACGGCCCGGCCAACCTGCTGGCGGCGGCGCGCGTTGCCGCCGCACCCGAAGCGCGCGGCCTCGGAACCCTGGTGGTTCTGAATTACGACATTCATGCTGCCCGCTTCGTCCAGAAATCCCACACCACTCTGCCTTCGGCGTTTGAATCGCCACAATCCGGACGCCTGGGCCTGGTCGCCGAGGGGCGTCCGCGCTTCTTCGCGCGGGTTCTTCCGACGCCGCGTTATGCGGTAGGGGATGGCCCCCCGCCGCCGATCGCTCTGGTCAAGTGCGCGATGGGTGACGACGGTCGCCAGTTGAACACCATCCCGGATCTCGGCTATGCCGGCATGGTGCTCGAAGGAATGGGCGCCGGCCATGTACTGGCCAGCGTTGCCCCGATCGTCGGCGCAGTAGCGGCGAAAATCCCGGTCGTGCTCGCGTCACGATTGACGACCGGGCCAGTCTTCACACAGACCTACGGCTACGACGGCTCGGAGATCGATCTCATCAAGCGGGGAGTGGTTCCGGCCGGTTATCTTTCCGGCCTCAAGGCGCGCCTGCTGCTGGGCCTTGTTCTGCGCAGGGACCGAGGGGCGGTAGCGGAAGCGTTTGCCGCCTATCAATGAAGGTTCGCAACCCGTGAATAATTGGAATACCGGGTTGCCTGCTTCAATCGGCCAGTCGGTGCCTGATCTTATCGTCGGGACTTTGTAGCATTCCGACGAATACACTGTGGAGCGGGCGAAGGGAATCGAACCCTCCTCATGAGCTTGGGAAGCTCAGGTAATGCCACTATACGACGCCCGCTCTGGATCGGAGGCTGCATTCTAAGCGTAGTGGCCTCCCGGTTCAATCCTCGCTCAATACGCGATATTGCCCGGCGTGAAACAACAGGGGGGCAAGATCGGTCGCCTCGGCGAATTTCTCGACCCGGCCAACAAAAATCGTGTGGTCGCCGCCGGGATACGATACTTCGTTGGCCACTTCGAAGCTGGCGCAGCAACCCGAAAAGATTGGCGCGCCCCCGGCACCGGGCTGCCAGGGCAGCCCGACAAAGCGATCGACCGGCCAGGTCGCGAAACGGTTGGAGAGATCGATCTGCCCGGCCGCCAGAACATTGATGGCATGGTGGCTGGCGCGGCGGAAAGCCTCGAGGTTGTGCGAAGCGTTGTCGAGGCACCAGAGAACCAGCGGCGGCTGCAGCGACACCGCCGAGAAGGAATTGACGGTCAGGCCAATCGGCTGCCCGTCCGGGTCGATCGCCGTGACGATGGTCACCCCGGTAGCGAAGCGCCCGAATGCGTTGCGCAGGGCGCGGCTGTCGTCCTGAATCTGGCTCATGAAAAAGGCGCTTGCGGAAAAAGGTCGTATTATCCGTGCTCTGCACCTGCCCGTCGAGGCTGATTTGTCTGCCATCCCCGCCTTTACCACCACCCTGATCGCCTGGCAGAAAAACGCCGGGCGCCATGACCTGCCGTGGCAGCAGACCCGCGACCCGTACCGCATCTGGCTTTCCGAGATCATGTTGCAGCAGACGCAGGTCGCGACGGTGACCCCTTATTTCCAGCGTTTCCTGGCGCGTTTCCCGACGCTGGAGGCGCTGGCGGAAGCGCCGCTCGAGGCGGTGATCGAGCATTGGGCCGGGCTCGGGTATTACGCCCGGGCGCGCAATCTCCACCGCTGCGCGCAGCAGCTTGTTGCGGTCCACGCCGGAAAATTCCCCAATTCCGCCGTCCAGTTGAGCGCCCTGCCCGGCATCGGCCGCTCGACGGCGGCGGCGATTGCCGCCTTCGCCTTCGGCCAGCGGAGCGCCATTCTTGACGGCAATGTGAAGCGTGTCCTGTGCCGTCACTTCGGGATCGAAGGCTTTCCCGGTCAGGCCGCCGTAGATCGTGAATTGTGGACCCTGGCCGAGCGCCTGCTGCCGGAAAGCGATATCGAAGCCTACACGCAGGGCCTGATGGACCTCGGCGCCACGATATGCGCGCGCAGCAAGCCGCGCTGCGGTGAATGCCCGCTGGCCGCCACTTGCCTGGCCCGGTTGGGCAATCGCCAAAGCGAACTGCCGACCGCGCGCCCGCGCCCCAAACTGCCCGAGCGCCGCGCCGGCTATGTACTGATCAGCGATGGCCAGCGCCTGTTGCTCGAACGCCGCCCGCCACATGGCGTGTGGGGCGGGCTGCTGGTGCCTCCGGAAGGCGAGGCGACGGCGGTGTTGGCCCGGCTTGGACTGCACGCCAAAAGCCGGCGCGACCTGGCGCCGCTGAAACACACCTTCACGCATTTTCGCCTGACGCTCGAACCGGTGCTGTGCATCGTCAAACCCGCGCCAACGATTGGCGAACCGGGCATGAACTGGATCACCATCGAAGCGGCAGCGGCATCCGGCGTGCCAACACCGATCAGAAAGCTGATCGAACGGATCGCCGGCGACGCCGGCTGAACATCAGGGCTTGGCCGGCGCGCCCGTGGCAGCCTTGGTGTTTGCCTTTTCCATCTGCTGTGCAACATGCGCGTCGTGATCGGCCTGTTTTTTCTGCAGGCGTTCCGCTTCCTCGGCCTTGCGTTTCGCCCCTTCCTCGGCCTTGCGCGCCTTGGCCGCACGCGTCGCTTCTTCCTCGGCCAGCGCAGCATTGCGCGCCGCCGTGGTCTCGGCTTCGCGCGCCTTCAGCTCGGCTTCGCGCTCGGGCATTTCCGCCAGCGCCTGCGCATCGCGTGCGCTCAACTGTTCCTTCTTGACCTGGCGCTCGATGGCCTTGCCTTCGTTCTGAATACGCCGGGCCACCTTGTTCGCTTCGACATAGTCGCTATGGGCGTTGTCCCGGCAACGGTTGACCAGAAACTTTTTGTAGCACGCGGTCGTCTGCTCTTCCAGCTGCTTCTCGGCAGCCGCCCTGCCCTCGGCACCTTGCTGCTGCAATTCGGCGGCCCGCGCCAGGCGCTGCTCCCAGTCGGCCTGCTGTGCAGCCGTCGGACCACTATCGGCAATGACGAGACCCGAGAACAGCCCGATACCAAACAGACAGCCGATACTCAGCATTTTTCTCGCCGAACGGCGACCGGCAGGCAGGGCGGAGCGTAGAGCTTTGATCATTTGGGCAGGCACTGACGAAGTGGCAGGATTTTAGCAGCACGCCGCTATAATCGGCCGCCTCATGATTGCACTGCGCCAAGTCACCTTCGCCCGCGCCGGCCGGCCACTGGTCATCGACGCTTCCGTCCAGCTCCACCCCGGCTGGAAAGTCGGCGTCGTCGGCGCCAATGGCTGCGGCAAATCCAGTCTGTTCGCGCTGCTCGCCAACGAACTGCACGCCGAATCCGGCAACGTCGAAATCCCAGCCAGCTGGCACATCGCCCGCGTCGCCCAGGAAACCCCGGCCCTGCCCGATGCCGCCATCGATTTCGTCCTCGACGGCGATGTCGAACTGCGCCGCATCGAGCGCGAACTGCTCGCAGCCGAAGCCAAGGGCGACGGCGTCGCCATCGGCCACCTGCACGCCCGCTACGCCGACATTGACGGCTATTCGGCCAAGGCGAGAGTCGCCGAAGTGCTGCACGGCCTCGGTTTTACCGACGCCGATTTTTCGCGCTCGGTGGCGGAATTCTCCGGCGGCTGGCGGGTTCGTCTCAATCTCGCCCGCGCCCTGTCCTGCCGCGCCGACCTGCTGCTGCTCGACGAGCCGACCAACCACCTCGATCTCGACGCCGTCTTCTGGCTCGAAAACTGGCTCAAGAACACGCCGGCAACGCTGCTTCTGATCTCCCACGACCGCGACTTCCTTGACGCCGTCGTCGGCCAGATCATCGCCATCGACCTCCAGCGGCTAACCCTGACCAGCGGCGGCTATTCCGACTACGAACGCGCCCGCGCCGCCCGCCTCGCCACTCAACAGTCGTCCTACGAAGCTCAGCAGCGCGAAATCGCCCACCTGTCGAGCTTCATCGAACGCTTCAAGGCCAAGGCCACCAAGGCCCGCCAGGCGCAAAGCCGGATCAAGACGCTCGAACGCATGGAAATGGTCGCCGCCGCCCACGTCGATTCGCCCTTCCACTTTGCCTTCCGCCAGCCGACCGCCCTGCCCGACCCGCTGCTCACCATCGAAAAGGCTTCCGCCGGCTACGCCGACCACAAGATCATCGACCACGTCACGCTCACCCTGCGCCCCGGCTGCCGCATCGGCCTGCTCGGCCGCAATGGCGCCGGCAAATCGACGCTGATCAAGCTGCTGGCCGGGTCCATCGCCCAGCAAGGCGGCGAGCGCAAGGAAGCCAAGGCCCTCAACATCGGCTACTTCGCCCAGCACCAGCTCGAACAACTGCGCCCCGACGAATCGCCGCTACAACACCTCGTCCGCCTCGACCCGACGGCCACCGAGCAGGAACTGCGCGACTACATTGGTGGCTTCGATTTCCGTGGCGACATGGCGACCCGTGCCATCGAACCCTTCTCCGGCGGCGAAAAATCGCGGCTGGCGCTGGCCCTGCTGATCCGCACCAGACCCAACCTGCTGCTGCTCGACGAACCGACCAACCACCTCGACCTAGAAATGCGCGAAGCCCTGACCTTCGCCATGCAGGATTTCGAGGGCGGTGTCGTCTTCGTCTCGCACGACCGCCATTTGCTGCGCACCTGTGCCGACGAACTGCTCCTCGTCGCCGACGGCAAAGTTACTGAATTCGACGGCGACCTCGACGACTACGCCGCCTGGCTGACCACTCAGCGCAATGCCGAAAAGGCGCCGGAACCGGATGTCGCTGCCGAGAAAACCGAACGCCTGGAGCAACGCGCCGATGCCAAGGCCAACCGACAGGCGCTATTGGCGCAACGTCGGCCTTTGGTCAAAGAAATCGAGCAGCTGGAGCGGAAGCTGGCGAAGTGGAACGAAGAAAAATCTGCCCTGGAAGTCCAGTTCGCCGACCCGGACTTCTATGCTGCGGTCGACCGGGTAAAAAGCGAAGAAATGCATCGTCAGGCCGGATTGCTTGGTGAGCAGATCGATGCGGCGGAGATGCGCTGGCTGGAGGTGCATGAGGCGTTGGAGGCGCTGCCGTCCGCTGATTAACCTTGGGGTTCCGCCCTGTTGGCGGGCGTACTTTCTTTTGCTTCGCCAAAAGAAAGTAGCCAAAGAAAAGACGACCCCAGGTTATGCGCCCGGCTACGCCGGGTTCCCTGCGCTACTCGGCACTGGCGGGGGCTGCGGAACTCGGGGCTACGCCCCTCAGACAGTCCTCGCCCTTTTTCCGCCAGCACCTGCGTTGCTCGGCGCGCCACATGGGGACCCGAAAGGCGGTGCGGCACAACCGGCAAACAAAAAAGCAGGCAGTTGCGGTCGACCGGGAAAAAAGGCCAAAAATGAAATCCACCAGTCGAGCACGGCTGGTTTGCCGGGCCCCTTGAGAGGTGCCGAGCAACGCAGGAACGTCTGGGGCTTTCGGCGAGCACTGTCTGAGGGGCGCAGCCCCGAGTTGCGCAGCCGCCCGGCGTTTCGAGTAGCGCAGGGAATCCAGCGTAGCCGGACACCGACCCAGGGGTCGCCTTTTCTTTGCTTACTTTCTTTTGGCGAAGCAAAAGAAAGTAAGACGCCCGCAAGGCAGAACCCCACGCCTGCTGCGGTCAACCCCCAAAACACCCCGAAAACCACCCCCCATAAGGTAAAATCGCGTCTTTTCCGAACCCCCGTAGGGAGCCAAACCGTGCAAATCGTCTGCCTAGACCTCGAAGGGGTTCTCGTCCCCGAAATCTGGATCGAATTCTCCAAGCGCACGGGCATTCCCGAACTGATGCGCACGACGCGCGACGAGCCGGACTACGACAAGCTGATGACCTACCGCCTGGACATCCTGCGCCAGCACAAGCTAGGCCTGCCGGACATCCAGAAGGTGATCGCCGAGATGGGGCCGATGGTGGGCGCGCGCGCCTTCCTCGACCAGCTGCGCGAGGATTACCAGGTCGTCATCCTGTCCGACACCTTCTACGAATTCGCCCATCCGCTGATGCGCCAACTGGGCTGGCCGACGCTGTTCTGCCACTCGCTGGAAGACGACGAGGCCGGCATGCTGGTCGATTACCACCTGCGCATGCCGGACCAGAAGCGCGAGGCGGTCAAGCGCTTCAAGGAGCTGAACTTCACCATCGTCGCCGCCGGCGATTCCTACAACGACACGGCGATGCTCGGTGAAGCGCACGGCGGCATCCTTTTCCATCCGCCGGAAAACGTCATCCGCGAATTCCCCCAGTATCCAGTTGTCTTGAACTATGACGACCTGCGCAAGGAAATCGACAAGGCTTTTGCCAAGGCCGCCTAAGCTCAAAAACCATGCATCGCAACCGGTTCTACACGCTCTCCGCCTCCTGCCCTGACCAGGTCGGCATCATCGCCCGCGTCTCCGGCTTCATCGCCGGCAACGGCGGCTGGATCCTCGAATCGAGCTTCCATTCGGACGTGCTGTCCGGTCGCTATTTCATGCGCATCGAAATCAAGGCCGATTCGCTGCCCTTCCTGCTCGCCGAGTTCCGCGAACGCTTCCACGCCGAGGTGGCCGAGCCCTTGCAGATGGATTGGCGGATCAACGACAGCGCCGTCAAGAAGCGTGTCGTCGTGCTGGTTTCCAAACAGGAGCACTGCCTCTATGACCTGCTGGCGCGCTGGCAGGCCAAGGAACTGGACATCGAGATCCCCTGCGTCATTTCCAACCACGACACCTTCCGTGGCTTTGTCGAATGGCACGGCATCCCCTTTCACCATGTCCCGGTCGCCGCCGACAACAAGAAGGCCGCCTATTCGGAAATCCGGCGCATTTTCGAGGATGTGCGGGGCGACTCGATGGTCCTCGCCCGCTACATGCAGATCCTGTCGCCCGAACTGTGCGACGCGCTGTCGGGTCGCATCATCAACATCCACCACAGCTTCCTGCCCAGCTTCGCCGGCGCCAAGCCCTACCACCAGGCTTACGAGCGCGGCGTCAAGCTGATCGGCGCCACCTGCCACTACGTGACCAGCGAACTCGACGCTGGCCCGATCATCGAGCAGGACGTCATCCGCATCGACCATTCCGATTCGCCGGAAGACATGGTGCGCTACGGCAAGGACATCGAGAAGACCGTGCTGGCGCGCGGCCTGCGCTACCACCTGGAAGACCGGGTGCTGGTACACGGCAACAAGACGGTCGTCTTCCGCTAGAACGCCGGTTGCGGTAGACCCGCTTTTTGGGGCGAAATTGGCCCTGGTGCCGATCCACGGGTTATGCGTAATGACTTCTGGTGACCGACCGCAAACCGGCTTTCCGCCTTGATTCCGGGCCAAGCCGAGAAATATTTCACGCTCGCCCGAAAATTCTGCCGGATGCTCTGCCGGCAGTGAGAAATATTTCCTGTCATGCTGCATTGCCGGCTCCTAATATGAAACCCATCACAACTGGGACAATTCCATGCCGGAAGTTCTGCAACCTCCACGCCTGCTGCTCCTCGACTTGCGCAAGAGCAAGCATTCGGCGCTGCCTGCCGTGGCCGGGCTGGTTGTGGTCAATCCCAACCCGGGCGGCGAATGCACCGAAGCGACGACGGCGCTGGCAGTTCTGGTCGCCATCGACGGCGAAGCCGCCTACACCGACTGGATCCAGCGCTTTCACCCGATGTGTCCGGGCAACTTCCCGCACGTCGTCCTGCTCGACCCCTACGATCCCGAACTGGCGCGTCGCATCGTTCGCAGCGATGCCGCGGATTGCTGCGCCATGGACGATCTTGAACGCATCGAACTGATCGCCGCCCGTCTCGAACAGCAACGACCGCTCACCGCCTGCCGCGACGCACTTCCCTCTTCGCGTCTGGCCCACCTGCTGCGCCTGCAGGCAACGGTCGACACCCTGCCAATCCCCATCTTCATCAAGGACCGCGACCGCCGATACATCGCCTGCAACAAGGCCTTCGAAGACTTCATCGGCCTCGCGGCAGCGGATATCGTCGGCAAGACGGTGTTCGACATTGCGCCCGACGAGATGGCCCGGGTCTATGAAAAGTCGGACATCGACCATCTGGCGAGCGGCGGAACGCAGACCTACGAAACGCGCGTCCGCTACGCCGACGGCAGCGTTCGCGACGTGATCTTCCACAAGGCGGTGTTCCTCGACGCCACGGGCAATCCGGACGGGATCGTCGGCGCGATGCTCGACATCTCGGAACGCAAGGCGCTCGAACGCCGGCTCGAAGTGCTGGCGGCCACCGATTTCCTGACCGGCGCCTACAACCTGCGCACCTTCTACGAGCTCGCCCAGCACGAATTGTCCCGCCTGACCCGCAGCGGCGGCGAACTGGCCCTGGTCGTGATTGACCTCGATCACTTCAAGGACATCAACGACAGCCTCGGGCACGCCACCGGCGATGAAGCCCTGCGGCAATTCGTTGCCGTCGTCAAACAGAACCTGCGCGACCAGGACATCTTCGCCCGCGCCGGTGGCGACGAGTTTCGCCTGCTGCTGCCCGATACTTCGACGGAAGGTGCGCATCTGGTCGCAGAGCGGATTCGCAAGGCGGTCAACCAGGTCGTGCTGAACAACCCACGCGGCCTGGTCAGGCTCTCGATCAGCTGTGGAATTGCCGCCTGCGATGCGAGCGACGAAAGTCTCGACAAGGCGACGCTGCGCGCCGACGACGCGCTCTATCAGGCCAAGGCGGCGGGTCGCAACTGCGTCTATCCGCTCCCCGAACAGGGGTGGTTCCCGGCGTCATCGAGCTGACGCAACGCCGGGACGGTTTGAATCTGATCAAGCCGGTGGAAGGCTAGAACCCGTCGTTCAGGGCAACGCCGGCGCCGATGGTGGTCTGGTTCCAGTTGTAGTCGATCAGGCTCTCGCCATACCCGGAAAAGACCTGCACGTAACCACGCAGCGGGCCCAGCAGTGGTGGCGAGAACCAGCCGGCCTGCACCGAGCCCTTGCCGGTCGCCACATTGCCGCGCGCCGACAGCTTGAAGCTGTTGCCGCGCCAGCGGTACAGGGCGCTGATATCCCCATAGCCGTAGTAGTCGGTGATGTCGGGGTTGTCGTCCTGGCTTTCATTTTCTTTCAGACGGTACCAGACGGTGCCATACAGCGCGAGGTTTTCGCGCTCGATGCCGAACTGGGCGAAGAGCCTGTCCCAGCTGCGCGAAAGAACATCGGTGCGGCCGTTGGACTGGTGGTTGTAACCGACGTTGAGCAGCTTCCAGTTGAAGCCGCCGCCAAGGTCAACGTCCGGCCGGTAACTGACGAACAGCTCAGGCATGTAGTTGTTTTCGCGGAACGGACGCGACACGTCGCCGTTGTAGACCTGCCACTGGCTCTGCTGGGTGTAGGCTGCCCAGACGCCCCAGCGCCGGTCATCAGTCGTCCACACGCGCGCCTTGAAGCTCAACTGGAATTTCGCTTCGACGTCGTTCAGGTTTTCCTGCGGCTGGCCGGCGGCCTGGAACAGCGGCGTATAGGGCGCGTTATTGACGTGGTCCGTATAGCGGCCGAAAAGCAGATAGTTCGAGTTGTGGAAACTGATGTCATAACGTGGCGAGGAGGGATCGAAGGCCCAGGTCGAATCGATGATCGACGACGCAGAAGGCGCCTGGTTGACTGCCGCCACGGCAGTTCCGGCAGGTGTCGACTCGGCGGAGACAACCGGCATGGGTGCAGGAGTCGGGCTGACGGATTCCTTGCCGACAGTTTCGGATCGTCCGGCTGCTGCATCGTAACAGGCAAGGCGCTCCATGCTCGCGGCGATGCTGCGGCAGTCGGCAGATGCGGCAGGTGGCTTCTGGGCAAAGGCGGCACCGTTGCAGCCGGTAGCCACGATGAACAGTGCGCCAATGCGCACGCTGACTTGGGGAATTTTCATTTTCGCTTGTCTTGATAAAAGGGGAGCGGGCACAGCCCGTTGCAACGCAATGATTCTTAACGGAATGCCATTCTGCTAGTAATTTGGCATTATTGCATCGCCCGCCAGTGAAAGCGAGTAAATTCAGCCATGGTCCGCCCCCAAAAAAAAGGGCACCCGAAGGTGCCCGAAGGGAGAGAGACTACGAAATACAGTTTTAGTGGTGGTAGGCGGTTTCGCCGTGCGAGGTGAGGTCGAGACCTTCACGCTCTTCGTCTTCCGGCACACGCAGGCCGATGACGATATCCACCAGTTTGTAGGCGACGATGGAGACCACACCGGACCAGACGATGACGGTACCGACACCCCACAACTGGGAGATGACTTGCGCGGTCATGTCGAAGTCACCGACCTTGTTGGCCACGTAGTCATAGACACCTGTGCCGCCAAGCGCCGGATCGACAAAGACACCGGTCAGGATGGCACCGAGGATGCCGCCGACGCCATGGACGCCGAAGACGTCGAGGGAGTCGTCCGCACCGAGAATCTTCTTCAGGCCATTGACACCCCACAGGCAGACGACGCCAGCCAGCAGACCGATGACGATAGCACCCATGACGCCGACGAAACCGGCGGCCGGGGTGATCGCTACGAGACCGGCAACAGCACCGGAAGCAGCACCCAGCATGGACGGCTTGCCCTTGATGATCCATTCCGCGAACATCCAGGACAGGGCCGCGCAAGCGGTAGCTAGCCAGGTGTTGACCATGGCCAGGGCAGCACCACCGGAAGCTTCGAGAGCGGAGCCGGCGTTGAAGCCGAACCAGCCGAACCACAGCAGGGAAGCGCCGATCATCGTGAAGGTCAGCGAGTGCGGGGCCATGGCGACATTGCCCAGACCGCTGCGCTTGCCGATCATGTAGGCACCGACCAGACCAGCGATGGCAGCATTGATGTGCACCACGGTACCGCCGGCAAAGTCGAGCGCGCCCTTCTGGAACAGGAAGCCGGCAGTCTTGCCAGCAGCCTCGCCAGCCGCGGCGTCGATGTAGGCATCCGGACCCGCCCAGTACCAGACCATGTGCGCCATCGGGAGGTAGGACAGCGTGAACCAGATGACCATGAAGACCAGAATGGCGGAGAACTTGGCACGCTCGGCAAAGGCACCGACGATCAGGCCACAGGTAATCGCCGCGAAGGCGCCCTGGAAGATCACGAAGGCCAGTTCGGAGATGACCACACCCTTGGAGAAGGTAGCGCCGACCGATTCGACCGTCACACCCTTCAGGAAGAGCTTGTCGAGTACGCCAAAGAACTCGTTACCTTCGGTGAATGCTGCCGAGTAGCCATAAACCACCCACAACACCGTGATCAACGAGAAGATCGTAAACACCTGCATCAGCACCGAGAGCATGTTCTTGGAGCGGACCAGACCGCCATAGAACAGAGCCAGGCCCGGGATGGACATCAGGATGACGAGCGCGGCGCTCATCATGACCCAGGCGTTGTCACCCTTGTTGGGAACGAGAACCGGGGCAGCGGCAGCTTCGGCCGGAGCCGCGGCGGCGGCTGCAACTGCCGGCGCTGCGGCAGTCGCGGTGGCCGCCGGAGCGGCCACCTTTTCTTCAGCCCAGGCCGGCGCGCCGAAGGCGACAGCACCGACCAGAGCAAGCAAAGCAAATACGCGTTTCATGATTCGCTCCTTACAGGGCATCGGTACCGGTTTCACCGGTACGGATACGAATGACTTGTTCGAGGTCGAAAACGAAGATCTTTCCATCACCGATCTTGCCGGTGCTGGCGGATTTTTCGATGGCTTCGATGACCTGATCGATCTGGTCGCTTTTAACGGCGGCTTCGATCTTCACCTTGGGCAGGAAATCGACGACATATTCGGCGCCCCGATACAGCTCGGTGTGCCCTTTCTGCCGCCCGAAACCTTTCACTTCAGTGACCGTGACGCCCTGTACACCGATGGCGGACAGCGCCTCACGCACTTCGTCAAGCTTGAACGGCTTGATGATGGCGGTTACGAATTTCATGATGAGTTCCCCAAAAAGATTTGATGTTTCTCTTCCCCGCAGATGCCGGCCGGGTCACCGGCGGGGAAGATTCAAGCTGGCTTAGAAAGTCTTGGTAACGGAGAGCACGCCAATCCCGCGGCCAGCGTCCTTGGTCTTGGAACCCAGACCACCGTTGGCATTGAGGGAATTGGAGAAGCAATAGAACTCGGCGCTGCCGCAATCACCCTTGGCATTGGTATCGACATAGGCGAGACCAACGACCCAACCGCTGAAATCCTTGGTCACGCCCAGCTTCCAGTCGGTGTAGCTGATGTCGTCGCTGCCAGTCGTACCGGCGTACTTGTACTTCGAGGCGTACAGATGGCCAACGTGAGCCTGAATACCCCAACCGTCGCCAAGGTCATAGTTAGCCGACAGGTCGAGGTAGCTGGTGCCCTTGGAATCCGGCAGGCTGAAGTAGTCGGTCACTGCGTAGCTGTACTTCAACGAGACGAATTTCCAGCTGGCGCCGATGTACAGTTCGCCGTTATGGACCGTGCCGCTGCTTGAACCACCCAGATCCTTGGAGTTGGTGTAGGAGAGGGGGCCGGCATTGGAACCCGGGTAGTAGTAATAGATGCCGCCGAGATCGAGACCGAAATCTTCGGCGAAAGTCGTCTTCCAGCCACCGTAGAAGTCCATTTCCAGGTTACCTTCGGCGAAGCCGGCGCCGGAGGAAACGTTGGAGTTCCAGTTGCCGACGTAGATGCCGCTCTCGTGCGAGTAATCGATACCACCCTGCAGAGCCGGTTTGCCGAAAGTCTGGTCAATGCCACGGAAACGGTAGCTGGTGGCAATGGTCATGTTGCCGGTAAGGGTATGCGGGCCTGCCGGTTCGGCCGCCGGGGGGGCGCCCGTCGCATCGGAAGACGAGGTCTGGGCGAAAGCCGGAACGGCGAAGGCGCCAGCGAGGGCCAAGGCGATCAGGGACTTCTTCATGGTATCTCTCCTGCAATTAAAGAAAAAAGAAAAGGAAAATTGTGCAGTACAGCAATAGCAGAAGCCGTGCCAGCCCGCATTCTTGATGAAAATCAAAGGATTTATCCCTTCTTGGGGCACAGCACCAGGATAGAGCGCACCAATGCGGTGCAGGCCACAAAGCACACGCACCAGTGGCGGGCGGCCCGCCAAAAATGGGCCTTTGCGGTGCTGTGATACACTCGAATTCCACGGAGGAACCCCATGCTCGACCCGAAAACACTGGAAGATATCGGCAACAAGATGAGCACCCTGCTCGCCAATTCGCCGGCCAAGGATTTTGAAAAAAATGCCAAGGCAGTAGTCAGCGGCTTTCTCGCCAAACTCGATCTGGTTACCCGCGAGGAATTCGATATCCAGACCCAAGTGCTGGCACGGACCCGCGAAAAACTGAAGGAACTCGAGGCTCGCGTCGAAGCGCTGGAAAAAGCCCGCGCGGGTCAGTAACCGGCGATGGCACTCGCCATCGCGCACAGCCGGGGGCTGGACGGCCTGCAGGCACCACCGGTGCTGGTCGAAGTGCATCTCGCCAATGGCTTGCCCACATTTACGCTGGTCGGCCTCCCCGATACCGAAGTCAAGGAAGCGCGCGACCGGGTGCGCGCCGCGATCGTCAATTCCGGCTTCGAATTTCCCGCCAAGCGGATTACCGTCAATCTCGCCCCCGCCGATCTGCCCAAGGAATCCGGCCGTTTCGACCTGCCGATCGCCCTCGGCATCCTGGCGGCCAGCGGCCAGATTCCCGCCCCAGCGCTGAGCGATTACGAATTTGCCGGTGAACTCTCACTGTCGGGCGAATTGCGCCCGGTACGGGGGGCGCTGGCCATGGCCTTGCAGACAGCCGATAGCGGCAAGGCCTTCATCCTGCCCGAAGCCAGCGCCCGTGAAGCGGCGCTGACCGGTTGCGAAAACATCTACTCGGCGAGCTCATTGCTGGAAGTGTGCGCTCACCTGTCCGGACAGAACGCGTTGCCGAGACCAGCTGCGGTCGACCTCGAAAACGCGCCGGTTTTCGCCGATCTCAGCGAGGTTCGCGGCCAAAGCCAGGCCAAGCGGGCGCTGGAAATTGCCGCGGCGGGAAACCATTCGCTACTGATGATCGGTCCCCCGGGTTCCGGCAAATCGATGCTCGCCGCCCGTCTGCCCGGGCTGATGCCGGCGCTCGATACGGAAGCGGCCAAGGCGTCGGCCGCCGTACTGTCGCTGGTCGGGCAGTTCCGCCCCGAACGTTTCGGCCAGCGCCCCTATCGGGCGCCGCACCATACAGCCTCGGCGGTCGCCCTGGTCGGCGGCGGCTGGGCAGTAAATAATTAAATAAGAAAATATCAAAATTAAGTAAGAATTTCGCTAAATAAGAATTTAGCAGACATCGGTACCTCTGAAGCAAGCTCGGTGAGCGCGCCATATACAAGTTAGGCGCCTGGAAGAATGGCGATTGGTTGAATCAATTTGTTGGTCATTACACCAGCACATTCGCGCCCACCAACACTTGCCGTAAGCTTGAAGCTACGCCACTCAAACAAAGACAAAGCCATATCCGTTCCAAATTACATAATCCGAGAACCCAATGAACGACGAACTCCAAGAACTCCTCCGCTCACCCCGAGAAGACTTGGACATCGAATTAAAACAGTGGATGAACCCTGCTGATAAGGTAGTTCAAGCAAAGCTTGCCAAGGAACTGCTTGCCCTTCGTAATCATGGCGGAGGCTATCTCTTAATCGGATTCCAGGACGGCCACCCTCCGACTCCAGATCCGGAGCGGCCGGCAAGCCTAGAAGGGTTTAGTACCGACGCCATCAACAACATTGTGAAGCGTTATGCTGAGCCGTCGTTTCATTGTACGTCGCACGTCGTCGTCCACCCGGTGACCGGTGAAACTTACCCCATAGTTGTTGTCCCCGGGGGCGCGAAAGTACCTGTGCGCTGTAAATCGGACTCTCCGGATGGCGGCAAGAGCGCTAAGTTGGATACGTATTACATTCGGCGCCCTGGTCCAGAAAGCTCTCCTCCACAATCAGGAATCGAATGGGAGGCGTTCCTTGAACGCTGCCTGCTCGGACGGAAAGAGGAGCTATTGGCCTCGCTGTCAGGTCTACTTGGAGTGGGCAAAACAGGTCTTTTGTCTGGCCCTGAACCAATTGCAGCCGCCCACCCATTCTCCGAACTCCGGACCTTCCATGATGCTACCGTTGCGCGATTGGAAGAGTTGCAGAAAACACTGCCTGAGGGCGACGGCGCTCGTTTCAAGCATGGTCGCTACATCCTGTCCGCACGCATAGTTGGTGACCTCAAACAGGTTACGCCGAAGGAAATGCTTGCCCTGCAATCACAATTGCGCCGATACACGGGCTGGTCACCCTTGTACGTATTTTCGAGGCACGAGCTTGAACCGTATCCTATGGACGACAAACTCATCGAATGCTGGCTTTCTCGCGATGAAGCCAGAGATACTGCCCATGCTGATTTCTGGCGGGTTTCGACCGATGGCATGGTGACCTTAGTTCGCGGACATCAAGAGGATGCTCCCGAAACCACAAAAGATGGCCGAACCCCGGGCACGGGAATCGAACTTACGCTGCCGCCATGGCGTATCGCAGAGTTCATTCTGCGAATCAGGGAACTTGGCCAAGGATTAGCCAACGGGGCATTCACCATTCAGCTTATCGTCCAGTGGGATGGGCTTAATGGTCGCGAACTCTTCAGTTTCGGCGATAGACGCGAACTATTCGAAAAATATATCGCGCATGTAAATGACTACACTGCGGAACTCGAGCTAACTCCTGAGGAGGTAGATGCCGCACTGCCAAGCATTCTCGCAAAAATAGTCACACCGCTACTGCGCAGGTTTTCGTTTTTTGAGCCGCCTGCCGGGTTTTATGAGCAAGAACTGTCTCGGATGCTGAATCGCGACTATCGTTAATTGCAAAAAGCTTCCTCTTGTTAGGCGCATTATTTGCCAATCAGCTACGCTCAGTTAATCCAACGCAACGATCCGGATCCGCTCCAATTCCTTAATGGCAGTAATACCGCCAATTCCAACTCCTGAATCAGCGTCGAATCATGGGCGGACTCCGGTAGGGCAGTTGTGGTGCGTAATTCGGCACACGCCAAAGGGAGCAACCGCAACTTCACTGAAGGCTGGCTTCCAATTTCGCAAATACATCGTCGGCATCGATGGCTTCGACTTTCCCTGCCTTAACAGGCCGTTGAAAAATACCCCCAACTCCATGCAAGCCGTATACTTTGCATTTACGATCAATGCGTTGTGCCATTCATGCGCAGCGCCGACGCGACCCAACCTGAGCAAAATCGATCATCCAGTACCGCTCCCGTGCAAAACCAAACTTGGCAAGTCGTGCTCCGATAATCCCATCGCAGAGCATTCCGCACAGAGCGGGCAATACGGGGCACGCGTGAGCACAACTGTCGTTTCCGATAGGTGCGGGCGCCGATGACATCTGGTAATTTCAGGAAAATTCGTATGCCGCTAAACTATTAAATTCGGCCTGTCGCCCAACCTCATTTTTCTGGAAGCATTCAATGGAAGCGATTCATTCGCTCATCTCGAACGTCGAGAAGGTCATCATCGGCAAGCGG
>Ga0209202_1000699_pt1 | contig 24399 bp, 26 predicted proteins | sample AD_UKC032_MetaG_FD_184416 | JGI IMG/M metagenome (GOLD analysis project Ga0209202, IMG submission 184416) | Active sludge microbial communities of municipal wastewater-treating anaerobic digesters from USA - AD_UKC032_MetaG (SPAdes) (version 2) | ecosystem: Engineered > Bioreactor > Anaerobic >... | reverse complement strand
GGACTATTTGAATTGGACCGACGTACTCCCCGAAGGCGTTGAAGCACTGGCGACAACGTCCGTCGTTCATAACGATTATGTTTACTTTTATCCCCTGTACCGGCATGTGAAAGACAACGTCAATATCTACGGCAATATTCTGGCGCGGATTTCCGTGGCGCATTTAGACAACCCGGCAAACCATTTTGAGTATTGGACCCGGGAAGGCGCATGGCGGAAGAAATTACATCCCGGCGAGGTGAAAATTATTTTCTCCGCCGGCCTCTCCGAATTGAGCGTTCGCTATCACGCGCGGGACCGGCAATGGATGGCTGTTTATTTGTCCCCTCTCAATAAGGGCGATCAGCTTTTATATTCAACCGCCCAAAGCCCCGAAGGCCCCTGGAGTCCTCCCACGGTTCTCATTGAAACCATTGCCGAAGTGGATCCCCGCAGTTCCCTTTACGATCACCATACTTTCTGTTACGCTGGCAAGGAGCATCACCAATTCTCCTATAACAGATACATCGTTGTCACCTACGTCTGCAATTCCTACGAAGATATCAGCAATCAGAATAGCTATCTTCGCAAAAATCTTTTCCTCTATCGTCCGGCCGTGAAGATCATTCGGCGCTGATCATAGAAGAAACAACAACACAGCGCCCCCCCAAAAATAAAGTGTTTTCAAAAGAACCACTCTTGGCAATTACCTTATTTTAGGGAGATCTGAATGTTAACTTTGGTGAGGGAATTTTGGCTTGACGGGGCCATGAGCTTTAGCTGCAGTATCGATCCCGGGGTGGCGGGCCTCATGCGCAACGAGGGTGACCCAGTCCCCTTCCCGCCCCTGTCGCAATATCTTTATGTTCAGGGTGTCCGGGGTAAGTTCAATGACAGCCGATGACGCTGGCAGGGCTGAACCGATGTACTGATCGCCGGGGTTGCCGATAACGGTGCCGTTGACTTCCGTGAGGAGGGGCTGATGGGTATGGCCGAAGAGGAAGACCTGTGCCTCATTTTTTCGGGCGCGATCCGCCATGGTCGCAAGGTGGCCTTCCCAGACCTGGCTGGACTGATAGGCGTTGATGTCCAATTGGTGGCCGTGCATGAGGAAAAAAGTCCAGCAACCGAGGACAAGGCGCAGCGTCTCGGGGGCTGCGATATCGAAATCCTCATTGCCGCAGACACTGTGGAAAGGAATGCCCAACTCCCCGGCAACAGCGATTCCGTCCTTGACGCCGTCGCCCAGGTGAATCAGGCAATCAAAGGGTCCCCGCCGGGAGATAGCCTCCCGCATGGCCCCTTGATTGCCGTGCGTATCGGAAACAACGAGGATATTCATCCATTACAGCTGGATCATCTTGCTGATGATCTCTTTCATAATCTCCGTGGTACCGCCACCGATGCTGAGGATCCGGGAATCGCGATAGAGCCGCTCCACGATGTACTCCCGGGCATAACCATAGCCGCCGTGGATCTGAACGGCATCGTAAACAACCTTGTCGCAGATTTCGCAGGCGAAGTTCTTGGCCATGGAAACATCGACCGTCGCGTCCTGTCCCGCGCCTATCTTCGCTGCAACGCGGTAGTTGAACTCCTTGGCCACCTTCACCTTTGTCGCCATATCGACAAGCTTGTGTCTCGTCACCTGAAAGCCGGACACGGGTTTTCCGAAAACCTCCCGGGCCTTTGCATACTTGATGGCTTCATTCAGAGCCAGTTCCGCCACCGAGGCCGCCATAACGGCAAGCGCCAGGCGCTCCTTCTGGAAGTTCACCATAATCCCGGCGAATCCCATACCCTCGACGCCGAGGATATTCTGCACTGGCACTCGGCAGTCCACGAAACTCAGCTCCGCCGTGTCGGAGCACCACCAGCCCATCTTTTTGATCTTCTTTGAAACGGAAAAACCCGGTGTGGAAGTGTCGATCATGAGGAGGCTGACGCCTTTGTAACCCGATTCCCCCGTGCGGACGGCCGTGGTAATAAAGTTCGCCCGGCAGCCGCTGGTGATGAAGGTCTTTGAGCCGTTCACGATGTAATAATCTCCATCGCGGACAGCCCGCGTTTTGATATTCGCCACATCGGATCCTGCATTGGGTTCCGTGATGCCCAGAGCAGAAATCTTGTCACCGGCCAGAACGGGTACGAGAAACTTCTGCTTCTGTTCCTCCGTCCCCAGGTTCAGAACGGGGGGCATGGCAATGGCATTACTCCCGAGGCCTGAAACGAGACCGACGGATCCACTCCCCCGGACCATCTCCTCGGTGTAGATGACATGCATAAAGATGTCGCAGGGAGTCCCTCCGTACTCTGCGGGGTATGTCAGACCCATCAGTCCCTGGTCCGCGAATTTTTTGTAGAGTTCGACGGGAAATTCGCCTTCCTCATCCCATTGTTCGATGTTGGGTTTGATCTCCTTCTCGACAAATTTTCTGACCGTTTCCCGGAATATATTGTGTTCTTCCGTAAAGTATTCCTGATACATTTTTCAAAACCTCCTTGCCGTCTGATGCCGGTTTTCCACCGGTCACTTTAGTATTATTTTTAAGTACTTCCTTGCTCTCTTAATTCACCGGCCGTATTCCACCCCAAGGGTTAACATGAATATCGTCCTTGCAGGAAGAGCAAAATGCCTTGGTGTCTGCATGGCCGCAACCATAACCCCACAGATCAAATTTCCTGCAATCCCGGCACAAAGGAATGTCGCAGCCGTCGCAATAGATAACAGCGTCATTTTTGCCGCAGACCTTACATAGCATCTTCTCTTTAACGATGATCATTTTGAGCGGCTCCTTTGCCGGCACGCTGAACCATCAACCAAAATATTGATTGGACGTTCAACCAATTTCTACATCAATACCCCTCTTCGTTATTAATTGTCAAGAAAAAAGTTTCATATCCCTCGATCTTTAAGAGGCAGATCATACGTCTGGCCTTGTGGCGAATACGAGAATATAATCAAAAAATAAAGCAACGTAAAAAAGTTCTTTACGGATGTTCATCCGTGTATAATACTACCATCATGAAAGCACATCTCTCGCTTTGATGTCTCAATAGTCCGCTTTAGCGTAACAACGAAAGAAACAGGGAAGGTTGAATTTGTTACGATCGATCAAAGGAGCCGCTGTTGTGCTGGCGGCATGCATCGCAATAGCCTGCGGTCCCACCATCAACCTGCAGGTGCGGCAGGCAACGCCCTTACCCTCGGAGCGCAATATGAAGCTCCTGGCCGGTGTCGGCAGGGCGGATATTACCCCGCGCCCGGGCATGCCCATGGCAGGTTACTCCGCCAACGGGAATTATGGAAAAGGCTTTCGTACCCGCCTTCACGCCCGTGTCATCTATCTCAAATCCGCGGATCAAAGGCCGGTGGCCTTAGTCCAGTGTGATCTCCTAACTGGATCTGAACTGGTGCACCGACGTGTAGCCGAGCTGGTAGCCCGGAAGACTGACCTGGATATGGGAGGCATCATGATCTCGGCGACCCACACCCATTCCGGTCCCGGCAATCTCTCAGGAAGCAATTTCTATCTGATGAACACGGCAAACAGCGGCGGGCTGGACCTGAAATTTTTCGACTTTGTAACCGGCCAAATCGCCGATGCAATCATTGAAGCTTACAATAACAGGAAACCCGCCAAGATCGCCACAGGGAGTGCCGAAGTTTACGGCTTCACACGCAACCGCAGCATCTCGGCCTACCGGGCCAACAAGAACGCCGATCCGGAAAAGGCAAAGGACATCCACAAGGCTGTGAATCCCAGGATGTATATGATGCGCGTGGACTGCCTCGACGAGAAGAGCGGCGCCTACATACCCGCCGGCGCCCTCACCAGCTTCTCGATACACGGCACGACTCTGCCCTCACAGAACACCCTCTACAATGCCGATGTCTTCGCCTATATTGAGCGGGAGCTCGAATGGGAGATCGCAAGGAAACACGGCGCCACAAGGTTCGTCCATGCCGTGGTCAACGGCACCCATGCCGACAACGCACCGGACAGCATCCGGGGCCGTCAGGGATTCCAGGAATCCCGACGCCTCGGCGTTGGTGTGGGACAAAAGGCAATCGAGCTCTTCGATGCCCTGGCCGGCAACCTCAGCGCCGGGGTAAAGGTACAATCTGCCATTCGGGAAATTGATATTTACCGGAACAACACCATCGACGAAATCGCGATATGTGATCCTCCCCGGGTGGGTAACACATTGCTCGCCGGCGCAGGCGACGGCGGCCCCACACCCATTCTCAACTGGCTGCCGTTTTTTAAAGAAGGATCACGCCGATGGGTCTTCACCGACGGGTGTCACGGCAACAGACGGATCGCCTTGTGGCCCTTCCAATCTTTCATCCTCCCGCGAAGCGAGTTCCCCCATGCGATTACCTATCAGGTTATCCAGCTAGGCGATATGGTCCTGCTGCCTCTTCCCTACGAAGTCACCATGGAATCGGGCCGGCGCATCGCCGAGGCTTGCAGGAAATCCGCCCTTGAAGCCGGCATGGATGCCTACAAGCGCTTTGTGGTGGTGAGCGTCTCTAATGGCTATACCGGATACTGCACCACGCCCGAGGAATACGGGGAGCAACGCTACGAAGGCGGCCACACGCTTTACGGTCCCAATACCAATCCCTTCATCGCAGCTCAAGCCGCTAAGCTCGTGGGCGATTTGGCCAGGCAGGGGGAGGTGCGCGACATACCGGAGGAATGGACTTTCAACCTGACGGGAAGAACGTTCTACCTGCAATACGATCCACCAAAGGGCCCGCGTGCGACGGTTGCGGAACCATCACTATGGCACCCCAAGGGCGAGGAAGAATTCTGGCTCTTCAGTTGGGCCGACGTCCCTCCGACGCTTATCGATCTCCATCGCCGTCTGGTGTCGATCGAGTACAGCGAGGACGGAGCTAAATGGCTTCCCCTTGAAGATCACGGGATCCGCATTGATGACGGCGGCTATGACGTGTCAGTGATCTTCACAGGCGACTTGACTGAAAACAACCTGGGAATTTACGAAACCCGGTGGTACAACCCCGAGAGGAAAGAGGGGCGATGGTACCGGTTCCGGATCGAACCCAGACAAGAGCAAGAGGTCTTTTTCTCGAAGGCGTTCAAATAGGGCGACATGATCGGCGTGCTCGTACTGGATATCAGCGGATCAGTAATAATTATTCATTACGAGTAAGGCGCTCTATTACAGACATACTTTGTCCTACTTTCTCTTTGATAGTTGATAACTCCATTCGTATGAGCTTAAATTATTAGACTTATTTGGTATAATTTATAAGATATTGATATTAAACACTATTTATCGTATGCTCAATCCTTGCGCAATCCGCTATAAAGTGGGGTCATTTGGCCCGTTAGTAATCTTATCAACAATACTGTCAACAGATCTATCAACAATTCTGTGGATACCTATCTAGGGGTTAGGTCGCTGTTGATATGTCTTTCGCGCTATAGCCTGAACACCACAAATTGTCAGTTCGACATCTTCCATAGAAAATACTTTATGTTTATAATCTAATAATTTAATTTTAAAGAACTATTAACGAGATTATAAACTCAATTGGCATTAAGTGTATGCAAACTAAGCGACTCGACATTATTATTGTTATAGTCAACATTAACTGGTGCGATACTCCACACAATCCGTATATCATAGGACCCGGGTTTAAGGTCTAACAATTGCATTGAATCAGAGGGAGGAATGCTTCCCGACGTTATTTGATTGGCGCTCCAGTCATTTAAACCTCTTGGTGACCAATAAACCTCTTCAATGGATGCGCCAACCCTGACATTAACAATTTCAAGCGATCCGGAAAAAATGAGATTCTTCGCATATCGCTCAACTTTCTGCCATGCGTCTATACGAATATGATCTATATAAGCATAATATGTGCTTAGAGTGTCTTGAGTTGCAATTTTAAAATCGTAAGTATCAGGTTTTACATCGTACGTCCAAAGTTCCCCTGGTAAAAGGTCTGTACTTAATTCATTTGACCCCCATGGCAGTGCGCTTGAGAGTTTCAGATGTATTTCACTGATTGGTAATGACGTATCATTAAGCAAAGTAATTCGGCCAGATCTATAATCGGGTGGTGGCGGTGCGTTGTTATAGCCGTCATCGTACTCGTCCTGTCCGCAGCTTGCAAGCACACCGAGCAGAATGATGGCGCAGAGAATCAGAAATACTTTTTTATACATATATTTCCTCCCGTGCATGATTCAGAAATAAATTCGTTTTACGGGTAAAGTATAGGAAAAGCTGCCTTGTGTGTCAAGGGAATCCTTAACAGCAGGAAAGCGAACCGTAATAAACAAAAAAAATGGCTGAACCAGGGGGTAATATGTGCTAGGAAAATTCATGCAGTTAAAAAGGAAGGGCGAGGGATAAAATGAAGAAGGGGAAAATATTTTTATATTTCATATTTGTTTTTGCGTTTCTCGTATGGTCCTCGGTCGTTGCCGCTGAAGAAGTGGTCATTGGATATTCCGGTTCGCTGAGCGGCCCTGCTGCTGAATACGGTCAGGACAATATCAACGGCATTGATATGGCTATTAAGGAACTTAACGCTGCGGGTGGCATCACCGTGAAGGGAAAAAACTACACGTTTAAACTCCACCAACTCGACGACCGGGCGGGCATGGCCGAGGCGATCAACAATGCCCGTAAATTCGTTACGCAAGACAAGGCGCCGGTTGTATTTAATTCTTCGGCCACAACCATCGGGGCTTTATTAAAGATCAACGAGACCTCCGGCCATGAATTCCTGCTCGTCGGTTATTCCAGTATGCATACACTCCATAACCTGGGGAACAAGTTGCTCATCAATCCCACCCCTGACTACCGCTCCTTCATCGCGGCTGCGTGCGATTTTGCCTGGGAGAAAGGTTATCGTAACGGAACGATGGTTGTAACGCTGGGGGCTTATGGCGATGCCTGGCGAAAGAGTTTCAAGGATGCGTGGGAGAAAAAAGGCGGTAAGATTCTTGGTGATTATCCTGTGAACTATTACACGGAAACGGATTTTTCCGGACAACTGACTTCCGCTCTGGCGAAAAAACCAGATTTTCTGCTCATTGGCGGACCTTCCGCAACAACCGCCCTGATCGTCGAACAAGCCAGAAGTATGGGTTTTAAAGGCAGCTTTATCATAACGGACCAGGCCCGAATGGATTTTATCGCCAGAATCTTGCAAAATATGAAACTAATTGAAGGAATGATCGGCATCGCCAACATTGAGGATCTTCCTTTTCCTGCTTCCGCAGGATTTATCAAAAGATATAAAGACGCCTATAAAAAAGCAGCAACTTGGGAATCTGCATTAAATTACATGACCATGTATGTCATTGCCAGAGCCATGGTGGTAGCCGGTTCAGTCAGCAATCCTTATGCTATCCGGCAGGCCTTGGGTAATGCACTCCCCGTTCTTGGCGATAAATATCCCAGTGAGTTGTTCAGCATTGAAGAAAATGGCATCATGAATTCCGCTGGAATTATCCAAAGTGTGGAGAAAGGCAAATTCCACAAAGCAAATTATATCCTCTCCTTTCCAAAGACCAAAGCAGACTTCGAAAAATACAAGAAAATGAGTAAGATCATTGAACCGAAAAAGTATCGATGGATTCCCGTTCAGTAAATAAATTGGTTTCAAGGATTTTACCCAACCAACTTTAACGGGGGTGAAAAATGTGGGATGCTTCAAAATGCGATTTATGTGGCGATTGTCTGGTAAAGTGCCGTTATGTCGATTACGAAAAGGACAAGGCCGCAAGTGAAATTAAACTTCTCATGGAGGGAAAAGGGGCGGAGATCCTGGACCGTTGCATCACCTGTAATGCCTGTTTTCAAAACTGCCCGACCGGGGCTGATCCGGCTGATCTTATCTACAAAATGCAGGAGAAGATCGGGACCGGTTCCATCGTCGCAAACTTTAAACCTTATATTGACATGTTGACCAAGGCGTTTGAAGACGGTAGTGGACGCAGTCAAGTCATAGAGGGGGCTCCTGATAAGCCCGTTCTCTCCTTGGATTCCTTCCAATTCAAACAGTTTCCGGAAGGCACGCTCGAAAGCAGGTTGTTCAAGGGCATGACCGTGGTTCGCGGAAGCCAGTATGCTTCCCTGGTCGGTATGGGCCACATGGGCGGAGCGAGCCTTGCCGAAAAATATGGCCGAAAGGTGATCGAAGCACTGGCTGCGTTGGGCAAAGACATCGTTTATATTCATAACGAAGGATATGTTCTGGCTCACGTCAAAGCCAAGGAGCTGGGCATTGATGTGCCTTACATATACAGGCACCTTTTTGAATATATGCGTGACTATTTGAAGGACAACCCAAGCGATATTACTCAACTGAACAGGAAAGTTGCCTACCAGCCGAACTGCGCCGTACGGTGGATACCGGAACAGGACGTCTGGCTCAATGAAATATTCGATCTGATCGGGGTAGAACGCGTTTCAAGAAAATACGAGGGCCTGAACGCCCTGTGCTGCGGAGGGCCGGCGCTTGCCGTCAACAGAGAGCTGGCGATGAATATCCAGAACGATAACATTAAGGATGCAATCGATAACCGAGCCGAAGCCATGATCACAATCTGTCCCATGTGCGATGCTGTGATGCGCGATCAGACCTCAAAGGCCGGTTTACCTAAAATATTTATTACCGATTTGTGCCGTATGGCCCTGGGTGAGGTGTCCTGGCCTGTAAACTAAAGCATTCGTATACTTTTAACGAGTGGTTGGATAAAATACCGAAAAACAGGTAGCTAAGAAAAAAGGAACAGGGATGAAGGAAATGTTTTGAACAGTAACTTTTTCACATCTACGAGAGTGGAAAGATTCGTGATCGGTTCCACTTTACTTAAGGGATTGCCGGAAGCATGATCCATCTTGTAATGCCAGGAAACAACAAAACCGGGAACATGGATAACTCGGCATTCTATCATGCCGCAGCAGGCGCTACCGACGGTGGTAATACCCTCAATGTAAAGCAGATTTCGGTTGCCGTAAGCCAGGCATCCTTCGGCAGTCACTTTGAAGATTACAGACATTAAAATAATTTCTTTCCCACAGGCGGCATGAATGTAATCAAACATTAAGACTCCAGGTGCAATGTTCCCTTCAAGAAGTGAAAGCCTCCATTGCTTCACTTATTGAATACAGCGATAAGAACTCCCCTATTTACCCAGATAACTTTTATATTTTCTTGATGTCGGAACAACGGTTCGGACCTGTGGCGAATCATACAGAATACGCCGAATCGTTTCCCGATGTTCAACGCCGACATCGCAAGCCATCTGATCGCCGGCCGTAACCACTTCAGCCAGCGCAACACCAACTTCAGCCTCACCGGCAGCAACAACATTGGCACCCGCATTGCGCAGCGCCTGGGCGTCGCGGAGATGCGCGCAGCGAGCCATGACATGCAAATCGGGGTTAAGGTGATGTGCCTGCTTGATCACTTCAGCCGCATCTTCGATATCCGTACTTATGATAAGGCTCCCGGCCGTTGCTATCCCGGCTTCATCAAGAGTTCCGGGTCTCAAAACATCCCCATACAGCGCATGGATTCCGAGATCGCGCAGCATCCTCACGGTATCGAGGTTGAGATCAATGACGGTCATGTCAACACCGCGTTCCTTGAGGAGATGGTGCACAATCTTTCCCACCGGTCCATAGCCGATCAGGATGCAATGGTTGGGATTTAATGCCGGACGCGGAGTTGAAACAATAGGATGCGTTTCTTTGATCTTTCCCGATGACAACCGACGAGCCAAGCGATAAATATAAGGGTTAAGGCCAATAGACAGAATAGATGCCGCTACCAGAGCATTCCATCCCGCAGCATTGATCAGCCCGAGACTGAGAGCAACAGTACCAAGAATAAAGCTGAACTCGCCCACTTGTGAGAAAGCCGCTCCAACCGGAATTGCCGTTGCCAGAGGCTGACCGAGAACCCTCACAGTCATCATGGCAGCCAACGGTTTAACGATAATGACCACGAACATTACGACCCCGATCACCAGAGGAATCTCAACAAGACTCCGGGGGTCAAACAGCATGCCTACCGAAACGAAAAAGAGCACGGCAAACGCGTCGCGCATCGGCAGCGCGTCGTTCGCTGCCCGTGCGGCAAATTCAGAACGGCCGACGGCAAGTCCGGCAAGAAACGCGCCGAGAGCCATCGAAACTCCGAAAATTTTGGCGGAGCCAACGGCGATCCCGATGGCGAGAACCAGCACCGCCAGTGTAAAAAGCTCCCGTGAGCGGGTTTTGGCTATGCGTTCCAGCGTCCAGGGAATCATCCATATTCCCAATACAACAACGATGATAACCAGACCCGCAACCTTGAGAGCCGCCAGGCCAAGCACTGATGCGATGCTGTGCTCCACGCCCCTGTCCGGGGCAAAAATAATAGGCAGTAGGAGCAGCATGGCCACAGTAAGAATATCTTCGACAACCGTCCAGCCGATCGCGATATGACCGATTTTGGCATGCAAATCATGCCACTCGGCCAGAACAAGGGACATCACAACTGTACTGGCAACCGAAATGGCCATTCCCAGGATGATTCCAGAAACCCAATCCCATCCCATCAGATGTAAAATCAATGCGAGCACGGTCGTGGATATCGTGCTCTGGATCAGTGCTCCCGGTATGGCCAGTCGCCATACCGCGACCAGTTCACGCAGGTTAAAGCGTAATCCAATACCGAAGAGTAACAGGATGACGCCGATTTCTGCTAACTGTTCAGCAATCGTGCGGTTGGCAACAAAACCCGGAGTAAAGGGTCCGACCACAACACCAGCCAGCAAATAGCCAATGATGGGAGATAACTTCAGACGGTGTGCGATATAGCCGAAAATCAGGGCTAAAGCCAAACTTCCGGTGAAAGTGATGAGTATACTAAATTCATTCATTATGAACTCCTGAAAAGGCGGCAGACGCGCCCACGCCATGTTCTCGTTTTTCTGTCGCTGGAAACGCCAAGAAAATTGTGGTAAATAATAAAGCCAAAATGCATGTTTATACTGCCAGTTATTTTGTATAATAATGCCCGATAAAAATCAAATAGAGTCTGTTCCATCATTCGAGGCTTTTCCTGGACGAGGTTCCTCTATCCGCAATGAATAAGCGGGCGATAGTCCTACATGCATATCGTCGGAAATGGCAGCAATGCCCTAATTTCCAAAGCGTATCTGTATTAGACAGTTGGCTGCGAAAGAACCGAAATGATGAAAGACAAAGAAGGTGTTTCCATGAGAATATCGTTACTGGATCGGAGTCTCTATTATAAGGGCCTGATGATACTCATCCGTCAGGACCGCCAGATACATGATGAAGAAAAGAAGATGATGCTGAGTATTGGGAAAATGCTCGGTTTTGACCCAAAATTCTGTACGAAGACAATGGAGGAGCTCCTGGACAATAACCACATCATCGATGTACCACCTCTTTTCTCGGAAATCGATATTGCCCTTTGTTTTATCAGGGATGGATTGAGGTTGTCGGCATCTGACGGGCAGGTTCACGAAGCTGAGCTTAAATGGCTCGAATCCGTGGCCGAAAGTAACGGCCTCAGCAATTTATGGATCGCAGAACTGGAGAAATTATCTCCTGCATTACATGGCCAACCTGATGATAGTTGGGAACTAAGAAATTTTGAATGGGAATAGACGGCGCTCTGAACATCGGTGATTTTGGATAATATTAAACGGAGATAGTAACTCATGAAGAATGCTTTTCCAAAAACGACCAGGAGGCAACTATTGCAGACAGCAGCGGCATCCGCTTTTTTTATGGGATTGCCGAATATCACCAGCTGTTCATCTCTTCCCAAACATCAACCTTTGGGCAGCCCCAAAGACAAAACGCTGTATATCATCCATAGTGATATTGTTGATGTTGTCCATGGCGTAATTCTTCATGACCAGACGATTGCCATCCGGTACGGCTTTATTGAAGCAATTTACAATCAACTTCCCTCCCCTCGGGAAGGCGATATAATTCTGGATTTAAAGAATCAGTTCGTAATCCCCGGTTTAATTGACGCGCATTGCCATACAACCATGCCAGGTGAATCCGTGTTTAATCCCTGGGGCGTTTTAACGACGATGAATCAACTGAAGAGAAACTACGTTCAGCAGATCAAGCATGGTGTAACTACCATCCGCGACATGGGTGCGATGCCGAAATTACTGCATGACTTTATCGCGCAAATAGAAAAAGGTGAACTCATCGGTCCGCGCATTGTTTACTGCAATTCATTCACCAATATTTACCGCGGCCACCCATCTATTGATCCTTCAGACATCAGCATTTTTTTATCACTGGGAATGCTGTTAACCGGTAATGTAAATTTATGGTTCAAGGACACAAAAGAACTGGAAGCAAAGATGCGGGAAAACAGTTCAGGAGGTGCAACGTTTATTAAACTGACGATGGACAAAAAATCCTTGCTGGCCGGTAAGTCCGAGATTCCTGTTTACGCGGATGAACACTTAAATGTGATATTTGACTTCGCGCAAAAAAACAATCTGGCAACCGCCGGACATATTCATACCAAATTCGGCTTTGACCGTGCCCTGCAATATGGCATCGGCTCGATGGAACATTCTATTGCCGACGCAGTCCTGACCGAAAAGGAAGTAGCCGCAATGGCTAAAAAGAAGATTGCCATTGTTCCAACCATGATTATTGCGCAGATGCTGGCCGCGGAGGAAGCGTACGATGAACTGCCCAAAAAATACCGCACTGATTTCATTGCCCGGGAAATGAAAATTCGGCACGAATACATCATCAACTCTTCTCTGGAAGATTACACGGAAATATCCATTCATGAACGTAATATCGCTTATCTGAAAAACTATCAAAAATCCGGTTTGGGCAACTTACACCCAAAAAACAAGTACACGGCCAATCCTGAAATCTATTTCAATATCCTGCTCGTTGGTCCCGATAATTTAAGGGCCATGAAAGATCAGGGCATTGTAATTGGTTGCGGCACGGACTCCGGCGTTCCTTTGTCCTATCACGGAACATTGTGGCGCGAAATGGAGATGCTGGGACGCATTGGATTTTCAAACTCCGAAATCCTGCAATGCGCCACGATAAACAACGCAAAGATTATTGGGATGGCCGATAAGATAGGCTCTGTGGAGGCGGGAAAATACGCTGATCTAACGATACTGCAAGAAAATCCGCTGGAAAAAATCGAGACTTGCCGCAAACCACAAACGGTTATCAAAAACGGTGAGATTTACGATGTCGGCAAAATTGTATTTACCGTGTAGCGAAAAAATTATATTAGAGCAAGTTCTTTGCCCTCTTTGCGATCCCTGTCCTTTAGAGCGGTCCGTCTTATTCCCACCTATTGATCTTCCATCCCCGTTTCAGCGCAATCCTCTCAAGCTTTTTATCGGGAGTAACGCAAACAGGGACACCAACGGCCTCGAATACCGGAAGATCAGATATTGAATCAGCATAGTAAAAAGCATCCTGCATATGCAGTCCCTTATCTATGCAGTATTGACGTGCCCGTACAAGCTTTTCAGTTCCATAACAATATCTGCCCTTCATTTCCCCGGTAAAACGATCGTCAATGAACTCAAGCTCGGTGCATATCATGTCATCCATCTGCAGCTCCATCCTAATCTGTTCACATAAAAAAGTTGTTGATGCGGAAAGGATAACCGTATGCGCACCTTTATCTTGATGGAATTTCACTTCTTTGCGTGCATCGTTGCGGATTTCGCCTTTGAGTTTTTCACCGCAATAGACCGCTGTGGGGTTAAACATTTCAACACTCATGCCCCGGTACCACCTCAAAGAGCGCGCGATAGCTGATTCGGCGCTCAAAATACCCATCCGATTCAGCATGGTCATCATCATGGCTTTGCAGACTTCCTTCCTGCCTAGGAGCTTATGCGTGCAAGAACCATTAAACATAATCCGCCCGCTGGAAACATTAAGAATGGTATGATCAAGATCAAAGAATGCTGCGTACATGGTCGTTATCGGCTCCTAATGCTATTTCTTGTGTTCTAAAAAGTACCATATGATAAAAAGTATGTCTATGAGATGTCTGAACGACTGTAATGAAAGTTCAATGATACAAAAACCATACAAAAGAAAAGAGGTCGCAAATGACTAGCACTTGCAACCCCTTGATTTTGATGGTGGGTCAGGGCAGAATTGAACTGCCGACACTCGGATTTTCAGAGTGTTAAGTATTTGAAACAACAAAGAATGAAATAGAATATGACCAAATATTATAAAGAAATACCTTGAATCAACTTCTATCTTGTCTTATGGTTTTTTAGCCTGATTTGTAAGACTATGGTCACAAAATGGTCACAAGCTTCTTAAGCAATATTTCAAAGAGAAAGGAAAAATTGAAAGATGAAAAAAATATTATGTTTATGTGTAATAATTCTTTTTATCGGCTGTGGAGCGCGACATCAACTATCACCTGAAGGTTATAAAATTTCTTCCGTTACAGACACATCAAAATGCCAGTTTATAAAGAACGCCTATTTTGAGGCGCGGGCAAGCACAATGATTTATTATGCTCAGGTAAATACAGAAATGGCCGGAGGCGATTCATATAAGATTCTCAATATCTCAAACGAATATGCCGCCGGTGTTAACATTCAAATGGTTAATATTGAAGTTTGGAAGTGCAAGTAATAAAATCACGGTTAAAATAACTTTCTAGAAGGGGATAGGGAGCGCACCCGACAAAGCGGCAAGCCCTGACCGCTTTCCCCTTATCATTGCAGGGCCGCAAAGGGGAGCGGGCATGGAATATTTGAAACCAAAGGACGCAGCGGATCATCTAGAAAATCTATATCCCCGAACCAACCCCGTTTATCTTACCGAACAGATCAGGGAAACCGCACTTGCTATCCTGATTCAATACCCACAAGAAAAATCAGCATTAAGGCTCCTTAACGTTTGCAATGCTGCCCTGGATTCAGGCGATTTTTGTCAAGCACGGATCAGGGCGATCAAGAAAGCCTACGCAGGAATAGATAGGTCGGCTTGGCCACAAGCGAAAGGTGGATGGGAACGCGCTAAAAAGTATGCAGTGGGGAAGGCAAAAGCTCAAAAAATCGCCAATGAAATATTGTTAATAAGCAAGAGCATGCCGACAACGAGGAGGCTATGGCGCAAAGTAGCCGTCAAATTATACCCCGACCTTGTGGGGGAAGAGTTGAAAAAAGTGAGCGACAATCTTAGAAATCAAAACAAGAACTGGAAACCTTCAGTTCAGCCGGTTGGGAATGTGCTACCATATTCCCGTAAATAACTGATTTTACTAAGAAATATTTGACATAGTCTTTTGTTGTCTTATAATAGAGCCATGATCTTAAACGGTCATGGCTTTTCTTTTATGAGAAACAAAATTTATGGAGGTAACGAAAATGCCAAATAAGGAAATGCTGACAGTTCAAGAAGTGACAGGCAAGGAACTTTTGACGATTGATGAAATGGCCGCATGGCTGAAGGTGAAACCTAGCTGGTTGTATTTTAGAACCATGCAGACAGACTCGAACGCTATCCCACGCGTCAAGATCGGTAAATATTTGCGATTCAATCCCGGCGCGGTCATGGAGTGGATCGAAAAGCAATATGGTGAGGCCGCACGATGAATAAAATCCGACAACGAATAATCACCTTCTTAGAAAAATTATTTTTTATGCTGGTATTACACCGGCGCGAGAGAAAAATCAGTGAACCATTTAGCCAGGAGCTATCACGACAGATTGACGCGCTCCACTTCCTGATTGATTCAGGGGGCGAGAATGAAAATTGAAAATTTAATCAGCCCCTTTGTTGGAGACCATTGCCTGCTTTGTGGAAAACATCCGACGGTCATCGGAATATTCGTGCCGAACGATTCGCAGCTATATGGTGCGCCTGCCGGGAAGTCTCGTTATGTTCGCTATTGTCTATGCGAAAAATGCAAAGCACAATCCGACACGCGTGGGAAAGTCGAAAAAGTCATCTTCAGCGATTTACATAACGGGGAGGTGACATATGAATAATTTGCAGGCTGCACTACATTACCGGGAAAAGGGTTTTTCGGTTATTCCAATTCGCCCGGATAAGAAACCATTCACGCAATGGACAGAATTTCAACGACGTTCGGCTACAGAGGCCGAAATCCGGGAGTGGTGGGGAAAGTGGCCGAAGGCAAACGTGGGGATCGTGACGGGCGAAATATCCGGGGTTTTTGTCGTCGATTGCGACAATGAGGACGCCTATCAGAAAGTTCAAGAACTGTTACCGGATAATTTTGTCAGTTGCATTGTGAAGTCGCCGCGTGGCTACCATATATATTTGATCTATTCGGCGAACCAGACCATCGGCAACGCCACCGGGGTCATGCCGGGCGTCGATATACGGGGCGAAGGCGGCTACATTATCGCGCCACCGTCAATCAATGCTGAAGGCAAAGCCTATTCATGGATGCAGGGCCTTAGCATTGATGAGGTTGCACCGTCGCCGGCGCCTGGTGCGCTTCTAAGCGCACTATTAAATAATATAAATAATTCTTTATATAGAGGGTGTTGTCAAGACAGACAACAAGCGACAACATTTGACAACATTGACAACATTTTTGCAGAAGGCAAAAGAGATGATAATCTTTATCATGTTGCGTTAAGCCTAGCAAAGACGGGCAATTCCAAAGAATATATCAAGCAAACCCTTACTGCCATTACATCTTCATGGGGTGAGCATGACGAAACATGGATAGATACTAAGGTTGACAGTGCCTTAAAGAGAATATCCACACAAGAAAGAAACCTCACTGCCGAAATCCGCGAATGCGTTTTGACAACATCGGGTAACTTTTTGACAACAGATGTCTATCAAATGACAACATTGACAACACGCGAGGATAAGAAAAAAGCCAATGTCATTTTAAGAAGGCTTGTCGATGAAGGCCTTATTGAACGATATGGAAATAAGAACGGGTGTTACCGTCGCGTTGAGAATGATGTTGAGGTTGTCGATTTTCTAAACGCGCCCACAGATGAATTTCCTCTGATCTTGCCGATGGGTGTTTCCGACTATTGCAAACTATATCCCGGAAATATTGTCATAGTGGCCGGGAGCAAGAGCGCCGGAAAGACTGCCTTCCTTCTGAACATCGCTAAAGAGAATATGCAGCATCATGATGTTGTCTATCTCAATTCGGAAATGGGTGACACGGAATTTCGGAAAAGGCTTGAACTCTTTGATATGCCATTATCAGAGTGGAAATTTCGCGCTTATCACCGGGCGGCAAACTTTGCCGATTTGATAACCCCGGAAAAGAAAATCTTTATCGTGGACTTTTTGGAAGTAACCGCGGACTTTTGGAAGGTCGCGCAATATATCCAAGAGATTCATAAGAAGCTGAAAGACGGAATCTGTATCATTGCCCTGCAGAAATCAGAAGGCAAAGACAATGGCCGCGGCGGCGATTTCAGCAAGGAAAAGGCGCGCCTATATATTGCCCTGGATCATCTGTCTGATAAGAAGGTCAATCAGTTGAAGATCGTTGACGCGAAGTCATGGCGAACAGAGACAAACCCGCGTGGCATGTATCGCCATTATAAGCTTGCCAAGGGATCGAAGTTTTTTCCCGTGAGTGAGTGGCGGGATTGAAATGAGAGATTCTGTTAACATATAGGGAGTTTTTGATATGAAAAATGTCACCATAGACGCGACAAAAGACACGTCCTGTAATGGTTTATGCCACGGGGCCGGGGGATGTGACCGGAAAACACAAATCCGACTTAAAACTTTGTTGGACGTCCGACGATTTTTGGCAAGGGTGTTAAATGACCTTGACACGAATAGGATACAGGAATCGAAGGCGAAGGCGTTCGCTTACATTTGCAGTATCATGAAAGACATTATACGCGATTCCGATCTTGAACAGCGAATCGCTAAACTCGAGAAGGAGGTCAAAAATGAATCTTGAGCAAAGAATAGAAGCACTGGAAGGCAAACTGAATGAAAAAGAATTTGAAGCCACTAATATTTATTATTGCAATCAAGATGACGGCGAAGTTTGCGGAGTCATCATGGGTGCCACTTTAGAAAGGGCGAGCCGTCGATATGAGAGATCAGACGGCGAAACTGAGCAGGCATTTTTGGATAGAGTAATCAAAGAAGATAAGGAGAACGATAGATGACAACACTGGATAGAAGGGTGGATAAATTGGAGGCCATTGTTGATCCGAAACCATTAGAGCCGATAATTCTTTATTGTAATATGACTGAGGCTGAATGTGCGAAATTCAATGAAAGACAGACACCAGGAAACCCATTGACGTTCATTGTCCGGCCATACCCGGAAAAGGAGCAAGACGAATTTCCATCCGTTAACGATAGATGATGTGGCCGATGACTGCCCTACTATTTCTTTTTCGGATTTTGATACTTTTTCAAGAGGTCTTTAATGGCTTCTTCCAACAAGTCATTAAGAGGCTTTTCAAGGTCAATGGCCAGTTTCTTAATATCCTTTTGAAGATCGTTGTCAATTCTTGTGGAAAGGTTTTTTCTAGTCATGGATTTTTCTATAATAGCACAAAACAAAAAGCAATATAATTATATTGACAATATCATGATATAAATATATCATTCTTTCACGCTATAATGAATCTCAAAGCATAGGGGAAAAATGATAAATAACAATTTACACGCACCCCGGAAGATTCCCGCCAATGGTGACATGGCTGGCAGTCCCTATGACTGTGAGAGGTCTTTCGGGGTTTATTATTTTAATCAGGGGGTGAACTATGGCTTGCATAACTAAAAGGCGCGGTCGTTATGTCATAGACTGCTATGACCAGAACGGAAAACGTTACAGGAAGAGCATGCCAGAAGGAACCAAGAAAGACACAGCAAGAAAAGCACTTCACGAAATTGAAACAAAGATTGAACGCCGAACCTTCATCCTAGAAAAAAACACACCGCTATTTTCCAAAGTTGCGGAGCAATGGCTTGAGTATAAAAAAACGCGTTGCCGGTCAACCACGTGGGAAATGTATCAGGGACACCTAAACAATCATTTTGCCGACTTGGATAACAGGCGAATAAATTTGATTACCACGGCAACAATAGAGAAATTCATCACGGCGCGGCAATCCCAAAACATGGCTTTGGCCACCATTAGAAAAATCATGGTGACTCTAAATCAGATCATGAAATATTCAGTCAGACACCGCTTGATTGATTTTAACCCTGTCTCGGACGCTGAACGGCCAAAGGCCACTGGAATAATTGATGAATCGAAAGACATGGCAATCCTTACACCAGAAGAAATCAGAGGATTGATCGAAGCTGAACCAGACCAGAAATACAAAACCCTTTTTCTTACGGCGATTATGACCGGTATGAGACAAGGCGAAATCATCGGTTTGAAGTGGTCAGACGTAAACTTTGCGGCCAGACAGATCAATGTCAGGCGAACATTCAATCACGGAAGATTTTTCGAGCCGAAAACAAAACAGTCAATCAGGGGTATTGATCTTGCTCCAATGCTTATAAAAGAGCTTGCGGCATGGAAACTAATCAGCACCGGCCAGAATGATGATCTTGTATTTCCATCGGAAACGGAAACGCCGATATGCTGTTTTAACATGGTCAGGCGGCACTTTGAACCGGCATTGAAAAAAGCCAAAATACTCCACATTAAGTTTCATGCCTTACGGCATACCTATGCAAGCCTTTTAATTGAACAGGGCGAAAACATTAAATACGTTCAGAACCAATTAGGACACGCAAGCCCTACGGTCACTCTGAACGTTTATGCACACCTTATGAAAAAGGAAAACCAAGAAGCCGCTTGTCGTTTAGAAAATGCAATTTTTGAGGGAACTGGTCACAATTTGGTCACAAATGAAAAAGAGGGGCTAACCGTAAATGGCTAACCCCTTGATTTTGATGGTGGGTCAGGGCAGAATTGAACTGCCGACACTCGGATTTTCAGTCCGATGCTCTACCGACTGAGCTACCGACCCGTCTTGTTGACCGAACCTGCGAAAGGCTGGAAACCTCTATAAAATGTGCCTTCTTTTGTCAAGGTATTTTTTGGCCGTCCCTCCCTGTTGCATCCCCGCCAGATGATGTTTGGGACTTTGCCGTTTCCACCTCTGAAGAGTTGACAGGAATGCATCCAAACCCGGCTGGACTTTTCTGTCCGGGGGCGGCATCGGGAATCGAAATTCCGCCGGCACTCCCCTGCGGTTCTCGGATAATCACCACCGTGCCGGCAATTTTGTCATGCCAGCCCTGTTTTTGCCTGTCAAAAGCAACCCAGATATAGCCCAGGCAAAAAACAAGGCTGGAAACCAGGTAACCGACCGATCTTAAGAAGGCAATGCCGTATGAAATAAATGTACCGTCGGCGGAAACCACCTGCAATCCCAGCAGCGTTTTACCGGGGGTGCGGCCGGTCGAACCGTGAAAATAGGTAAAATAGGCGATGTTGATGAAAATCGAAAATGCCCACATCCACAGGGTCAAAGAAGCCATCTGTTCCGGATCGGTTATTTTGGCCAGGATCGCACCGCTGTGTCCAGACATCGCTCCTGCCAGATAGGCAAAGCCCGCAACCGTCATCAAAAGCATAAAAATAATACCGATGATGAATCCGTCAATCATGTACGCGACAAATCGTCGCCAGAAACCCGCAAACTGGTATGTCGTCATTTTCCTCCTGATCCTGCCGCCTGGCTGAATATGCCTTTTTCATACTGGATAATGGACAAAATCGCCGCGGCCGCTGTTTCCACTTTTAAAATCTGTTTGCCGAGACTCACTGAAATAAATCCCGCCTCTCTGGCCAGGGCGACTTCATCGCGGGACAATCCGCCTTCCGGCCCGACCACAATAAAATAATGCAGAGCTTTGGCAAACCTTGGATCATTGAGCACATCCCGAATGCTTTGCTGATCTTCTTCCTCCCAGAAAATCAGATTTCGGGCGTCGGGCGTTGCTCTTAAAAGCATGTCGTCAAAAGATAAAACCGGCTCGACTGCGGCCACCTGCGAACTGCGCGAGCAACGTGCCGCTTCCCGGACGATCTTCTGCCAGCGGGCAACCTTTGCCGATGCTTTTTCTCCTGCGATCCGGCTGACCGAACGGGCGGCTGTAAAAGGGATAATGACATCCGTCCCCAGTTCGGCGGCGGTCTTGACGATCAAATCCATTTTCCCCGCTTTCGGAATCGCCTGCGCCAGTGTCATGCAAATTTTCTTATCGGCCAGCGGAATGGACGCTCCCAGTCGGACATGAACGCCGGACGTGCTGAAGCTTTCAATGTGCGCTTCGAACTCATGACCAAAGCCGTCAAAGACAACGACACGGTCGCCGGGTTTGAGACGCAAAACCGTTTTTAAATAACGGAGATTATCCGTCCCAAGCTCGCAGGTTGCCGCATGGTGCAGCGTTTCGGAACTGTATATTCGGGGCAAAGTCAAAGCCAAACACTTTCCTTGAAAGATTTTTGCCACCTGGAAACGATCAGGATTTAAAGTCCGACGGATTTTTTTTCAGCACGTAACAGACCCATTCTTTTTCCGTCAGGACATTGGACTGCATCAGTGGCGAAACACAGAAATGTTCCTCAATGCCGGGCATATCGGGCTCGATGATGCCGGAAATAACCAGATAGCCGCCGGGCAAAAGCAGCCTGACCAGATGCGCATGCAGCTTCAACAGCAATTTAGCCGTCAGATTGGCAATGATCAAATTGCGCGGCTGTTTGATTTGCGCCGCGTCTTGGTTGACTATTCGCAACCGGTCGTCCACCGCGTTGATGACGGCGTTTTGGGTGGCAATTTCCGTCGCCTTGGGATCATTGTCCACACAAATTACATCCTGCGCGCCCATTTTCGCTGCGGTAATGCCGAGAATTCCCGTGCCGCATCCGAGATCGAGCACCTTCCAGTCTTTAATAGAGCGATCCATCAGAATAATATCTTCAATGGCCTCCATGCACATGCGCGTGGACGCATGCTGGCCGGTGCCGAAAGCCATGCCCGGATCAATTTCCACCACAATGTCACGGCTGGCGGGCGTATATCTTTCCCAGGTCGGTTTGACAACGATATTTTTGCAGACGCGAATCGGTTTGAAATACTTTTTCCACTGCTCTCCCCAGTCCGGATCGGCAATGATCTCGGTCGAAAGCACAGGCGCGCCGACATCGGGAAAAATTTCCTCAAGACTTTTTAAATATTTCCGAACGGTATAAATCCGCTTCTCGCTGCGGACATCCGCAGGGAAAAAAGCTTGAATCACTTCAACATCCCCCGGATCCGGAAAATCATTCGCGCCGGGCGGCAGCACCGATTCCGAAAAAACACCCTGCGCACCGGTTTCTTCCAGAAAGTTGCTCAAAGCATCCATCAGATCTACAGGCGCTGTTATTTCAATTTTCAGCCATTTAACCGGTTCTTTTGAAGTCATGACCAAGCCTTCATACTCTTGGGAGTTATGAATCATTGATTGTTTACATAGCTTGTTTTTATGAATATATCAAGCCGCGTCACCACCCGGATTTACCGCTTGACAAAATTTTTTTTAAGGCTTACTCTAGAACTGGTAATACCACCAGCCACACGAACAAAAGGGAGAAGAAATGCTCGAATCTTTAATAGAACCCCTTCGGACGGACAGCCTCAAAGATATATTTGTTCTTCGGTTTGAAGAGCTGATCCTTTCCGGAAAAGTTAAAATAGGACAGAAGTTATTGTCGGAGCGGGAGTTGGCCCTGCAAATGGGCGTGAGCCGCCCGGTGGTGCATGAAGGTCTGGTCGAGCTCGCGTCGCGCGGGCTGGTCTCTCTCAAACCGCGTTTTGGCGCCATCGTCAATGATTACCGCAAAGAGGGATCCATCACCCTTTTGGCCTCGCTGATCCAGTATCAAAAAGGTAAACTGGAGCCCGAGCTTCTGGAAAGCCTGTTGCAGCTGCGACTGCTCCTCGAGCCGGCCTTTGCGCGCTTCGCCGCGGAAAACCGAACCCCAGAGCAGGTCCGGGAATTTTACGCTATCCTGGAAAATGAAGAAGCCGCCGATCAGCGGAATACGCAAAAAATAACGGATCTAGATTTTGAATTTCACCTCTTGATTGCCGTGGCATCAGGCAACACGGTTTATCCGCTTCTTTTAAATTCATTTCGACAGGTGTACACAAATCTTTCCGGCCAGTTCTTCAAAGACTTTCAGGTCACCGCCACCGTCCACAAATACCACAGGAACATGGTCAAGGCTATTGAATCCGGAAATGGGCCAAAGGCAAGATCCGTTATGAAAGAAATCCTTCAGCACGGAGAAAAATATCTTCGCAAAATGATCGATCAGGATGTTTGACCATTTCAAAGCATCGTCACCAAGGGAGGTTGATATGAAAACCGTTTTTGCATCTGAGCACCATCTCAAAGAGCCCTCGGGCTTATCCGACCGCATCCAATGGCTGAGGGATTATTATTTCCGGGGAACCGAACGGCCCTGGAACAATGAATTCACGTCCTGGACAACCGGAACACCCTGGGACATCATCTATAATGAGATGACCTTCTATATCGTGCCTGAAACCTATACCCTGCTCAACACGCTGGGCGCATCTTACCTTCAGGCCGCCAGGCCCGTGGCCCTTCATCCGGATTTCTGGAAAGAATCGCTTGCCGAAAGGCGCGCGTGGTTTGTCCGGGAAGTGATCGTCAACTACGTGCCCCAGGAAATCCTGCCCGGCGACCTGCTGGCCGGCGCCCGGTTTAATGTCCAAACCTCCCTGTGCTTGACACAAGAGGAAAGCAAGGTTTGGCAAAAACTGGTGAAAGGCAAGAACGGCGCAAGAGCGCAGATGAAATGGTTTCATGATCATGGTTACGGAAACGCCGGCGCCACAAGCGGCCATCTGATCCCAGGTTATGAGCGCCTGCTTACGCTTGGCTGGAAGGGTGTCCATGCCGAGCTGATGTCTCTCTATAACGCCCTCGGCACCCCCGAACGCAACGGGTCGAAGGGCGCCCAACTGAGAGCCATGATGACCGCCTCCACCATGGCGCGCGATCTGGCTACAAAATACAAAGTCTTGTGCGAAAACCTGGCGCAGAAGGAGCCGGATGTAACGCGCAAAGCAGAGCTTCGGACCATGGCTGTCAACTTAAGCCGCGTGCCCTGGGAACCGGCGACAACATTCTGGGAGGCCGTGCAGGCACTTTGGATCAATCACATGCTGGTCATGACGGATGAAAACTATCCCGGCGCGGGCGTTTCTTTTGGCCGGGTGGATCAGTATCTTTACCCCTATTATGAAAGATCCATCCGCGACGGCATGCCCCGGGAATGGGCCAAGGAAATTCTGAAATGCTTCTGGATTCACGCCAACACGGCTTACGACGCCA
>Ga0209202_1000693_pt1 | contig 24590 bp, 22 predicted proteins | sample AD_UKC032_MetaG_FD_184416 | JGI IMG/M metagenome (GOLD analysis project Ga0209202, IMG submission 184416) | Active sludge microbial communities of municipal wastewater-treating anaerobic digesters from USA - AD_UKC032_MetaG (SPAdes) (version 2) | ecosystem: Engineered > Bioreactor > Anaerobic >... | reverse complement strand
AATTTGATTTCAATTGATAATCAAGCCAATATAACATGCTTGGGTTTAATAATTGATGTTGTTCAGTTCTAGAAATGGTCGGTGAAGGCGAACAAGTGGATTCTCCAATGCTACAAAACAAATTATAGTTTGCCATTTGACAATGACTTCCTCCGGTAATACTTATATACGATTTGCATTCACTATTAAGTGCATTGTACATTGGTAATTGATTGGAGTTTGTTGGAGTTACACAATCATTTGTTCCGGCAATAACCAAAGCAGGAATTGTTAAATTTCCTGCTGCTGCAATAGCTGAAGGATTAGTTTCTGCCGCTGCTAAAGTAAGAATTGCATCTATTTCGTTTGAAAATTGAACAGCTAAAAAAGCAGCTCCGCCTCCCATACTATGCCCCATCAAAGCACTTTTATCTGATATGCGATTGTAAAAAATAGAAGAGGAATTTAAATTTAATAGTGACATTTGATTTATCACAAAGGCTAAATCTTTACCAAATTCTAAATGAGAAGGAGAAGCTCCTCCTTCTGTTTTTGGAAAAATCATGATGTAGCCTTGGGGTACTAATGCTTCCCAAATATTTTGATAAGCATCCCAGGACATTAAAAATCCATGCCCAAAGCTCAAAACCGGAAAAGATTTAGAAGTTGTAGAAACAACAGGAACATTAATTCCTGCGGAGTTGGCTGGATAATAAATTTCAGAGGCGATAGAACGATTTCCTCGACTGGCATCAATGAAAGTAATGGTAGTTCTACCTATTTCAAATGATTGAGCCGATATTCCAAAAGTTGAAAAAAGTAATACAAAATGTAAAATTCTAATCATAATTTAAACTTTTTAAGCGTTTAAATATAATAAAAAATTACTCTTCTTCTTCCAAAGTATGTGATTTTGAATAAGTTCGCCATTTTTCAACACATTCGGCCATATCTTGTGGGATTTCAGTGTCAAAGCGTAAAAATTCTTTGGTTATTGGATGTTCAAAACCTAAAGTTTTTGCATGAAGAGCTTGCCGGGGCAATACTTTAAAACAATTGTCTACAAACTGTTTGTATTTTGTAAAAGTTGTCCCTTTAAGAATGTTATGCCCACCATATCGTTCATCATTAAACAAAGTATGTCCAATATGTTTCATGTGGGCCCTAATTTGATGCGTTCTCCCAGTTTCTAATTTACAGGATATCAAAGTTACATATCCTAATCGTTCTATAACTTTATAATGAGTCACAGCAGGTTTTCCCATACTTTCATCTTCAAAAATTGCCATTTGCATTCGATCTTTCACATGTCTGCCAATGTAACCACGGACTGTACCTTCCTCTTCTTCTACATTTCCCCAAACTAACGCAATATATTCTCGTTCAGAAGTTTTAGCTGCAAATTGCTTAGTTAAATAGGCCATCGCTAAATCAGTTTTTGCAATCACCAAAAGACCGGAAGTATTTTTATCAATTCGATGCACTAAACCAGGTCTTTCTGAGCTATTCATAGGAAGATTCTCAAAATGATAAGCCAATGCATTTACTAATGTTCCGCTATAATTTCCATGTCCAGGATGAACTACCATTCCCGCTTCTTTATTAACAACTAACAATTGATCATCTTCATAGATAACATTGATTGGAATATTTTCGGGTTCCAACAAGTATTCAAATGGCGGATGAGGCATCAAAACCCTAATTACATCTAATGGTTTTACTTTGTAATTAGATTTTACAGGTTGTTCATTAACCAATATATTTCCTGCAGTTGCTGCTTGTTGAATTTTATTTCTTGTTGCATTTTCGACAACTTGCATTAAATATTTATCAATACGAAGCATCGATTGCCCTTTAGGAACTTCAAATCGGTGGTGTTCAAATAATTCGTCGTCTGTTTCAAGTTCGACAGTTGGAATAATATTATTCATTAGTGGGGTTGCTTTCTTGTTCGCGAATCAAACTGTCTATTTCAGTTTCATCAAAAGCGACTTTACCATCACCTAAAACCAAATCAATTTTAGATGTTTTCATGATTTTGGTTCCTGGTTTAACAGGAGCTCCCTTGTATCTCATTTCTAAAACCATATCTTTACCTAAATAAGGTTTGTAAGTTACCTCCCCTACTTGCAATCCTATCGATTTTAGCGTTGGTTCTGCTTGTCGGAATGTTTTTTCTATCAAGTCCGGTAACACTACTAAAGTATAACCAGATGCATTTACTTTGATATAAATTTTTCTATTTGCCTTAACTTTAGCTCCTTTTTTGGGTTCTTGTTCTACAACAGAAAATTGTGGAAAATCTTTATTATAATCCAACGTATCTAATAACACATAATCTAAACCTAATTCATCTAAAGTTTCTTCTGCCTGTTCAACATTCATTTTACTCAAATCTGGAACAGTGATTTCCTGACCGTGATTAGTGAAAAAAGAGAGCATATTAAAAAACACAAAAGCCAAAACAGCAATAATACCAAATGCTATTAAAACTTGACTGAAAAACACTTTACTGGTGAGGTAATTTCTTAAACTCATTCTATTTTATTTGTTGCAAATATATAAAATAATAAACCGTTTTTAGTTTCCATAAATAAATGATAAATTTGTTAAGGTAAAACCTAATCTTTAAACGCAAACCAATGAAAAATGTTGCCATCATCATGGGCGGATATTCTAGTGAATATCAAATTTCACTCACAAGTGGAAATGTAGTTTATCAATACTTGGATAAATCGAAATACAATCCCTATCGTATTCACATATTTAAAGAAAAATGGGTTTTGGTAAACGATGATAAAAATGAGTTTCCGGTAAATAAAAATGATTTTTCCGTTAGTATGAATGGTGAAAAATTAAACTTTGATGTTGTTTTTAATGCCATTCACGGTACTCCCGGGGAAGATGGTTTGATGCAAGCCTACTTTGAATTATTAACTATTCCACAAACTAGCTGCGATTATTATCAATCAGCTTTAACCTTTAATAAAAGAGATTTGCTTTCTGTATTAAAACCCTATGGAATCAAGACGGCTACTTCTTATTATTTGAATTTTGGTGATGCTGTTGAACCGAAAGCAATTATTAAAACGGTTGGATTGCCTTGTTTTGTAAAACCCAATAAATCAGGTTCCAGTTTTGGAATATCTAAAGTTAAAACGAAAGAAGAATTAATTCCTGCTATAGAAAATGCCTACAAAGAAGATAATGAAATCATTATTGAAAGTTTTTTAGACGGTATTGAAGTTTCTGTAGGTGTAATCAATTATAAAGGAAAAATTACTGTTTTACCAATCACTGAAATTGTTTCAGAAAATGATTTCTTTGATTATGAAGCTAAATATTTAGGAAAATCACAAGAAATCACTCCGGCTAGAATTAGTGAAGAATTAAAAGAAAAAATTGAAACGGTAGCAAAAAGAGCCTATGAAGTCTTAAAAATGAAAGGATTTTCAAGAAGCGAATTTATTATAGTAAATAACGAACCCTATATGCTGGAAATGAATACAATCCCTGGAATGACTACTGAAAGCATTTTACCGCAACAAGCTAAAGTTGCCGGTATCTCATTGTCTGATTTGTTTGACAATGCCATTGAATTAGCGTTGACAAAATAATATAATTATGAAAAAAGCAATATTCCCAGGTTCATTTGACCCTATAACATTAGGACATTTTGATATTATTCAACGCGGTATTTCACTTTTTGATGAAGTAATTGTAGCCATTGGAGTAAATGCAGAAAAAAAATATATGTTCTCCATTGAACAACGTATGAAATTTATTGAAGAAGCATTTAAAGATGAGCCAAAAGTTCGGGTAATTACCTATGAAGGACTAACAATAGACCTATGTAAAAAAGAAAATGCAGAATTTATTTTACGTGGTTTACGAAATCCGGCTGATTTTGAATTTGAAAAAGCGATTGCTCATACCAACCGAAGACTGTCAAAAATTGAAACCGTATTTTTATTAACTGCTTCTAAAACTTCCTACATTAGTTCGAGTATTGTTCGCGATGTTATTCGAAATGGTGGAGATTACACCGTATTAGTTCCTGATTCAGTCAAGATAAAATAAAAAAACCCGATTCAATGAACCGGGTTTTAATGTATCATATTTAAAATATTATTCTTTGATAAGTCTTTTATTTAAAACTCCTTCTGAAGTTTGTAAATTCAAAATATAGATTCCTGTATTGTATTCAGAAATAGAAAATGAATTTGAAGCATCTAAATTGATTGCCATTTGTTTTCCTGTAATATCAGTTAAAGTGGATTTTTCAATGGAAACTGAAGCTGGTAAATCAACTGTAAATTTTCCTTTAGATGGATTTGGAAAAACAGACACCTTTTGTAAAATACTTTCTTTAACACCCAAAGTAGTTCCAGTAACACTCAATACTAAATGAGCATTTGGAAAATTAATTGAAGCTAGTGGTGTCGGAGGGACAAGTGCACAAGCTGTTGAAGAAATATAAGTTGGAGCTGATTCACCCAAATCATTAGCAGACAAGAAAATTCTATTTCCACTACTAGCCGTTTGAGCTAAATATCCTACTTCAACTAATACGTTTGAACCAGCCGGAATTGTGGCAGCAATAGGAACTGAAACTAACGTTTCAACATCTGCTAACAAGAAATTTGTGGTAACTTGTGCTAATTCAGTATATCCTGCAGGATATGCTACTGGAAAATTATTACTTGTTGTAGCATAAATTTTAACTGTAACAGGAAAACCATCTGGTAAAGTTGGAATGGTCAAGGTCTGAACACCAAACTGTACACTAGAAATAGTGTAATCGGCGGTAATTGAAAAATCGCTTAATTTAAAATATCTAAAATAGCGATTATCACTTGATGTTGAAGGAGTACCACCATTACAAGCGACATTTGTATTTGACAAAGTCATAGAGGTAGAATGAGAAATAGTTTGACTAATTCCGATAAAACCAAAAAGCAATAAAAAAAGTAAAGTAATTTTTTTCATAAATGTTTATTTTTAAATTTGTTGTAACAAAACTAATTTTTTTTCTTACACAAAATACATTTTGGTTATTTTTTTTTAAATAAAACAAACACATGTTAAAATATTTACATTTTTCACTATTTCTTATCTGCTTTTTATCTTTCTCGCAAAATAAAACTTCCATTTTGACACCTTTTGAAAAAGGAAACGGCAATCAATCGACAACTTATGAAGAATGTATTTCCTTTTATAAAAATTTAGCTACTAATTATTCAACCATTCAAATACTGGAAAAAGGTAAAACTGATAGTGCAAAATCATTGCATATTGTTGTTTTTTCTGAAAATAATAACTTTGATTTTGATCAAGATAAAGCAATTGTTTTGGTGAATAACGGAATTCATCCCGGTGAACCCGATGGTATTGATGCTTCAATGATGCTCCTTCGAGATTTGGCAACTTCAAAAATTAAAGTTCCAAAAAATACGCTAGTTGTAGTTATTCCGGTTTATAATATTGATGGAATGTTAAATAGAAATTCCTCTTCCAGAGCTAATCAAAATGGTCCGGAAGCTTATGGTTTTAGAGGAAATGGAAGAAATTATGATTTGAATAGAGATTTTATCAAATCGGACACTAAAAATTCAAGAAGTTTTCAAGAATTATTTAGGAGTATCAATCCTGATGTTTTTTTAGACAATCATGTTTCTAATGGTGCTGATTATCAATATACTTTTACTTGTATTGCTACTCAACACGAACGATTAGGAACAACTTTAGGAAACTATTTCACCAGTGAATTTTTTCCTGACATTGTCAAAAGCATGAACCAAAAGAAAATTGATGTAGTTCCCTATGTAAATGTTCACAGTACTACTCCTGACCAAGGTTATGAACAATTTACAGACACACCAAGATATGCTACTGGTTATAGCTCACTTTTCAATACCTTGGGTTTTGTGCCTGAAACGCACATGCTCAAATCGTTCAAAGAAAGAGTGAAAGTAACTTATGAATTTATGGTTAGTGTTATAAATTATACCGATGCCAATTGGAATAAAATTAAAAAAATCAGAACGAAAAGTTATAATGATTACCAACAAGGAACAAACTATCCTATTGATTGGGCAATTGACTCAACTAAAGTATCATACATTGATTTTAAAGGATTTGAAGGACTGAAAAAGCCAAGTGACATTTCCAGGAAAGATCGATTATATTATGATAGAAGCAAGCCGTTTACTAAGAAAATTCCATTTTATGGAAATTATAAACCAACGAAATTCATTACGGTTCCAAAATCGTATATTATTCCACAATCGCAATGGCAAATTATTGATTTGTTGAAATTAAATAAGATACAATATTCTCTAATTCAAAAGGATACATTAATTGAAGTTGAAACGTATAAAATTGACAGTTATCAAACATCAAAATCTCCTTATGAAGGTCATTATGTACATTACAATACTAAAATTTCAAAAAGTAATAAAAAAGTAAAATTCAATTCTGGTGATTATATCTTTTTCTCAAATCAAACTGGTGTAAAATATTTACTAGAAACACTTGAACCGGAGGCTATTGATTCCTATTTTAATTGGAATTTTTTTGATGCCATTTTGCAACAAAAAGAATGGTATTCTGCTTATGTATTTGAAGATTTAGCTATGGATATTTTAAAACAAAATCCAATTTTAAAAGAAAACTTTGAAAAAAAGAAAATGGAGGAAGAAAAATTTGCTGAAAGTGGTTCGGCTCAATTAGATTGGATTTATAGAAATTCTATTTACTTTGAATCCTCTTATTTAACTTATCCTGTTTATAGAGTGTTGAAATAATTTTATTTATTCAAATAATAATTTTATGTTTTCATAAGAGTTTGTCAAAGCAACTTGAATCTCCTTTGGAGTTTTCCACTCCACTTTTTCAATCCCTTCTTCGACTTGACCAATCAATTTTTCATTGAAACTCGTTCGCATTTCAAACCAATGGGTAATTTTCAGTTTATAACGTCCGTTTCGTTTAAAAATATGATATGTTTTAGGAAGCTTTCTAATTATTTTTAATCCTTTCACTCCTGTTTCTTCTTCAACTTCTCGAATAGCGGTATCTTCAATTTCTTCACCTTTTTCAATTCCGCCTTTAGGCAAATCCCATTTTTTATTTCTAAAAATAAACAAAACTTCATTTTTATCATTGTAAACTAATCCACCCCCAGCCTTTTCAACCGGGATTTTTGATTTCAACTTTTTCATCATTTCCTTTTCATCCGGATGATATAAAAAAGCTTTATCAACTTTATTTTTAAATATTTTGATAATAAGCTCTTTAATATCAACACTTTCAAGTAAAAACAATTGAAAATCCGTTTCTTTTTGGATTTCATTTGTCAAAAAAAGTGGCTTGTCGTTCACAAAAACTTTATACATTTGTACTATGATTTTAAATAAAGATACAGCTAAAAAAACGGCCGAATTGCTTTTACAAATAAACGCAATTAAATTAAATCCTAAAAATCCTTTTACATGGGCTTCAGGATGGAAATCGCCTATCTATTGTGATAATCGGATAACACTTTCATTTCCACCAATTCGTAATTATTTACGAGAGGAATTTTCTAAACATATCGAAAAACAATTTGGAAAACCGGATGTGATTGCCGGTGTTGCCACAGGTGCAATTGGAATTGGAATGCTTGTTGCTGAATACTTGGGGTTACCTTTTGTATATGTTCGTCCCGAACCTAAAAAACATGGTAGACAAAACCAAATTGAAGGCTTTTTACAAAAAGGACAGAATGTTGTTGTTGTAGAAGATTTAATCAGTACAGGAAACAGTAGTTTACTTGCTGTGGAAGCTTTAAAAGAAGCAGGAGCTAATGTAAAAGGAATGGTTGCCATTTTTACGTATGGTTTTGATGTATCTGTTGATAACTTTAAAAAAGCAAATGTTGATTTATACACGCTTTCAAATTATGATAATTTATTAGAATTAGCTGTAGCTAAAAATTATATCACAGAAGAAGAACAGCACACTTTACAAGAATGGCGGGTTAGTCCATCTACTTGGGGAGTTGAAGTTTAAGAATAGAAAAAAGAGAAAAGAAAAAAGAAAAAAGAGAAAAGACAAAAATCTAAACCGACATCGGAAAACAGACAACCGATAACAGAAAACAAAAAAATGAATTTAGAAAGCCCAAAAGTTACTGTAGAAAAATCAGCTCAGTATTTATTTGATTCCTTGAGTGATGTTCGTAATTTCGAAAAACTAATGCCTGATACAATTGCAAAATTTGAAGTAACTGGTGACGATTCGTTTATTTTCGGACTTAAAGGTATGCCGGAAATCAAGTTACGGATGAAAGAAAAAAATCCGAGTAGTCAAGTTGTTTTAGGAGCTGCTTCTGAAAAATTACCATTTACTTTAACCGGAAATATCACTAGTTTAAGTGATGCAAGTTCAGAAGTTCAATTGTCTTTTGACGGTGATTTTAATCCTATGATGGCTATGATGATTAAAGGACCTATTTCAAAATTTATAGAAACTTTAGCTGCAAACATGCATAAATTATAAAACTACTTTATAATTGCATCATAAATAACCTGCTGAATACTTTCTCGAATATTTTTTTGAGATAATATGTTTTTCTCAGCATTCGGAAAAGTTCTATTTGATAAAAAGATATAAATAATTTCCTCCTCAGGATCAGCCCAAGCCATTGTTCCGGTGAAACCGGTATGACCAAAACTAGTCATCGAAGCACAACCGCATGTTGGTCCGGATGTTCCTAATTGCGGCTTATCGAAACCTATTCCGCGACGATTTCCATTCTCGCAATAATAACATGTATTAAAGGCTTCAAACGTATTTGCTGAAAAATAAACTTCTCCTCCATAGCTTCCTTTTTGCAAAAAAAGTTGCATCATCTTTGCTAAATCCATTGAATTGGAAAAGATTCCGGCGTGCCCTCCTACTCCACCTTCCATTGCTGCCTCCATGTCGTGTACATAGCCTTGAATAGTTTGATATCGAAAATAAGTATCTATTTCTGTTGGTGGAATTTTACTCATATCAAACTTGTGCAACGGATTGTATAACGTATTATTCATACCCAATTTAGAATAAAAGTTTTTACTACTCAATTCATCAAGCGTTTTTCCAGTTGTTTTTTCTAAATAATTTTTAAGTATGATAAACGTAAAATCACTGTATTTATATTCCTTTTTTGGTAATAATTTACTTTCTGCAATAGCCTTCATGATGGTGTCATGATAGTCTTTTCTTAAATATAAATTATCAGCTACTTGATTTGGAAATTCAGTGCTATATGCTTTTCTGTAATACTTCTCGGACGGCAAGTTATTTGAATCCAATGTTTGTTTATAAAATGGAATCCATGCCTGCAAACCTGCGTAATGTGATAATAAATCTTTAAAAATGATGTTTTCTTTATCTGTTCCTATAAAAAGTGGTAACATTTCACCCAATTGGGTTTCCAAAGTTACCTTTTTATTATCGTATAATTGCATCACATTAGGCAAAGTAGATACAATTTTTGTCAACGAAGCGACATCATAAATATCTGAATTTTTAACTTGCATTTGTTTTTCATAAGTATGAAACCCAAAAGCTTTTTGATATATTACTTTTCCTTTTCTGGCGACTAAAATTTGTCCTCCCGGTGTCATTTTTTCATCTATTGCTTTTTGCATGATTGCATCAATTCGTTGCAAAACTAAAGGATTCATTTTTACATTTTGTGGAGGTGTAAATCCTAAACGATTTAATTTTTCAGTTGATAAACCATGGTTAACTTTAAATTCTTCATTAATAGTAACCGGTAATTTTCCCTTAGCCTCAATAGCACCAAAAATAAGTTGGGCAGAAACATTTTGAGCCACATCGCTATTTTGATAAGAAACTATAACACCATCAATATTTTCAAAAGTAGGAATTGAACTTAACGCATAGGGTTTTACAAAACAATCTAAAATTACTTTTTTACGTTTGGCTATTTCTGTAATCCAAACAATTTCTTTAGCAGAAAAATCATGTTTTTTCCAAGCACCATCTGCTTTATGAAATCCTAAAATAACCTTTGTATAATCTCTTAATAAAACATTTAATGAATCTATATTTTCATGTTTAACCTCAGTTATATCAGTATATTTTTTTAATGTTTCTAAAAAAACAGTATTAGAATCATCTCCCAATTTTACGTAAGCAATTTTATCTTTGTCCAATTCTTTAATTGGAATAATGGCTCCTTTATTTTTAATTACTGTAATAGCATTTTCATACAAATGATATTGTAATCCTTCATCCTGAGGAGTATTTATGGCAGATGAAAGTTTTTGAATTTCAATTGGTTTATTGGCATTCAATCCGGCTTTGTACTTGAAATGCAATATTTTTTTAACGGAATATGACAATCTATCTTGTGTAATTAATGCACTATCTATGGCCTCTTTTATTTTTTGAATTGCGACAGGAACATTTTCAGGAAAAAGCAAAATATCATTTCCGGCTGTAAAAGCAGCTAAATCAATATCCCCCGGTTTTTTAAAATTGCTTGCTCCTTTCATATTCAGAGCATCTGTAAAAATTAACCCTTTAAAATTCAACTCTTTTTTTAGCAAATCAGTAACGATAACATTAGAAATTGAAGAAGGATAACCCGGACGATTTTCAAAACTTGGTACATCAAGATGAGCAACCATTACACTGGCTAATCCTTTGTTAATTAATTTCTTATAGGGATACAATTCAATATCTCGTATATGTTCCTGTGAAAAATTTACTACCGGAAGCATATGATGTGAATCTGATTCTGTGGCACCATGACCCGGAAAATGTTTACCAGTGGCAAATACGCCATTAGATTGTAATCCAATCATTAGAGCTAAAGCTCTTTCTGCGACATTCTTTTTATCTTCTCCAAAAGAACGATTTCCTATTATTGGGTTTTTCGGATTGGTATTGATATCTAAAACGGGTGAAAAATTAAAATGTACTCCCAATTGTTTAGATTGAATAGCCATTAATTCCCCCGTTTTTTCAATTAAATTTAAATCTTGAATAGCACCTAAAGTCATATTCCAAGGAAAACGATTGACAGAATCCAAACGCATACTTAATCCCCATTCGGCATCAATACCAATAAACAAAGGAACTTTCGATTTCTTTTGAAAACGATTAGTCAATTGAGCTTGACGAACCGGTCCGCCTTGAAAAAAAATTAAGCCCCCAATTTTTTGTTCTTCAATTAATTTATCAAGTGATTTAATATGAGTTGAATCTTTATTTGAATAGGCGGCCACCATAAATAGTTGACCAATTTTTTCTTCTGTGGAAAGTGAACTAAAAATACTGTCTACCCACTTTTTTTCTTCAGGGCTTGACAAGGAATAATTGAACGTTAAATTTTCAAAATCCTCTATATTTTTATCTGTGGTAGGTTTACTAGTTGATTCTGAAATAACCGCATTAGAGTTGGCAGCTTTTTTTGTAGCACAATTCACAACTGAAATCAGCAAAAAGAGGAGAAAAAAAATTCGAAGAAATTTGAGCATTATATTTATTTTAGAAAAATCGGCTATGCCAGCTATCTGAGGCAGGAACTTCCCAGTTTTCTTTCCATTCTTCAATTGTGTTAACAAGATTATTAAATACAATTGTATTTTCAGAAACAGCTTTTTCTTTAGCCATTCGTTTAAAATCCAGCAATGATTTATGAGTCAAAAATTCTCCTTGTTTGTAAGTAACGTTCATTTTGTCCAATAAATCTACTTTGTATTTTTGTTCTAATTTTTGAATGAACTCAACCGATTTATCAATTGAACATCCCGTTGCTTGTTGAACTTCCTGATTAACGGCCAAAATTAGAAATCGATTATATTTTGTTATAAAAGAGGCTTCTAACGAAGTTCCGTGAGACTCCCATTCATCAATAAACGATTGCAAATCTATCTCTATTTCAGTTAGTTCATCATCCGAAAATTTTCGGTTGGATTGATAAATCCAAATTCTGGATTCTTCGGGAAGACTATCAAAAGGAATATACATTTTTTTAGGGTTTTGGGTGATTGGTAATGGGTTTTAGAACTATTTCCTTATACCAATTACCATTTACCTATTATCGAATATTATAAATCTTGTGCATTTGCTATTAACTCGGCAACATCCATAACTTTTACGGAGGTTTCTTTTTCTTTGTTTTTAATACCATCTGTCATCATGGTATTGCAAAACGGGCATCCGGCAGCAATAATGTCTGGTTTTGTTTCTAATGCATCTTCCGTTCTCTCGATGTTGATTTCTTTTTTACCGGGTTCAGCATCTTTAAACATCTGTGCACCTCCAGCACCACAACACAATCCATTGGCTTTGGAACGTTTCATTTCTACTAATTCAACTTCTAATTTTTGAATTAATTCTCTGGGTGCTTCATACACATTATTTGCTCTTCCTAAATAACAAGGGTCATGAAAAGTTATTCGCTTTCCTTTAAATTGACCACCTTCAATTGTTAATCGACCATCTTCTAAAAGTGACTTTAGAAATTGAGTATGGTGCATCACTTCATATTGTCCACCTAATTCCGGATATTCATTTTTTATTGTATTGAAGCAATGTGGACAAGCGGTAACAATTTTCTTAACTTCATAAGCATTCATGACTTGAATATTCATCATAGCTTGCATCTGAAACAAAAATTCATTTCCGGCTCTTTTTGCCGGATCACCAGTACAACTTTCTTCGGTTCCTAAAACTGCAAAAGAAACATTCGCCCGATTTAAAATTCGAACAAATGCTTTTGTGATTTTTTTAGCTCGGTCATCAAAACTTCCGGCACATCCTACCCAAAATAAAACTTCAGGTTGTTTGCCTTGAGCCATCATTTCTGCCATCGTTGGCACTACTAAATTTTCTGCCATGTTATTTTGTTTATGACAACACTTTCATTGTCAGTACTATTCGTGATGTTCGTCGTCAAATACTTGAATGGTAACTTCTTTTTCAACTAAATCTGTAAATTTTCCTCTGTAACGAGTTGCTTTTACTAAATGATTATCAATCCAATGGTAATTTCCACCACGCGGTTTACCAAATAAAATTCCGTGGTATTTGAATCCATGTTTTTTAAGCCAAATTTCAGTATATTCTCTGTGAGCTTCAGTTCTGGAAGTAAAAAAGAATATAATATGACCTTCATCATACCATTTATTTAATGTTACCAAAGCATCCGGATAAACCTCGGCTGTTAACATACGTTCCGGTTCTTCGTTGGGAATATCATCACATACAGTTCCGTCAATATCTATTAAATAATTTTTAATTCCTTCCGGTAAAATCGGACTTAAATGTTGTCCATTTTCAGTAATGGCTTGAAGCTTTTTGTTAATGTCTTCCGTTTTCATTTTTTAGTTTTTAATTAATTCACATTCATTAAACACGTTCCCAAGCCTCACTATTATGGGAATTTGTTTTTTTATATTTAGTTTAGTTCTCCTCTTTCCAATTCAAGCGATCCATTTGGTTATATTGCCATGGAGCACCATTATTTTCAATATTTGCCATCATAGCGTTTATTGGCATCGGTGCAGCACTTTGTTCCATGACCAAATATCGTCTCATATCCATGATGATAGATAACGGGCTTATATTAACAGGGCATTCCTCAACACATGCGTTACATGAAGTACATGCCCAAAGTTCTTCTGTAGTAATGTAATCATTTAATAAAGATTTATTATCCGACAGAAAAACACCATTGTTCAAATCAATATTTTTTCCTACTTCTTCCAAACGATCACGCGTATCCATCATAATTTTACGAGGAGATAATTTTTTACCGGTAAGATTGGCCGGACAAGAAGAAGTACATCGTCCACATTCTGTACATGTGTATGCATTTAATAATTGCACCCAATTTAAATCCTGCACATCACTAGCTCCAAACTTTGCCGGAACAGTCTCAGGATTTGCCGGTGCTCCAAATGGATCAGCTGAAGGATCCATCATTAATTTAACTTCGTTTGTAACACTTTCCAAATTATCAAACTTTCCTTTTGCATTTAAATCAGCAAAATAAGTATTTGGAAATGCCAATAAAATATGTAAATGTTTCGAAAAATATAAATAATTTAAGAAAACCAAAATTCCACAAATATGTAACCACCAAGCAGTTCTTTCAATTACGACTACTACTCCTTCTGACAAACCATCAAATAGTGGCGAGATAAATTGACTGATAGGAAAACTACCTGCTTGGTTGTAATGATGTACATTCATTTCCTGTAGCCATAAATCCGTTGCATTCATAATTAGAAATAATGACATTAAAATTATCTCAAAATATAAAATATAGTTTGCATCACTTTTGGGCCAATTTTTCAAATCCGAGCTAACAAAACGTTTTAATTTTATTACATTTCTTCTTAACCAAAAGACAATAACTGAAACTAAAACTAAAACAGCAAGTATTTCAAATGAAGCAATTAAAACATTATAAAATCCACCCATGAATGAAAACACTCGATGTGTGCCGAACAAGCCATCAATAACAATTTCCAATAGTTCTAAGTTGATAATTATGAAACCAACATAAACTATAATATGCAAAAATCCTGCAATTGGACGTTTCACCATTTTTGACTGTCCTAAGGCAATCATGGTCATATTTTTCCATCGTTCAGATGAATTATCTGTTCTGTTAACTTGTTGTCCGAGTTTAATGTTTCGAACAATTTTTTTAACATTAAGGGCAAAATAACCAAAGCCTAAGCTTAAGATTATCAAAAATAAAATATTATCTAAATAGCTCATTTACTGCTAATTTTTAATTTTAGTAGAATCTATTTCAGTTGGAGCAACATAGGGTTTGTTTTTCTTACCAAATAGTGAAACATTGACATATCGAGTTGGATTCAATCGTAAGTCTTCTAACAGAAGTTCTAATTCTTTGGAAGCTTTTGTGAAATTTGAATACATTTTGTCATCTTTCAATAATTTACCCATAGTGCCATTTCCATTCTCTAAATCGGCCATGATTTTATCAATATTGGCCAATGTTTTTTCTAAATTTTGAACGGTTTGCTTAATATTAACTTGAGCAAGAGAATCAGAAATTTTAGCAAAGTTTCCGGATGTTTTTTCAAAATTTGCTAGTGAATTATTAATTTTTGATTTGTTATCCGTCAACATAATATTCACTGATTTCGAAATATCACTAAATTCAGCCATAGTTTCACTAAATTTTGAAATGCTGTTTTTGATATTTTGCTTTGTGTTAGCATCTAAAGTTTCATTCAAATTGCTTAACAAGATATCTGTTGACACCATTACTTTTTCAATTTTTTCTTGTAGTGGTTGTAATTTTTCTGAAACAAGTGCGGTTAAACCACTTTTGATATCTCCTTTCAAATAATCTCCCGATTCGGCTAATACAGATGGATTTTCAATTCCTGGAACAATTTGAATCATCTTTCCTCCTATTAATCCGGGTTCATAAATTAATGCAATGCTGGATTTAGGAATCGAATATTCTTTATTAATTTGAATTTCAACCATAGGTTTCCATGAACTCATATTAATGAAACTAATATTTTTCACTTTTCCAATAACAAGACCATTAATAGTAACCGGGGATGAATTTACCAAACCTTCTACTTCATTGTATTCTATATAAAAAGTATTATAATCTGTTAAGATATCGGTTCCTTTTAAATAGCTATAACCCCAAATGAATAACAAAATGGAGGAAATTACTAGTATTGCTGTTTTTATTTCTTTCGTTAATTTCAAAATTGTTCTAGTTTTTAGCAAATTTAAGATAAAAAATATTTAATTAGCTTTTAATGCTTCTTGAATGCTAATTTTATTTCCATTCTTAAAGGCAACAATAAAAGAGGATTCATATCCTTTATTTTTTGCTTCCGATAGATATTTCTTAGCTTCGTCATAGTTAGAGGTTTGAGAAAAATAATATTTATACAAACCCTTTTCGTCAATAACTGAAATTGGAGATAATCCATTAAAATTCTGTGGAACTAAATCTAGTTTTTTTCCACTGGCTGATATTTGTATTTTAAAAGTAATTCCTTTACTGTCCGGGATAGGCTCATTAGTAATAACTTCCTTTTGTTTTTCAACTTCTTTGGTATTGCTTTTATTTTGAACAACTGGAGTATCTTTCTCTACTTTTTCATCTGTCACTTTACTTGGTTTTTCATCAATAATAACATTGGTGCCTCCAAAATATTCTTTTTTATAATTCAAAATAGCATCTGAAATACCTTTGGCTAATTCTTCCTGACCTTTATCAGAATTTAGATATTCTCCTTCAGGCTTGTAAGATAAAAAACCTAATTCGGTTAATATACTAGGCATGGAGGTTTGATTCAAAACTAAAAAAGGACCTTGTTTAACACCTCTGTTTTTTCTGTCTAATTTATTAGTAAATTCATTTTGAATTTTAGTGGAAAGTGTTATGCTTTGGTCTAAATATTCTTCTTGCAAAAGTGTAATTCCAATTACACTCTCCGGTGAATTAGGATTATAGCCGGCATATTTTAATTTATAATCGCTCTCTAGTGTAATAACAGCATTCTCCTTTTTTGCTACTTCCAAATTCGAAGCATTTTTGGTTAAACCCATAACAAACGTCTCAGTTCCATAAGCATCGCCTTTTGGTGAAGCATTACAGTGAATTGACAAGAAAATATTTGCATTTGCTCTGTTAGCTATTCTCGCACGTTCCATCAACTCAATAAAAACATCGGTATTTCGAGTATAAATTACTTGAATATCGTTGTGCTTTTCTAAATTTCTTCCAACTTTCAAAGCTACTTTTAAAGCAATATTTTTTTCTATGAAACCATAATAATTAGCACCAAAATCTTTTCCACCATGACCAGGGTCCAACACAACTTTAAATTTTGTATTTGTCTGGGAAAATAAATTTACTGTTGATAGTAATAGAACAGCAAAAAAGATAAATTTGAATTTATTTAAAAAGTACATCATTGTAAAAGTTAATTTAATTAAAACTCTAGGTTTTAAATTTTATTATTTACTTATTTTTGACCGAAAATTATATGTAAGTTTGGCACTCCAAAAATCAAGCCATAATTTTACAAAAATAGCATTAAAACATTTGCGGACAAACTTATTTCATATCGTTTTATCAGCATTTTTCCTAACAATTGGATTTCCAAAAGTTAGTGCACAGGAATTGCAAAATAAAACCTTAAAGGTTGAAGCTCAAAAACCAGTTGATAGCCTGATTATCAACAATGAAGATTTTTTTCAGATTAAAGACACGGTAATTAACGATTCTGTACAGCCTAATATTAAAAAACCACTTCTAGAGGATAAAATTAAATATAAAGCTGATAAATACACCAAAATTGATCAAAAGCAGAAATTAATCACTTTATACGACAAAGCTGAACTTTATTATCAAGATATTGAACTGAAAGCCGGAATTATTATCATGAACTATGAAAAAAACGAAGTTTATGCCGGCAGAATTAAAGATTCAAGTGGAGTTTATACGCAAAATCCTGTTTTTAAACAAGGTTCAAATGTTGTAGAACCTGATTCCATTCGTTTTAATTTTAAAACTCAAAAGGCTCTTATTTGGAATTCCAGAACTGAACAAGGAGAATTTAGAGTCAAGGCAGAAATTTCAAAAAAAGAAAATGACTCAGTCTATTTTTTAAGAGGTGCCCGATTTACTACCTCAAAAGATATTGATAATCCTGAGTATTATTTTTATACAAATAAAATTAAGTTAGTTCCCCGAAAAAAAGTAGTTACTGGTTTTACCAATATGGTTATAGCCAATGTGCCCACACCTATAGCAATTCCATTCGCTTTTTTCCCAATGACAGAAGAAAGTAGTTCCGGGTTAATAATTCCTACTTTTCAAGATACCCGTAGTCAAGGTTATTCGTTACAAAATGGAGGTTATTATTTAGCTTTGAGTGACTATTATGATTTAGCGATTTTAGGAGATTATTATACCAATGGTAGTTGGGGATTGCGATTTCAAAGTAGTTATGCTTTAAAATATAGGTTCAATGGAAGTTTTAATCTCCGTTTTGAAAACATTATACAAAGTGAACGTGGATTTCCTGATTATTCAAAATCAAAAAATTACAATATTCAATGGTCTCATACGCAAGACGCAAAATCAAATCCAAACTCACGGTTTTCGGCATCTGTCAATTTAGGTAGTAGCAAATATTTTCAACAATCACTAAATCAGATAAATGTTGGATCAAATTTGGTAAACAATTTGAGTTCATCTGTTTCCTACTCTAAGACTTTTAATACTGTTCCGCAAGTAAATATGTCCCTATCTGCTACCCATAACCAAAATACAGGAACAGAAGAAATTAACATGACATTGCCTACTTTACAAGCCAGTGTTGACCGAATTTTTCCATTTGCTTCAAAAGAAGGAGCCAAAAAAGGATTAATTAAAAACATCAATCTTCAATACAATTTAAGAGGTGAATACCGAATCAATACCTACGATTCATTGTTTTTTAAACCGGAAATGTTTAAAGAAGCAAAAACCGGGATGCAACACACCATCCCATTAAGCACAAACTTTAAAATTTTTAAACACTTTAGTGTTTCTGCCAATGCAAATTATAATGAAGTTTGGACTTTAAAAACGATTAATAAAGCCTTTGATGAGGAATTAAATAAAGTGGTTACTAATGAAGTCAGTGGTTTTGATTCCTACCGAACTTACTCTTTTGGATCAAATTTAGGAACAACAATTTACGGAACATTTAATTTTGGTGAAGCTAAAAAGATTCAAGCTATCAGACATGTGATGCGACCTTCCGTTTCGTATAGTTACACACCAAGTTTTGAAAAATATTTTGATACTTATGCCATTGATGCCAGCGGAAAAATGGATGATTACACCCGTTTTGAAGGTGGAATTTTTGGTGAACCGTCCAATACATATTCCAATTTTGCAGGACTTTCATTAGGTAATACATTTGAAGCAAAGGTGACTGAAAAAGACAGTACCAAAACAGAACCCAAAAAAGTAATGTTGCTTAATCAATTGAACTTTTCAACCAGTTATAATTTAGCTTCTGATTCATTACAATGGGCTCCTGTTAGAATGAGCGGAGGAACATTATTATTCAATAATAAAATGAACGTGAATTTTGCGGCAACTTTAGATCCTTATGCCATTAATGCTGCCGGAAGAAGAATTGATAAATTTAATATTGATAATGGTGGAAGTTTGTTTAGAATGACCAGTGCCAATATGACTGCCAATTATTCTTTTTCAAGTCAAGGAAAAAAAGATACTAAAAAGAAGAATGTACAAGGTGCAAAAAACGGTGGTCGTGATGATGATTTATTTGGAACCAATACTGACTTAAGCGACCGAAGAGAGAGTCAATTTGATGATTCTGATGAGGAGGAAGAAGAATTTTCAGAATTCTATAATTCTAAAGCTCCATGGGATTTTACGTTAGCTTATTCGTTAACTTACAGCAACACAAATAGGGAAAGTACAATCTCGGGTAATTCTGTCATGTTTTCAGGAAATATCGATATTTCACCCCGGTGGAAAGTTGGCGTTTCGTCGGGATATGATTTTGTTCAAAAAGGCGTTACTTTTACTCAGTTTAGATTTGAAAGAGATTTGTTGAGCTGGAGAATGGACTTCAATTGGTCTCCATACGGAGCAAATGCCTATTGGGGTTTTTACATCGGAATTAAATCCTCGGTATTGAGTGATTTAAAATATGACAAACGCTCAATTCCAGATAAAACATTACGTTAATTTTCTTCTATAGAATTTAATTATCAATAAAAAGTTATGAAAAAAATTATTTTTACAGATAAAGCACCGGCTCCTATTGGACCCTATAATCAAGCTGTCTTAATTGGAAATACATTATACACCTCTGGTCAAATTGCTTTAAACCCAAAAACAGGAGAATTAATTTTAGATGATATTGAAACGGAAACCAATCAAGTAATGCAAAATTTAAAGGCTGTTTTAGAAGCTGCGGATATGAATTTTGATAACGTAGTAAAAACTACAATTTTCATCATGAATATGGAAGATTTTGCAAAAATCAACTCGGTTTATGCAGAATATTTTAATGAAAAAACAGCTCCTGCCAGAGAAACTGTACAAGTGGCAGCTTTACCAAAATTTGTAAATGTTGAGATTTCAATGATTGCAATCAAAGAATATTAAACCGCGGTAATTCCTAATAGTAATAACTGAGCAGTTGCTTCATTTGTAGCTAACGGAACATTATGCACGTCGCAAACTCGAATGAGCATACTCACATCAGCCTCATGAGGGTGACTGGACAACGGATCTTTAAAAAAAAGCACCATTTTTGTTTTACCTTCTGCTACTCTACCGGCAATTTGAGCATCACCACCTTGTGGACCGGAAAGCATTTTTTTTACTTTAAAACCAGCATTCTCAGCTTTACTTCCTGTTGTTCCCGTGGCAATCAGTTTTATATTTTCCTGCATCAAAATGGCTCTGTTTTTATTTAAAAACTGAACCATATCTGCTTTTTTACCGTCGTGTGCTATAATTGCTATCTCCATTTATTTTAACTACTAAGTTTTAAATGATTTTTTTGTAAAAGTCACAAAAAAACCTGAATTTTTATTTTCAGGTTTATATTATATTATTTGTTTAAAACGTGATAAGCAATTAAACCATCAATTGGCCGTCTTAAAACGTTTCCGATTTTTATATCATATTTTGATAAGATTTCAGTCAATTCATCTTTAAGATAAAAAGCAATGGAGCCTACAAAATGAACCGGAACAGTTTTGCAATTTTCATATTGCATAATATAGTTTTTGACAAATTTAGTTAACTCTTTATAAATAATTTTTTTGCAAAACTCTTTTTCTTTATGCTTAATTATAAATTTGGCAAAAGTTGCTAAATATGCATTCGGATTAGCTTCTTTATATAAATTAGCTTTAATATAGTCTGGTTCTACATTGTATTCTTCTTCAAATTCAACTGCTAACTCTTTTGGCATTTTATTAAAATAATAACCTCTAATTAAATGTCTTCCAAAACGATTTCCTGAACCGTCGTCCATGGCAATATACCCTAATGACTGTACTTTTTGATGTAAAATTTTACCATCAAAGTAACTGCAATTTGAACCAGTTCCTAAAATACAAACAATGGCTTCTTCGTCTTTAGGAGTCGTTGCATAAACAGCCGCATAAGTATCTTCATAAACCGCGACAGTAGCATTTGGAAAGTATTCTTGAAAAACTTCTGCGAGGTAATTTTTCATTCTATCTGTTCCGCATCCGGCTCCATAAAAATATAGATTTTTAGCTTTGGTTCTATTATGAGAAATATCAAATTTATCTTCTAAGCGGGCAATAACTTCTTCTTTATCTAACACTTCCGGGTTTAAGCCTAAAGTTTGAGTAGTAAAAAGCACTTTTCCGTTTTCGTCAATAGCAATCCAATCTGCTTTAGTTGAACCACCGTCTACTAATAATTTCATTAGGTTGAGTTTGTTTGATTATAAAAAAAGTCCCAATATATTAAATATAATGGGACTTTTTATTAAAATTATAGTTTTGCGATATGTACAGATAAATCAATCATTTTGCTGGAATATCCATATTCATTATCATACCAAGACATGATTTTAAAGAAAGTTGAATTTAAACCAATACCTGCTTTAGCGTCAACAATTGAAGTTCTGGAATCTGAAACAAAATCTTGCGAAACAACATCATCTTCAGTATATCCTAAAATTCCTTTAAGTTCATTTTCAGAAGCTTTTTTCAAAACTGCCATTATTTCGTCATAAGTAGTTTCTTTGGCTAATTTAACCGTTAAATCTACTGCTGAAACATCGGCTGTTGGCACACGCATTGACATTCCGGTTAATTTTCCATTCAAATCAGGAATTACTTTTCCAACTGCTTTGGCAGCACCTGTAGAAGAAGGAATCATGTTTAATAAAGCTGATCTACCACCACGAAAATCTTTTTTAGAAGGTCCGTCTACTGTTAATTGAGTTGCTGTAGTAGCGTGAATAGTAGTCATTAAACCTTCTACAATTCCGAAATTATCATGAATAACTTTAGCCAATGGAGCTAAGCAATTTGTGGTACAAGATGCATTTGAAACAATTGTATCTGATGCTTTAGCTTGTAAATGATTTACCCCCATTACAAACATTGGAGCGTCAGCTGAAGGAGCAGAAATTACCACTTTTTTAGCACCACCATCTATGTGAGCCTGAGCTGTTGCTAATGTTGTAAAAATTCCTGTACATTCTGCAACAACATCTACATCTACTTTTTCATCATCCCATTTAATTAATTTTGGGTCTCTTTCTGCTGTTACTCTGATAAACTTGTCGTTTACATATAATTGACCGTCTTTCACTTCAACTTTTCCGTTGAAACGACCATGAACTGAATCATATTTTAATAAATAAGCCAAATGATCTACTTCAAGTAAATCATTAATTGCTACTACTTCTACGTTATCTCTATTGTATGATTCTCTAAATACAATTCTACCAATTCTACCGAATCCATTGATTCCAATTTTAACTTTTGACATTTTGATTTTGTTTAATTACTATTATTATAAATTTATTTTTTAGACTGACATAATATCAGAAACTCTTAAAAGCTCTCTATCTATTCCGGAATGTCCTTTGATGGCTTGTTCTAATGGGGTCAACTCAATTTTATCATTATGCAAACCGACCATATATCCTGTTTTATTTTCTAATAAAGACTCAACAGCTTTTACTCCCAAACGAGAAGCTAAAACTCTATCAAAACAAGATGGTGCTCCGCCTCGTTGCATGTGACCTAAAACAGAAACCCGCACATCATATTCCTGCAGGTTTTGATCGATGTAATCTTTTAGTTCAAAAACGCTTTTACCAATTTTATCACCCTCAGCAATGACGACAATACTTGATGATTTACCGGAAAGCTTACTTCTTCGTAACGATTCCAATAAACGCTCTAATCCCATATTTTCTTCCGGAATTAGAATTTCTTCTGCACCAGCACCAATTCCTGCATTTAAAGCGATATGTCCTGCATCTCTTCCCATTACCTCTACTAAAAATAAGCGATTATGCGAACTAGCTGTATCTCTTATTTTATCAATCGCTTCAACAACTGTATTAAGGGCTGTATCAAAACCTAATGTGTGGCTAGTTCCAAAGATATCGTTGTCAATCGTCCCCGGAATTCCCATAACCGGTATTCCATATTCTTTATTAAAAACTAAAGCTCCGGTAAAACTACCATCTCCGCCTATAACAACTAATGCATCAACATTTTCTTTAACTAGATTTTCGTAGGCTAATTTCCGACCTTCAGCAGTCATAAACTCTTTTGATCGGGCTGATTTTAAAATTGTACCACCTTTGTTTACAATATTGTGAACTGAACGTGGCCCCATATCTTTAAAATCGCCTTCAATCATTCCTTGGTAACCTCTGTAAATTCCGAGACATTCTACCTTGTAATAAGCACAAGTTCTAACGACCGAACGTATTGCTGCATTCATTCCGGGAGAGTCTCCCCCAGATGTAAGTACACCTATTTTTTTTATTGTTTTAATCATTTTATTATGTTTATAATGTAAAATTAACAAAGAAATGCGACTTTAAAGCGTGTGTTTTTGAGTATTTGATAATTTCTTCCAAAATCAATCGTTTTCGTTGATAAGTTTCTAATTTATCATAAAAAAAGATAAAATTTGGATTTAAAATTCAGTTATTCTTCCGGAACATTCTCAAGAGGTGGTTCTATTTTCTCCTTTTCGGATTTTGGCTTTTCAGGTAAATTTTTCTTCGGTTCAGTGAAATTTATAAATTCAGGAGTATAATTTGAATCCGGAACTTCATCTTTAGGTTTATTTTCTTGCTCCAACTTATATTTAGCACTTCTGAAAACTTTATTATACAATTCATCAAAGGTATCAAAATCGACTTGGTAGGTTATCCCAATTCCTTGTGTATAACCGACACCCTCACCTATATAATTTATATCATTTTCCCTATTAAAAACTTTAAAATTAAGAGAACCATCATCATTGACACGGTAAAGCACTTCAAGGTCGCCAATCACAGCAGCTTGATTTACATCACCTACCGGAACACCAATCACACCATTTACCGAAATTCGTTCATTTATGTTAAATGAAGTAGAAACACTTACGTTTCCGTTTGTATCCCCATTTGGATTTTTTTCCGGGGCGACATATCCAACTCCAATAGAAATTTTACTATCTGCATCAAAAAACAAATCATCAAAAACACCACTCATGGTTTGAAACATGTTATTATATAAGGCATTTTGACCTACATTTGCTCCCTCTTCACTCAAAAAACTATCAGTAGCCAATAAATAAAGAGCTTGTGTTTGACGTGTATCTTTATCGTCTAAAACGGTTTGGATTTCGGATTTTAAGGTTGAACTTACTGTGGGCAAGTTAATATTAAAATCAGGGTCAGGATTACTTATAGTTCCATTAATAAGAATTGCAACTTCCACAGGAACCTTTTGATTTACAGAAGAATTATTCATCAAAACAGCCGGATTAGCTCTTG
>Ga0209202_1000680_pt1 | contig 24828 bp, 21 predicted proteins | sample AD_UKC032_MetaG_FD_184416 | JGI IMG/M metagenome (GOLD analysis project Ga0209202, IMG submission 184416) | Active sludge microbial communities of municipal wastewater-treating anaerobic digesters from USA - AD_UKC032_MetaG (SPAdes) (version 2) | ecosystem: Engineered > Bioreactor > Anaerobic >... | reverse complement strand
TTTGCGGTGGCCGGGGTTTCCTCACGGACCGGTAGCAGGCGCTGGATGGTCTGGCAAAGCTGATCGCGGCGGGTGGCGTCGACGATGCGTTCGGGAACGAGGCCGGCCGTCTCCGGGTTCCGGACCGTGTAGTCCGGGCAATAGAGCAGGGCGTCGGTGTGGACGGAAGGAATATCGCCACGCGCTGCCAGCTTGCCGCGCAGATTGCTGACCATGCGCGACATCTGCACCGGCACGCTCTTCGAGCGGCCGGGATACTGCTTGACCAGACCCTCAGGCGTTTCATCGAGGAAGCCGCTCTTCTGTTCGATCAGCAGCAGGTCGCCGGCGCGATTGACGACGGCGAAGTCGATTTCCCCGTAGATCGCGAATCGACCGTCCATGCTGGTCCAGTGCACGGCGTGATAGACGGCATAGTCGTCGGACAGGCCGTCGGCAAGAATGGCAAGGGTCTCGATCTCGCGCTGCGCGGCGCCGGTGACGGCGAGTTCGCGCCAGCCGTCAGGGAGGATACGGGCCATGGGGAATCCTGCATGAAACGAATGACAGGCAGCTTAATGCATTCTGTCCCCAGGCGCATTTCCTGAGCCTGTGATCCGGCACACTCTCATGCTCAAAAGAAGAACAAATCGGGAGTTCACCATGAAACAAACCAGCCGGACCGATCCCCTGCGCATTGACGGCATTCGAGTTAATACCCTCGGCGGCGAGATCGGCATGACCTTGTGTCCGGGCAGGAAGGACATCACCAATCTTCCCGGCGATCTGGATCGAGATCTTGAGCGCGACCTCGCAGTTATCGCCGACTGGGGTGCCACCGCGTTGCTCAGCCTGATCGAGCCTCATGAGTTCGAAGCACTTGGGGTCGCACACATGATTCAAGTCTTGCCTGCCGGCATCGCCCATTACGTCCTGCCGATTGTCGATGGGGCGATACCCAGCGGCACCTGGGAACGTACCTGGGCAACCATCGGGCCGCAGGTGCGTGAGCGACTCGCACTTGGCGAGCGCGTTGTCATCCACTGTCGTGGCGGTCTGGGCCGGACCGGCATGGTGGCCGCCCGTCTGCTGATCGAGTTCGGGGAAGTGCCGGCGAGGGCGATCCGGCGGGTGCGTGCAGTGCGCCCGGGAGCTATCGAGACCCGCCGTCAAGAGGAGTACGTGCTGCGCCAGAAACTGCTTGAATCGATCCTCCCGCGCCCCCATTATCCGGTCGATCCGTTGCGCCTGTCCCGCTATCGGGGATGCCTGCTGGGTGGTGCCGTCGGCGATGCCCTGGGCGCACCTGTCGAATTCATGGATATCGCGGCGATCCGCAAACAGTTCGGCGCTGCCGGCATCCGCGACTTTGTACCGTATGCGGGCAAGCTGGGGGCCATCACCGACGATACCCAGATGACCCTGTTCACTGCGGAAGGCTTGCTGCGCGCCGCCAACCGGGCGCGACTGTCGGGCGGTGATCCTGATTTACGGACCGGCGTGGCGCAGGCCTATCAGCGCTGGCTGGTCACGCAGGGCGACAAGTCGCGGCTGACGCCGGAGGTCCAGTCCGGCTGGCTGATCCGCCATGGGGCGCTGTTTGCCCGCCGGGCGCCGGGAATCACCTGCCTGACCACCCTGTGCAAGATGCAGCGCCACGATGAGCTGGCTCACAACGACAGCAAGGGCTGTGGTGGCGTGATGCGCATGGCGCCGGTCGGACTGTTTGTCGGTGGCTGGGAGGAAGCTGCCCCAAAATTTGCCCAGAAGGCGTTCGATCTCGGCTGCCAGCTGGCAGGTATTACCCACGGCCATCCGGCCGGGCAGCATGCGGCCGGGGTGCTGGCGGCACTCATCGTGCGCCTGTTGCACGGGGCATCGCTGCCGGCAGCACTCGACGAAGTCCGAGTCTTCCTGAAAACACAAGACCACCATGAGGAAACCCTGGCGGCCATCAACCTGGCCGTGCGCCTGGCAGAGGATTCCGGCGACAGCGACAACCATCTGCGCCAGTTGGGCCAGGGCTGGGTGGCCGAAGAGGCGCTGGCCATCGCCGTCTATTGCGCATTGCGCAGCGACAGTTTCGAAGACGGGGTGAGGCTCGCAGTCAACCTGACCGGCGACAGCGATTCCACCGGGGCGATAGCCGGCAACCTGCTCGGTGCGTTGCATGGCGTTGAAGCCATTCCGCTGCGCTGGCTGGACCCTCTGGAGCTCCGAGAAGCGATCACGGCGGTGGCCGATGACCTGCTCAGTTGTCCACAATGGAGGATCGGGCTTGGCCCGCCGAAGGATAATGATGGAAGGCGGGAGCGGGCCTACTGGCTCGATCGTTATCCACGCGAATGAGCAGTCGACTGAAGTCGCATATCTATGGTACGCAAGACGGAACACTTGGTCTGTCAAACAGATGCTTATTTAAGCAATGATCAGCCTCCTCAGACAACAACGAGAGCGATGACAAAATCAGCGGTGACGACTATGAGCAATAGTCGCTAATTTCTGCTTATAAAGCACATCAGCGTTGTCGAATGAGGTTGGCATACGTAAACTAGGTCGCTTGTGTAAGTTGTGATGGCTGGCAATCGTCCAATAAGAACCAAGCAATCGATATTTGATGCGTAAACCCATCTGTATGCACTTGGCTCCACAACTCAAACTTATGGAGAGTTTTCCCAATTTATGGCCAATCTTTACGTCTGGGTTGACGACAGAAACCGCGAACGCGTCTCGCGCACGGTAGGAGATCTTGGGCGCCGACATCCTCAGTTTAGGGATTTTCTGAGTGAGGGCGATGGCATCGAAGGCGTCTTGAATCTGCTGTTCCCACATGGGATGCCCATGGAGTACCACGCAGCGAACCTCAGCATCGAGAACCGTCCTGACGACAACTTGAACCTTGCTCTTCGCCCGGTCATCAACCCGGAGCAGCCCTGGCCGTTTCCTAGGGGATGTTCGTTAGCGGTAAGGGGCTACTGGCCGACTCGCGTTCCGAGCCCTGTGTTCATGGTTCAGGACTTGTATGAAGTTGCTGATGCGCCCGGGCACAGTTACGAGCGTAGCCTTTCAGTGGTGGTATATCAGGACAACCCGCAGCTGCCACGTATCCAACGCAACAACAATGCATTGACCCGCGAATTGGCATTCGAGCTACCTCCCATTTCAATCACCACTCGGGAGAAATTGGTCGATTGGGCCGAATTTCTGAAGTGGAAGCGCAAGCTCGTGTCGGAGAAAACTCGTGGGTTGAGGTTCATTCAGCGCGAGTGGCAAGAAGACCGGATCGTCTTCAGGGTGATTGGCGAGAGCGAGCAGTCCCTGCGTGAAGTTCATCGGTCGCTGTCACGACAAGACGTGATGGCATTTGACCTAAATGTGTCCGTCGATCCCTGGACTTTTCGAATCAGCGATCGCGAGGGGGCAAAGCGTGCACCTAGAGGTTTTGATCTCGGCCAACCTGAAGCGATGGCGAAGATCGCTCCACACAAGGACAAGATCAAGGACTGCGAATGGGGCGAGCCACATTTCGCTGAAGTCGTGGTTGCTCTCTCTGAGGAGGATCAGAATCAGCTAACCGTTGCTGAAGACTTGGCGAACATTCGCCAGATGATCCTTTCAAGAATCCCCGAACAAGGGTTCTTGTCCGTATCGGCCGCTGGTGATCTTGCTTTGATTCGCCGCCATGAGATGGCGATCAAGCGTTTGCAGGATCAGGGAGGTTATGCCCCATACCTATCCTCCTACCTGTTTAATGCCCGGCAAGCTACGAAGCCTTCAGCCAAGGAATCGATCACTCACTGGTTTCGAGATGATCTGAACCCATTCCAGAAAGATGCAGTCGAGAAGATCTTGACGGCACCTGACCTTTGCCTGATTCAAGGGCCGCCGGGCACTGGTAAGACAACCGTGATCGCAGAAGCCATCATGCAATTGGCCCGTCGCGGTGAGCGCGTACTGCTGGCCAGTCAAGCTCACACGGCCGTCGACAATGCACTGGAACGGCTAGGAAAACATCCTGATTTGCGAGTCATTCGCTTGGCGCGCGACCTGGAGAAAGTCTCTAGTGATGGGAAGTCCTTTGTCCAGCAAGCGGCTTTGTCTCGGTATTACTCATCCTTGGCGGAGCATGCGAACGACCGATTCTTGAAGCCTTGGCGTGAAACCGCCGATCGGATGAGCCAGCTTCAGTCTTGGCTATACAGAGCCGAGTATGTGCGCCGCGACATTGTCGAAGCACACAGAAATATTGATCTATACGAGCAAGGTCGTGTCCGGGCAAAGCTTGAGAGAGACTTAGCTTGGCAAAGGCTTCAGGAGCAGGTGCAGAAGCACGAGGACGCGAAACGAAAGCGAAACCGCCTTTCGACCCTAAGGAAATTTTTGGTAACAGGCGAAGATGATGTTGCAGATGGCTGCCCGCTGCCTGAACCACTGTCATCAGAACTTGCTTCCAGCCTCTTCGGTTTGGCGGTAGCGCGAGCAAAGCTTCCGGTCTCGAAAGCCGATTGGGACGCCGTGCCACAACAACGTCCTCAGATGCTTGCCGGACTGGTGAGGTATTGGCGTAGGTTGAGGACACGAGAACCGGAACTGGAGAAGGATGTGGCTCGCTTATATGCGGCGGGGCCACGACCTCTACAGAGTCCTGATGTAGCTATTCGCATTGCGGAACTGGAAGCCGAAGAAAAGGCCCTTGCCGATCGGGTTGACGATGACGATAGCCTGGTCTCGGCATGGAGATCCAAGCGTCAAGAGATCAAGCAACTTCGCAGCAGCTCTGCCGGTGGTCTGAGTGCGGATCTGTACGGCGATTTTTTCGTGGACGCTGATCGCTGGTGCGCGGCCATCGATAACGCAGAACAGGTTGGTGCTGAGCTTGCCGATTATGTGGCCGCATTGCGCACCAGCAATGAGGCAATTGATCAGGCTTTGAAGCAACTGATTGCAGAGGTGTACCGGCTCATTGATCTCTGTGAGGTTCCGGAAATCGATGAATCTGAATGGCGGCAGCGCGAACAGGAGCTTGAGCAGCACATCAGAACAGAACCACAGATCAATCAGGCTCTGACAAGTTCTCTTGCCCGTGCGTCTGAGCTTCTGTTTGCGCGTTCAGCAGAAAACTCCGCGAACGACAAACCAGTCGATGTCGTCGCCTTGCTCAGTCAAGAAATCTTGGTTCGCCAGGGCGAGGTTCGCGCGCTGGAGGAACAAATAGAAAGTCAGAAGGATGAGCAGTATGTGTGGGGACAGCTGATCCAGGACTGGGTCAATGATCTACGCAGACCAGCGTCTGCCCAGTCAGATTGGGAGCACTTTAAAGAAATCTACTTGCCGCAGTGCAACGTCGTTGCCATCACATGCAATGAGCGCGAGCAAACGCTCGAAGACTCTGGTCAGGTAAGTTTTGACGTTGCGATCATTGATGAAGTGAGCAAGGCGACTCCTCTGGAGATGCTGCTGCCCCTTATGCGTGCGCGGCGATCGATTCTGGTGGGTGATCACCGTCAGCTCCCTCCTCTGTTCCAGGAGGGGGCTGATGCCCAGACATTCAGCGACGTGGTTGAAGAAGCGGAGCAAGACGAGCACGAGAGTCGAACAGCCTTGACTCGGCAAAACCTACACCGATTCGAAAAGATGGTCACGGCATCCTTGTTCAAGTCGCACTTTGAAGCGGCAGACGATGCGATACGCGCACGCCTCGAGGTTCAGTTCCGCATGCATCCGCAGATCATGACGATGGTGAACCATTTCTATGAGCGCCGCCTGACCTGCGGGTTAGCTTTTCCGAATTACGATCGAAATCATGGTCTGGTTCTGGTCGATGCTGATGGGAAATCTATCGTCAAGCCTGCGCTTGATGGCAGGGGCAATCGAATTCCAAAGAACATCAGTTTGCCGTCCTCAGAAATTCCTCGTGAAGAAAAAGAGAAAGTCGTTCACGAGGGTGACCACGTCCTGTGGGTGGATACATCTCGCAATTTGGAAGGTCAGGTCCACAAGGAGGACATGGATGTAGCGGGCAAACCTGCGCGTAGCAACCGCCTGGAAGCACAGTTGATTGCCCACACATTGCTTCAGCTCGACAAGCAGAGCGCCCTTCTTGGATATTCACCTCAAAAGCGGCGTCAAGTCGGCGTGGTTTCCTTCTACGCGCGTCAATGCCGGTTAATCCGCGAGGCGATCCGTGCGGTTAAACCTTCCGGGCGATTCGAATGCCTGGATGTAGAGGTCAACACCGTAATACGGTATCAGGGTAAGGAGAAGCCAATCATTCTGGTTAGTCTGGTTCGCAATGACGGAATCGACACCAGAAGTCAGGGTATGGCAAGGCGCAGGTCTAGCCGTGCGAATGTCGCACGATACGAGTTCATTAACGTGGCCTTCTCACGAGCGCAGGAGCTACTGATTGTTTTTGGTGCAAGAAGCATGTACGAGTCATATGAGGTAACGCTACCGCATATGGATCGGGGAGGCTCAACGACACGCACGGTCTATAAGGACATTCTCGATCAGCTGGATAGAGACGCCCGTCTGATTCCGGCGAGCCGACTCATGCGAAACGATAACCCTGGTCAGCGCAAGTTAACGCCGCGACCCAGCAATGGCAATCGAGGTAATCAGCGATGAAGTTGGGTTCTTTCTCTGTCGGCATGCCGCTCTACGAAGTGGAGTCGGAGGTGACGTACCAGACCGTGCGCACGCCGACAGTATTTGAGCGGACGGTAATGAAGTTATGCGGTAGTTATCGGGCGACCCCGGGGCTCGCTGACATGACACTGTCTCAAATTTTTGAGCGTCAACTTGGTGTGGCTTCGGCCAATGAACTGGTCGGGCCAAGCGTTGAAAATCTGATCTATATGGGCGTCTTGAGCGGCCCAACATCGCAAGTCTATATGGATCTTCGGCTCGCAGAGCTTTCGCTTACCGCCGATGGCGTGACATTTCTCGAGCGAGATCGATTGCCTAGCCGGTCTCAGCAAACGACCGTATCACACCTTTATTTTCCGCTTTCCAATTCAATCAAGCCTCATCGAAGTGAAACTCGGCTATCAAGATCACCTAGCCGTCCGTTCATCGCAGGTGCTGTGCTTGAGCCTTCCGATTGCTCCGCGTTGGTTCGGGAGTCTGTTGAAAAAGAGCGGCACGCTTGGAAAACGCCGAATACTGAGATTCACTCCGTTCAATCCCAAGTTGTCGGCATTGTTTGGGAGCAGCATCAAGTCACGCTGGAGTGCGATGAGTCTGGCGTACTTTCTGCCAGCGCGAAGGGGTCGCCTGACTTTCAGCGATGGCTAGCAGCGGCAAATCCCGATGTGATCTGGGAACACGTTCTAGAGCCAATCCTCGAAAGTGAGACAGCAACCGACTGGCCAGCGCTCAGTGAAACAAGCGTCCGCAGTGCTGTTGCGATTGCTCCGAAAGGCGCAGACTCGCCACTTGATCGTAACAGGGCGACCACATCGAGGCCATCGCTGCGCGTATTGGTTGATGAGGAGCAGTTGGAAAATCACATTGGCGAAGACATCGTTCTGCTGAAAAAAGACGGTCATGTCTTCCAGCGGCTGACCGCGCTGTTCAAAGGTGCTGATCACAGCCTTCGTCGGCTGCCATCTCAAAAGGGAACGATCTGGCTTGCAATGGCACCGCCATCGGATCTGCCGCCAGGATTCGACGGATTGGTGCTTCGCGAGGAGGATCACGCACCAGAGGCGCGAATGACTGGCTCGTCGCAAGTCTTTTGGGCGGGCCAGGAGCGCCGTGCAGTGTTCACACTAACGGCCGACAAAGTTTCAAGCGCGCGCGTTTGGCAAACTGTGCAGCCCGAATTGAGTACCGCCTTGAGTTCGGCACAGGCTGCTGACGTCTATGCGATCGCTTCGTTGTGGGAGGCACCACAGGAAACCATTCTGCGTTGGCGATCCCGAGTCGAAGCATTGCCTATCGGCGAGTTACTCACAGATGCCTCTGACTTCATCACTGCGCTTGAGCGTTTTTCGTCCGACGCTGGAGATGGATGGCGAGCAGGCTGGTTTAGCGCCTTGGCGGATCGACTGATGTCGGCGATCGAGCGGTTGGATGATGATGTTGATTTCGCCGATGTGTTGGCCTATCTCGCGGGAGTCGATCAGCTGATACCAAGCCAGTCGGAGGAGATCAAGTCAGCACTTTTGAAACACTGCCATCCGATCTCTGATCTCGAGTCGTTGGAATCGCTTCGCAAAGCGCTCGGAATATCGCTTTCTTTGCCTGATTCAGTGATTGGCGATGCACTTCTACAGAAGTGGGTTGCTCAAGTCCTGACCGACTCCAGTTTGGCCCTTCATGGTCCCCATGCGTATTCACAACCACTGACAGCGATTAGGTCCGCTCACCAAGCTGTGCTGCGCGATGTTGGCTTGAAATCCCTTCAGGATGCCTCCGCTGGAAGCCTCAGCCTGCAAGGTGTGAAGACCTCTGCTCTGGCCAGTGTCTCAAAGTGGCAGGAGGCGTGCGCGGCGGTTCGAAAAATGCGGGTTTCTCTCGCTGGCGGCACACTGTCTCCAATAGAACAATTTGATGTGTTGGTCAGTGCATGGCGAGAATTGGCCGTGCGGAGACTTGCGCACCCGACAACGCCCGGCCAAAGACTAGTCGTTCTGGATACAAGTGCCTTGATGCTGGTTCCCGATTTGCTGGCCACCATGCGTCGAAATGATATCCCTGTTGTTGCCCGACGCGTGCTCGAGGAGCTAGACGGAATCAAGGAATCCTCAGAAGAGGAACGAGCCCAGAAGGCGCGGGCTGCAATTCGTTCTTTGGAGCGTGCCGGGCAAGCCGTACGCTATGAATCTGAGGTGCTGGACCTGCTGCCTGCTGACTGGGAGCCAACAGCAGACAATCGCATCTTGTCGGTCGCACTCTATCTCCGGCTGAGTGATGTCGTCGTGGTGACGGGCGACAGAAACTTCAGAAATAAGGCGCGAGCAGAGAACATCATTGCCATGCTGCCGGAAGAGTACAAGGGCGGAAATGTAAATCAGGCAGGGCGTCGCGATGCAGGAGGAAAACGTAAATGAGCAGACATGACGAGGCACGCTATCAGATCGAACGTCAGCGGCGGCAGGAGTTGTTTAACCAGCGTGTTCGTGAGACGACTCGCAGCTACCTCGCTCGATATCGCGGAATTCTGGAAGATGTGCAAAGCCAGGGGCTCAACGAATATGTTCAAGCAGAGTTCTCTGAGCTGGAGAGGGAACTGGCAAGCCTGACTCGCCTAGTCGAGAGCGATCCTGCCGCAGCGCGTGACCGTAGCATTGAGTTGGGGCGACTGGTGCATGCACTGCCACGACATGCACGAGGAATGCGACAGGCATACGTCGAGGCACAACGGCAAGCCGAAGAAGCCGCCAGAGAAGAGGCTCGCCGTAGAGTCGAGCAAGAGGCTAAAGCTCGGCACGAGTTGGAAACCGCTTGGCAAGACGAGTTGATGAGTTGGGCGGACCCATTGGCCAGGCAATTGGCTTTCAAAGCGCTGTCGGAAGCTCGGGCGCGCCTTATGGGGGCGAATAGCCAAACGTCGCTCACTGAACTGCGAGCGGCGATTGGGATGATCAAGGCCGAGTACGAGCAGCGCTCTCGGCAGATCAGAGAGAAGGAGTCCAAAGCCGCAGAGGCAAATGCGTCAGCGGATGCATTGCAGTTATGTCGTGAGCAGATCGCATCCGTCGGTGGCGGAGCAGCAGAGCGCGCTCAAGCATTGGGATCGATACTTGATGCAACCAACGCGATGTCGCCCGAAGAGGTTTCTAAGCGATTGGTTGAAGTTACCCGAGATCTCGATGCTGTCGTGGTTGATGAGAGTTGCAGGCGGGAGGTTGTGCAAGCTGTATACCGCGCACTGGAGGACGCTGGGTTTGTCACGGAGAAGCCTCGACTCGTTCGCGAGGGTAGCTCCAACGAGGTAGTGATTCGCGGAAAACGCCCGGCTGGTGCCTTGGCAGAGTTCAAGGTTGAGCTCAGTGGAAAGCTGAATTACAAGTTTGATCACTATCACGGTGCTGCGTGCAAAAAGGACATTGATACGGTCCTGCCACGACTGCAATCAATCTATGGAATACAGCTTTCGACCGAACGCACACTTTGGGAGAACCCGGATGACAAGGACAGCGATGCCAAGCCACAGCCTGGCATGACAAGGGAGAGGTAAATGGCATCTGGACAAACATCTTGGCAAGACGCTTTCCTTCGGGAATGCGGCATTCGGAGAGGGATCATCCTGCACGGCAATGTTGTCGATGTGGTGCCTGATCCAAGCTCGCTTGATCTTTGGCAGAGCGTGCCCGAGGCTGTGGATACTATTCTCAAGCAGCGTGGTTATCGCCACGTGATCCGTTGGGATCGTGTCGCGGGCGTTTCCGGCGTCGACTCGAGAACCTGGCGAGAGCTGGCGGCGTCTGCTGTTGCCACTGCCCCTCCTGCGCTAGGGGAAGATTACGACATGGGCGAACCACTCGCCCCCAGTCGCCAAGTTCAGGACACAGGCTCACTTGAGGTAACCCCACAGGACTTTCTGTCGGTGGTTTCGCGATTGATGAAGCAGTCTGGTCCAGATCGGGTTGCGTTCGTTTTGGACTGGTCACATCTCCTGTTTGGACAAGCCAATGCCTTGAGCGACGCCGAAAGAGGATGGTTGCTGATGATGGGTAAGGCGACCAGGGATGCGCAAATTACGCTCAGCCCTGCCGACGTAGATAGGCCGCAAACACTAATGGTCTTTCTGTGTCAGGGGCTTTCGGTCTTGCCGCCATCGCTCTATCTGAATAACCCGCTGTTCAAAGAGATCAATGTCCCACTGCCATCTCGTGTAGTGCGGGAGGCGGCCGTACTTCAGCTTTCTTCCGTACTCAGCGTCGAGCCGCCAGTGCTTCCCAAGAGCCGAGCCTTGGCAGATATTGTCGACTCCCTAGAGGGGCTCACACTTCGCGATATTCACAATCTCGCGAAGCTTTCGCGCCAGCTGTCGAAGATGAGCGCTGAGTCGTTGGTCAGCATGTATCGCTATGGTGAGCGCCATAGCCCGTGGGAACAATTAAACCGGGACAAACTTGGCAAGGCTGTCGAGACACTGAAAGTCCGAGTCAAAGGCCAAGGTCAAGCAATCGATGCAGTCAACCAGATCCTGGTTCGGGCATACACCGGATTGTCAGGGCTGCAGCATTCCAGCAAGCAAAGAACACCGAAAGGCGTATTGTTCTTTGTCGGCCCTACCGGCGTGGGGAAGACTGAACTGGCCAAGGCACTCGCGCAGTTTCTGTTCGGTGATGATGAGGCCTGTCTCCGATTCGATATGTCGGAGTTCAATCACGAGCACGCTGATCAGCGCTTGGTCGGAGCGCCTCCAGGCTACGTTGGCTATGAAGAAGGGGGACAGCTAACCAATGCAGTGAAGAAACGCCCATTCTCCTTGCTTCTGTTCGACGAGATCGAAAAGGCGCATCCGAGGATTCTTGATAAGTTTCTTCAGATCCTGGAGGACGGAAGATTGACTGATGGTAAAGGCGATACCGTTCTGTTTTCCGACACCGTTATCGTGTTCACGTCAAACATTGGAGCAGCACAAATCGAAGCGGACAACCCGGACGCTCGATCAGCCTTTGTCGAGAGAGTCCGTGCGCATTTTGTGAATGAACTGAAGCGGCCGGAATTGCTTGGCCGTATCGGCGAGGGAAACATCATCCCCTTCAACTTTATGGCGGATGACAAGTTTCTGGTCGACATTGCTCGATCAAAGCTCGAGCCACTTCGGCGCCGCCTCGGCGAAAAATGGGGAGTTTCTGCGTTGCAATTCGTTGACGAGACCAAGGTGCTGCAGTCGATCGTTGGCATGGTCGATCGAAGCAGCGGAGGGCGTGGTGTTCTTAACGCGCTGACGATTTACTTGTTCGACCCACTAGCTCAGTTCCTATTTGATCAGGTCGGCTCGCCAGACAGATCCCAAGGCCGAACCATTAGAGTTGTTCAAGCTGGGTCCAAACCGAACTTCGACTTCGAACTGGAGTGACCCGTGTCTTGGTTGAATCTGGCGTCATGGATACCTTGCACGGAAGTTGAAGGGCCCGGAAAACGTGCGGCACTCTGGGTTCAAGGCTGTGATAAGCGTTGTATCGGGTGTTGCAACCCAAACTACCTGAAGATCGTGGAACGTGACATTCTGAGTGCGGAGACCATGATTGAACGCTTGCTAGCGGCACACGAGGAGTGGGATCTGGAGGGGGTCACGTTCCTTGGTGGCGAACCATTTCTTCAGGCGCAGGGACTTGCTGTGGTAGCCGATGCGGTATCACGTGCGGGGTTGTCGGTCATAACGTTCACCGGCTACACGCTTCAGGAGCTGAGCGATTTGTCGCTGCCTGGGACGCGTGGCTTGCTGGCATGGACTGATGTGCTTGTCGATGGTCCTTACGAAGCCTCGAACCCAGACCGGTCAAGGAACTGGGTCGGTTCAACAAACCAGCGATTTCATTATCTGACAGATCGGTACAACTCATCCATTGAAGGGATAGATGTTCCAGTACGGGCGGTAGAGTGGCGAGTCCGTGATGACGGACGATTGATCTTCAATGGATGGCCATGTCCGACAAAATTGTCATGAATGCATCTGAGATGCCAGCAGGTGTGCGGTCAGCATTGCTAGCCATGGCGCAAACGAACAGCCATAGATGATTGGTACCCTTTTTGTTCGAGATTAAAACGGCAGGTCAGGACGGGTCGCTCCAGCGACCTGTCCAGATCCTTTACATCAAAGCTGCAGCGGCTCGCGAAGGCGTGCGCGATCGATCCGGTAGTGCAGCTTCAGAGCTGACGAAAAGTAGTACAGGTTTGGATTGCCGATCACCATCCGGTACTCGTACACCGTGATTGGAACGATGACTTCGCCAACCCGGTAATAGTAACTGTCGTTCAGCCGGATCGCTTCGGCCCAGTAATTGTTCCCGTCGTCTGGCGGGTCCGACGGCAGTTGCTGATTTCCGGCCTCACGCACGTGCCGCTTGGCCTCGCGCAGCTCCGCTGTGCGGTGAGTCCCGATGCGCAGCCGAGTGACCTCGGCGCCGGCAGCGACGAAGGGATCTGCCGGTTCGGGCAAGGCCAGGCTGGCAACCGGCAGGGCGATGGCCGTGGCACCTGCCGCGGCCGACTTCAAGAAATCACGTCTTTTCATCTGCTTTCTCCTGTTTAGCGACTTTGCCGATATGGCGGGTGCGCAATCCGGAACAAATCCACCCGATCTGTTCTCCACGAGGGGACGGTGGATCAGACCGTATACCGTTGCTGTCCAGCACCTGGCCGGCTCACTTGTTTGTACCCAGTGCCTCCCGAATTTCAATGATGGAAGCCAGTGCGACTTCCCGCTCGCTGCCATCCGCTGCCCTTAGCGGAAACCCACGCCGCTCGCCGCGGCCGGTGATGCGGCCCGGCAAACCATGCAGGCGATCGTCGCTCGATGCGCCGGCCACCGTTACGTAAAGCCGCTCCTGAAGCGCGATTGCCCGGTAGAGGAGCGCGAAGTTCGGGCCGTTCCCCGCCGGAACAGGCGCGTTGTCGAGGACGTAGGCTCCGGTGTCAGGATTCCAGCGCACCGGATAACCCAACTCGTCGCGCATCCGCTCAAGTGCCAGGGTGACGATGTCGCGCCGCTCGCCCAGACTGGCGACCAGCTCGGTCAGTGTTGCTCCGCCGGGCCGAGCGAGCCATTCCGCGATAGCCTCGACCGGCAGTTGGCGTGCCTGGGTTTAGGCAAACCCGTTCATGCCGCATCACGGCAATAGAGGACGTCTTGGTCTCCCGTGCCAATCCCATGTACCGTCGCGAAGGCAAGCATCGTGTGGTCATGGATGTCGAGCACAGGCCGGATGCCGCCGTCGGCATCGCGCTGGTAACCGCCCGCGAGGTTCCAGGCGACCGGAACACCGAGTTGCTTGAGTTCTGCGAACACGATCTCGTCGCGACGGCGCAGTTGGGCAGTGGTCAGCCAGCCGCCCAGCGGATCGTCGATATGCGGGTCGGCGCCGGCCTGGTAGAGGACGATGTCACAGTCCGCAAAGCGTTTGAGCAATTTCGGCAGTGCAGCGAGGAAGGCCTCTGCCCGGGCCGTCCGACCGAACTCGTGACAGGGACTGTAGTGTTCGACAAATTTTGTCAGCTTGAGACGGTCGATGATGTCCTGGGTGCCATTGCCCCAGTGCTCGTCGCAGTCCAGGATGCCGACGCGGCGAGCGGTGCCTTCGGCGAGCAGCGCGTTGGCCGTGACCATCAGCCCATTGAAGGTGCAGAAGCCCCCGGCGAAGTTGTAGCCGGCGTGATGAAAGCCCGAGCAGGGCGCGACTGCACCTTGCCCGTTGCAAATGGCCTCGCGCGCCGCCGAAAGCATGGCGCCACTGGTCCACGGCAGCGCCGCAGCCACGCCGGGCGACTTGTTGCCGAAACCGTTGTCGCGCCGACCGGCGAGCACGTCGGCAACGAAATCTGGATTGTGGGCGACGCCGAACTGTTCGGCTGCGACCGGGGTTGGTGCGTGAATGACGAATGGCAGGCCGAGCGACTGCCACGAGGCGACGGCGGCACCGGGCTTGCCGGCACTGGGCGAGAAGCTGCTTGCGTCGGCGACCATGGCCGGCGAGTAGAAGACGGGGATGGCAGTGAGGGCAGAGGGGGGGTTCTGGGTCATGATGTTCTCCGGTGGGTGACGGAAGACAGGATTTCATACGCCAGTCTCACTGAATGAGTCTGGCGCCGAAATCTGAAAAAGACAGCGGCCGGTGGTCGGTCAGTCGTCGCGCTCGCCGGCGGCCATCACCCTGAGGATCGTCGACAGGTTGACCGTCACGGTCTCCCGCGTGGCGTGGTCGCGAATGTCCACGCTCCAGGCGCCAGGCGTGATACGCAGCTTTACCGGCGTCCCTATCTGCTCATGCCTGAGTCCCGAGGCGGAGAGCACGACGAAGCGCGCCGGGCGCTCGTGGAGCAGGGCATCCGCCAAATTCTCGAAGTCGAGGTCATTGATCGCCGGCATTGCCGGCATGTCGATCTCGATCTTGCGGTCGAGCCCGTAAAGCTCGAATCCCGCTTCGAACAGCATCCGCTTGAGCGAGCCTCGCATCGGGTCGAGGAAGGGCCCGAGCAGTTCCGGTGCGATCTTCTCGACCATATTGTTGAGGGTCAGGAAGGCGTAGGCCTGAGCCGGGGTGAACCAGCGGCCGGGCAGCATGTATGCCGGTCCTGCTCCGGTCTGCGGCGCGAGGTGGTATACCTCCCGCAAGCGGTCCCAGACGACGGGCGCGTTCATCTGGTCGCGCATGAGTTGCAGGTCGCGATTGACCGTGGCACGTGAGACGCCAAGTTCGTCGATGAGCTGCGCCAGAGTCGCCCCCTGAGGACGGCTGAGCAAGGCGTTGATGCGGGTGATCCGGACGGATCGTTCCATGAGGTTCTCCTGGCTGCCCGGGGCCGGAAGGGCGAGCCCGGCCGGGCAGCGGAAGAGGCCGGAGCAACGCTTTAGCAGCATTTGTGGGTCGCCCTGCAAGTTGTGTGGATTAAATCGGCGACGAGTCGTTGCTTGAGGATCAGTGCATCCAGATCACAAAATCAGCAACTTGTATGAAGCTTAACCTCTATGAGGCTCATAGAATGAGCCATTGAATGCTGAAGGCCTGTTGGGCCGCAGCGTATATTGGCATCGCTAATCTGGATATTGTCGTTGTTGGTGGCGCAGCTGACAAATGACCACTAGCCCAAACTGGGGAAATTGTGCTGTTTGATACCAGGATTCCCAGAGGCGCATTTTCTGAGCCCACGCACGCGCAATCTGATCCCATTGAATCGACATGCGGTTCGCCAGCGGAGTAGGTTGATAGAATTTTGCCCACTGCGCGTAGCGTTACCGCCGCGACCTTGGTTGATATTGCATGATCCTCATGAAGCGCCTGACCGTAAAATCCTATCCGCGCAGCGCGTGGCCAATGATTGGCGCATCGCTTTTCCTGGTTGTGGTGTTGCTCGGCCCCTGGGTATTGATCGCCCTCGCGCCCCTGTTCGCGGTGTGCCTGCTGACCTACCATGCCCTCAAGGCACTCTACGCCGAGGCCAGGATCAAGGCGCGCGAACTTCCGGACAGCGGTGAACTCCCCTACGGCTTTGCAGGCCACGACATCCGTGCCTTTACCGATGCCCGAGGACAGGTGTGGATCCGGGCAAAGGATATCCGCCACCTGCTTGGCCTGGAACGTACCGACACCTGGATGGCCAGCGCCTATCCTGAAGGTTATTGTCGTGCGCATCCTGGCGTGGCTGCCTGGTTCTTGCGCCCCGATGTGGTACGCCGCCACTGGGGCGGCAGCACCCGGATTCTCGTCAACCGTTTCATCCACTGGATGGATCGCGAACTGGTGCCACTGCAAAAAAAGCGAAGTGCAGTCGCACTGGCGCAGAAAGCCATCGCGCCTCCGGTCAGCGCAAAACGAACGGTGAAGCTACCGGCGCTTCTCGAGCCGCTGGTCGACTATCTCAAGCGGCACTGGCGCGGCGAGCACCGAATCCTGCACGTCGTCTTGTCCGGGAGCATCGTTGCCGTGCTGGTCAGCCATCTCCTCAACGACCGGCCGGCACCCGCCGATCTGGTCGAGCATTACCAGCGCTATGCGTTGCTCCTCATGATCGAACTGACTGCCGGCACGGCGATGTGTGCCTGGTGGGGCGTCGGTGTCTGGCGGATGACGCGGCGCTGGCTCGGTGCCGAAGGTTCGCTGCTGATCGGCATCTGTTTTGCAATCGGCGGGATGACGGCGCTTCTTTACGCCTTCGACCGCATGGCCGACCGCGACCAGCAGATGACGCTGTTCGCGTTGGGTGTGATTGCCGCCGACCTCGCCCCCAAGCCGGCGATCAGCCTTTCCGCTGATGGCAACCGACTTTCTCTTGCGGGCGAGATGGGTTTCGGTACGACTCGTCTCGTCCGCGATGCCCTGATACGACACCCGGGAATCAAGGGGGTCGAACTGGATAGCCCCGGGGGCAGTGCAGCCGAGGGGTTTGCACTGAGCAGGTTCGTGCGCGAGCGCGATCTCGATACCTATGTTCGCTCGGATTGTGCGAGCGCGTGCGTTCTGGTGTTCGCCAGCGGTCGTGAGCGGATGGCCGCATCTTCGGCACGCATTGGCCTGCACCGCTCGGGTGTTGAGTGGCAGCGTGGCGATCGGGAAGTTTCGCCAACCGACCGGGCGATGGCGGAACTGTTTCGCGAGCGGGGTGTGGCCGAGGAATTCATCGTGAAGGTTCTGGAGACGCCGTTCCGCAAGCTTTGGCAGCCCACGATGACCGAGGTGATGGAAAGCGGGTTGGCAACCGGAAGATGGCTGGATGCCGCAGGGTGATACGCCGGGAGCGCACCCGCATCATGTATAGGAATTCATCGGTCGGGTGCGCCAGATTGAGCTATCCACACGTATGAAAGCTTCTGGCCGGTGCCGAAGCTTCGCCCGAGATCTGAAAGACATGACCATGAAATACTTGCATCGTCTCCTGCTCCTCGGTTGCTTGGCAATTGCCGCAGTTGGGTGTTCTACGCTTCAGGAATCGGGGGCTTATCCGGCAGTGGTGGGTCAGGCAACATATCGCTCGGCGCAGGGAGCGACGGTTCGTGCGACATATTTCGCCAACCATATTGTCCGACTCGGATTCGACGATGGTGAAGTCCGGGTCTTGCCAATCGCGATCTCCGGTTCCGGGGCGCGGTACGCGAGTGCCTGTTGTGAATGGTGGGAGCACCAGGGCGAAGCGACTTATGCTGTGAATGGTAAAGCGGTGTTCGTCGGAAAAATTTCACGCATGCAGTAGCTTCGCTTGCTGCCTGGGCGCAGGTTGTTACCCTTCGCGGATATTGTTTCAAATGATCGGTAGTTATTGATATTTACCGATGGTGTGCAACACGATGAACGACATGGACACTGCTGCAGAAAGACAGATCGATCTGATGCGAGTCCGGGCACGTTGGTGCCGCGAATGCGCAGGAGACAAAAGGTAAGTGTTTGCGGTATGTCGCTGCCGTCAACAAGAAGTTTTGATTCACTGCCGAGGTGACCGTGAAGCTTTTCACAGAGCGCCTAATAACGGACTACCCGAATACTCCGCTATATGAGAGACTGCCAAAAAATTCCATTGGTCTGAATCACAGACAAACTAGGCCAATACGCACAAACCCGTTACGCCGAAGCGCCAATAAAAATAATGCCCAAGCAACACGACACGCTTTTTCGCCACTGGCGAATGCTGCGAATGATTCCGCGATACCCGCACAAAATCAGCATTCAGGCGATTCGTGGGCAGCTTGCCGATGAAGGCTTCCAAATCACCGAGCGAACGCTGCAACGCGACCTCAACGAACTTTCCAGCGTCTTCCCGCTCACAGTCGATGATCGCGAAAAGCCCTATGGCTGGAGTTGGGATAGGGAAGCCAAAAGCTTTGACCTGCCTTGCCTGACCAGCACCGAGGCACTCATGCTAGTGCTCGCCGAGCGCCACCTCGGTCAGATCATGCCCGGCAGCACTATCGAAGCCTTACGCCCATATTTCAAATCAGCGCGCGAACGACTCAACAGCGAATCCAGCCCCCACCCCGCGCGCTCTTGGCTCGATAAAATCCGCAGCGTTCCGGCTACGCAACCCCTCATCCCACCGCAGATTGATACCGAGGTGCACCGCGTCGTCACCGATGCCTTGCTCAAAGAGCGACAACTCGACATCACCTATCGGAAAAAAGGCCAGCAGCAAGCGGAAAACTACACCATCCACCCCCTTGCCATCATCCAGCACGGCAGCATTCTCTACCTCTTCGCCCGCCCCTTCGACTACCCCAACGCCATCACGCTCGCCATGCACCGGGTCGAGCGCGCAGCGATGAGCGACCAAGCTGTCATCCCGCCGCCAGATTTCGATCTGGACAGCAAGGTCGCGCGCGGCGTCTGGGAATTTGGCGGTGGAGAAGCCATCGCGCTTAAAGTCCGATTCTACGACGGTGCCGGCGAACACCTGCGCGAAACACCACTCAGCACCAACCAGCAGATCGAATCCCTGCCCGATCACCCCGAAACCCTCGATGTGGCCGCCACCGTGGCCAATACGCTACAGCTCAAATGGTGGCTGTTAGGGTTCGGCGAACGCGCAGAAGTCTTGGCTCCGGAATCCTTGCGACACAATCTGTCGGAGGTGGCTGGCAAAATGGCCGTACGTTATGAATCAAGGGTAGCTGACAACTAAAATGGAACAGCGTGCCAATCAAACACCCATCTCAAGCAATTTGCATCGATTATGCAGATGGAAAATACCATCTGACTGGATAGTAATACATTGATGCCCATGAAAGCGCTACCTGAAAAATGTCAAATTCGTGATGCAGATCACCCAATAGGACTGAATTCAACTTATTTGGGCGCGCAGTACAAGTTCGTACAAAAATTGTCAATGCGTAGCCAGAAGGATTTCTAGCTCAGCTCTGCTATATAAGGTAAATTTTAACCAACACAAATCATCACTTATCCTAAGGAAAATAATCATGAGTTTTAAATGTGAAAATTGTGGAGAAGAGGTCTCTAATTCAAAGATGGCAGGACTTGCTTTCGGTCAGATATCTAAAAGTATCTTGGAAAGCAAAGGAATTGGAGATCTAAGTATGCTTCGCTCTGCATTCGATAAAGGCCAGTTTGCTGCAGGCTATATTTCCGGCTTAGGAATAAAGTGCCCATCATGCGGAAATGCGAATTGGGGATAGGAATTTAATTTTAATCAATAAATAAAGGTGATTAATCATGGGAAAATATTTTAGCTTATCAGGCGCATGGGATGATGTCATATTTAGTTACGGCGCGAAGGATAAAGCCATATCAATTGCAAAGCTAGTTGGCAAAACGGCCTCTAATACAGTTGTTTTTGGTGTAACTGAAGTTGTCCCAGGGATATTGACTGAAGCTGTCCCTGCAATGATGAAATCGACAGCCAATAAGGCAGATCAAGAATTAAAGAGGAATGATTTGTCAAGCGAACAAAGGGAAAAACTAGAACACATTAGCAAAACCGCAAAAGACAATTTGGAAAAATACACAAACAAATAAATCAGGGGGGTTCATAGGAAACCGACTTCCCGATAAAGTGGTTATCGTTAAGCGATTCCTTTGCAATCATCGAACTTTTTTTCTGATTAAGCGCAATCGATTTGCCCGGTCAATATGGAATTGCTGAGCAAACATGTAGTCAGCTATATCGAGCACCTTTGAACACCTGCGCAAACCCGCTCTCAGCACCGACTAGCAAATCGAACCACCGCACAGTCAGCCAGAAACCCTTGAGTGGCGGCCACTATCGCCAATTCCCTTTAGCTCAAATGGTAGCAATTGACGTTCGGCTAACGTGCGGAAGTCCTGACTGCGGAATGCTTGCGACACGAATTGTCGGAGATGGCTGTAAAAATGCATGCACATTACGATAAAACGCGATAGTGCGAGAGGAAAAAACATGCCCATCAAACCCAAACCATTCACCTACGTTTGCCCCTGCTGCGGCTGGAAGAAGACCGTGGCGCCAACTAGCGATGCTTCCTTTTTTGGGGATGGAGAGTGTTTCGATTCCTGCCCGAAGTGTGGGCACCCTGAGTTGGAGAGGCGGGAGCCGGGTGTGATAGATGCTGTTTTGGTGAAGCTATTTCAGAAAGTTCTGCATCGATGATGCTAATAACTGAGATTTTATAGTTGGAGAAATTCGCATGACCGAAGATCAAGAGAAAAAATGCCACGCTATCATTCATCCGCATGCGGCAGCGGCGGCAGCGGGTAATGCAGTTCCTGTTCCCGGTTTGGGCATAGCAGCCGATATGGTTACCATGACATCGATGACCATGAGCCTATGTGCCGTTTTTGGCGGTAGTCTTACTGAGGAAGCTGCAAAGGCTCTTGCAATTGCAACAATCAAAAACACCATGCTTAAACAACCAATCAAAACTCTTACGAAGGAACTGTCCAAACTAATTCCGCTTCTTGGTCAAGTTGTTGCGCCCAGTATCTCTGTTGTAATGCTTGAAGCTGCTGGATGGACACTTGCAAAAGAACTGGAAGCCAAATTTAAGGCAAAACCAGCCTAGCAATTTTCCAAATGATCGGTAAATCATTGGACGTTTCCCGTCAGACGGGTTTTGATGTGGGCCAAGATAAGAAAATAGGAGCATTTACATTTATGAACAGCATCAGCGTTTCAACCAAGAGCGAACTTGAGTCTGCATAGAACTCTGGATACAAGGAGATAATTGTAGTTGAAGAGCTTGCGGGGCAACTCAAGAAAGGCAAGTCCATAGCTATCGCAGGGGCTGCGAGCATTGGTGTTCTGATTGCAGCCTTGGCGGCGATGCCGTTCACAGGTGCCGCTGGCTCTTTGCCCCTTGAATCGGTAGATGCTGTCGACGAGAACGGCGCCCTGTATCCAGACCGGGGTGCCGTTCTTGTCGAATTGGCCGGTAAAACGTCGGGTGGTGATGTCTTCAGTCTGATCCAGGCTCATCAGCTTAGATTTGCTCAGGCCGTGGCTGCTGAGCACGGCGATTTCATCTAGAGGAATGCCGCGCTGCACGAGCGCGCGAATCGCCTCTGCGGTTTCGTGCATCAAACTGCCGCAATCCCGGTACATGCGAAAGCCGGGAAGCTCGCCTTCATAGGGGCTGCGTGCTGCGTGCCTTGGTCGGGGTATCGGTCAGCCCCAAGGCATTGATGGTGTTGCAGATTAGCGCATCGCTGCGACACAGGCTGTCGGATGGGTTGGCGATACTGCTCAATGTCAAATGACATCAGGAGTTGGTTATGACATTGATTCTTCCCGCAGCCTTTTTCGCGTTTGTTATTTATGCGGTGACGCGCGCGACAAATCGGATTAGCGATGAGCAGTTGCGGCCATTGGTCAAGAAGATCATTGGCGTGGTGTTTTTGGGAATGATCTTGTTGCCGGTGGTGACATTCTTGTTTGTCTGGCTGGCGCCATTCGTACTGATGGTGACGTTCATCTATGTCTTTTTCCGGTGGATGTCCGGCTAGCGCCGCGCCATCAGAACCATTGGCAAATCATCCACCCGAAAATCGCTGACCTGCTGAGATTGGCAGTCTGTGACGGTATCGGTATCAGCTAAATTCCACCAAGCCAGCCAATCATTGCGTCAAAAAAAACTGACCGGTGCGGTCTGTGGGTCGCAAGATCTCCGAAAAGCCGGCAGCGATGGATCGCCTTAGCAACCAGCAATTGCGCGAAGCAGGCACCGAGAACTTGCGTGGGCGCTTCTTGGTAGGTGCCCGACCCCACCGGACGAGAATTGCGGGTGGCCTTGCCTGGAGTTCGAAGCAGTTGCGCCAAACCTCTTCTCGGGCTGCGCAGTGGCACGACAATTCGTGCCACATGTGTGAAAGCGACGCCCTATTTCCATCCCATCGCGCGATCTATCCGCTCGCCCATAGCTACGAGCGGCTTGAAAATGCCGTCCACGCCAGACAGCAAGCCCATGTATGCGCCTTCGAGCATCTTGATGCCGGTGTGCCGCACACTGTATTCCGGGCCGTAGCTGGAACGCGCCCATTCCCGGCCAAGACAGAGCATGTCACCGAAGCTGTCCAGCACTTCGATTTTTTCGCCGTATTCGACGTGTTGGTGCAAGCCCGTCAGTAAGCCGCCCGCGACGTCCATATTCTGGATTTCCAGTACTGTCGGGATCACCGCATCCAGACGGACGTTGGCGAAGCGCAGATTGGAAGCATCAATGACGTGGGGCACGGTTTCCGGGCCCTGTGTGTTGGCGTAAATCGAAAGGCTCTTCTGCCTTGGGAGTCCTTCGAGCCTGAGCGTTGGATATTCGGCTTTTTTCCACGGCAGGCCGATAATGCAGCGGTCCTGGTTCCGCTGAAAGAACTCGACGGGAATGTCGTAAGTTCCTGCTGGTACCAGCAGGAACTCGGCCGGGCTGTCGATGACGCCGAAAAAATCGTGGATGACCAGCGGTCGGTGTTCGCTGTTCTCATCTGGTGTGCGCAGATTGCTGCATGCGATTTCTGCCTTCAACATCATCTTCTTGCAGCTACCGCTGATGCCGGAAAACGTCATTAGCGCGTGATGTGCGCGTTCCATTTCGTCCAGGGTCGCGGGGCGGTTGAGGGGGATGTTGTTCGGGTTCATAAGAGTCTCCATTCACGATTCAGCCATCGGCCTGTAGGCCTCTGGCGTCTGAAAATACAGCGAATAGTCGGATTGCCGCCGCCACGTACTTGCCATGGCAGCCAGACATTCCTTGCCGGCACGGCCTTCGTAGGCATTGCCGTCTACAGAGATGACGTAGCGTTTGAAAGAACCGTCTGACTCCGGCGTGCTGTTGAGCATGTCGAGCAGGACAATCTGGTTATGGTCGTCGCGGAAAAGTCGCGCGGTGCGCAGACCGGGCAGCAGATGGTCATCGGGGCAGGCATCGACCAACGTTAGACTGGCGTCGCGCAGATACTGCTCGTAACCGTAGCGTTCGATGAGGACACGGCGAACCTCCATATTCGACGCAGCCCTGATTTCTTCTTGTGTGATTTGTGCCGGGTTGACGACAACGTGCGCCGGAACCAGAACGCCATGCCAAAAGTAGCGGCTTACCACATCCGATTCCTGTGCGGGACCCGTGGCGTTGTGCAACTGACGACCACCGCGCGGCAGCGCTTCCGTGTGGACAGTGGGTTTGGCGACCCAATACAAAGTGTCGTCCGTCCAATGTAACAACCAGGCGCCACTAAGAAATGCATCGAAAAGCGGCTTCGACCATGCCATGACTGCCGCAGCACCGGCCTCGACAGCGCCGGTGTAGGTCATTGCAAACCACGAGAGGTCGAAGTGAATCCATTTCGACTCGCTTTGTGAATTGATGATCTGACGGGCGAACGTGTCCGGCTCGATTTTCCCCATGACGGATGCGAGCGGTTTGTCCGCATCCAACACACTGAGCCGGTGTGCAATCTGTGCATCTTTGATTGGAAACTGACCAAATACCACCCTGGAATTACGTGCATCGTCGGTTCTGAATGCGCTGATCGCAGCCATGGCAGGCCGGTTCGTGTACAGAGCGATGATTTTGCGAGCTTCGCAGGCAATTCGGCGGCCGTGACTCGAATTGCCGGAAGGGCTGCCCAGGCGGTGGATTGCATCCAATATTGCTTCCACTTGCTTCCTCAATGGCGGAAGCTCGGCAAGCTGCCAACCCTTTTCGAGCCGGACAATTTTGCGGGTGAGGCCAAGCGATTTGAGATACTCGGCCAGCGCGATCTCGACCGCAGCCACGTCTAGCCTGCCGGGATATTCGCAAGCGGCCATGAAATCTTCGACGAGCGAATTCATGCTCAATCCCTCACCTGGCGCATCCGCTCCGCCGTGTGCTCCATCTGCACGGGGAGTTCGTACAGGCCTTTCGGGATAACGTGCGCCGTGTGTTCCTCATGGCGCAGCGTAACTGGCAACTTGACTTCCAGATAGCGCACGCCGTCCGGCGCTTCGAGCAGGCGGGCACGACTGCTGGCGCGAGCGATGGCATTCATTGCGATGTTGCCTGCTTCCGCCCAGCCCCCCGCGCTGCTTTCGCTGACTGTATTGTCGATATGGTCGCTGATGGCGTGCGCGTGGCCGGTGACTTCGCCGTGCATGAGCACAATGCGACCGCCTTCATATGGCACTTCCTTGCAGCCGTCAGGAATGGAGGCAACGGGGACGAGCAGTACGTCGCCCTGGCGAATGAGGGAAGGGGTTTTCACTTGTGTGCAGTTCATTTGG
>Ga0209202_1000675_pt1 | contig 24948 bp, 17 predicted proteins | sample AD_UKC032_MetaG_FD_184416 | JGI IMG/M metagenome (GOLD analysis project Ga0209202, IMG submission 184416) | Active sludge microbial communities of municipal wastewater-treating anaerobic digesters from USA - AD_UKC032_MetaG (SPAdes) (version 2) | ecosystem: Engineered > Bioreactor > Anaerobic >... | reverse complement strand
GACCTGATGACCAAGTTTGCGGAATACGGCTTCAACAAGTCGCACACCGCCGCCTACGCCGTCGTCACTTATCACACCGCCTGGCTCAAGGCGCATCACTGCGCGGCTTTCATGGCGGCGACCATGTCCTCGGACATGGACAACACCGATTCGGTCAAGATCTTCTATGAAGACACCATCGCCAACAAGGTGAAGGTGCTAGGGCCGGACGTCAATGCCTCGAATTACCGTTTCGAGCCGGTCGACCGCGGCACCATCCGCTACGGACTGGGGGCGGTCAAGGGCACCGGCGAGCAGGCGGTCAACGTCATCCTCAAGGCGCGCGAAGCAGGCGGGCCGTTCAAGGATTTGTTCGATTTCTGCCAGCGTTGCGACAAGCGCATGGTCAATCGCCGCACCATCGAGGCGCTGATCAAGGCCGGCGCTTTCGACAGCATCGACGCCGACCGCCACAAGCTGCTGGCCTCGACCGGCATTGCCATGGACTTTGCCGAGCAGGCCGAGCGCAATGCGATGCAGACCAGCCTGTTCGACATCGGCTCGAACGCCGAGGAGCATGCGCCGCAATACATCGCGGTCAAGCCATGGGACGAAAAAGAACAGTTGATGCAGGAGAAAACGGCGCTCGGTTTCTTCTTCTCAGGCCACCCGTACAACTCCAGCAAGAAAGAGCTGTCGCGCTTCATCCGGCGGCCGCTCAACCGGCTCGAACCGGCCAAGGAAATGACGATGCTGGCCGGGCTGGTGGTCGGCGTGCGTACGCAGATGACGCGCCGCGGCAAGATGCTCTTCGTCCAGCTCGACGACGGTACCGGGATGATCGAGGTTTCGGTGTTCAACGAACTGTTCGAGGCCGAGCGCGCCAAGATCGTCACCGACGAGGTGCTGGTCATCGAAGGCAAGGTCAGGTTCGACGAGTTTTCCGGTAGCAACAGCGTCGTCGCCGACAAGCTGATGACCATCGGCGAAGCCCGCGCCCGCTTTGCCAAGCACCTGCTGTTGTACATGAACGGTGGTTCCGACGTGCGCAAGCTGCGCTCGCTTCTGACGCCGTTTGCCCCTGGCCCGGCGCAGGTGCGCATCCGCTACCGCAATGAAACCGCCGAATGTGAAATGGTGCTCGGCGATGCGATCCGCGTCCGCCTCGACGACCTGCTGCTCGAAGCGCTGACCGGCTGGCTGGAGCCTAAAAATGTCGAGATCGTCTATCAATGATTACCGTGATTGACCAGGCACTGCTCGCCGAAGTCAGCGCCGAAGCCAAACAGGCGCCGCGCCGGCGCCGGAACCGCAACTTCCATCCGGCCGACGATTACCCAGGCCACCGCCTGCTCAACGCCATCGAGCCGGATTCCTACGTGATGCCGCACCGCCATCTCGATCCGACCAAGGACGAGAGCATCGTCTGCCTGCGCGGTCGCCTCGGCATCGTCGTTTTTGGCCCTTCCGGAGAGGTCGACCGCAACATTGCCCTGTCACCGGCCGGCGAGAACGTGGGTGTCGATATTCCGCACGGCGTCTACCATTCGGTGCTGGCGCTGGAGAGCGGCACCGTATTTTTCGAGGCCAAGGCCGGTCCCTATGTGCCGCTGGCCGGCGACGAGAAAGCCCCGTGGGCGCCGGTCGAAGGTGACGCCAGGGTGGCGGATTATCTGGCGCAACTGCGCCGCCTGTTCGATTGACTTGAAGGCAGCGGATGCAGAACTGGCTCTATCTGGCGATTGCCATCGGCTGCGAAGTCGCTGCCACGTCTGCGCTCAAGTCCTCCGAAGGCTTCACGCGCCTGCTGCCGTCGGTTGTCGTGGTGACCGGCTACGTGCTGGCGATCTATCTCCTGTCGCTGACCCTGCGGACGATCCCGGTCGGCGTCGCCTACGCCATCTGGTCGGGCGTCGGCGTCGCGCTGATCGCCGTCATCGGCTGCCTCTTCCTCGGGCAGCGCCTCGATGCGCCGGCGATCGCCGGGCTGGTGCTGATCGTGACCGGCGTCGTCGTCATCAACCTGTTCTCGAAAACCGTCGGACACTGAGGTTGTTTCCTTGCCAGCAGGGCATCAGGCTCTGGCATGAAATAACGGCGGTTGCGAAAAGCGGCGGTGTGGGCAAGGAGCTGCTCGCCGCCGCCGAAATGGTGCCGCCGATTCTGCGGTACTCAGAACTTCCAGTTGAAGTTCGCCGACAGATAAAGAATGCCGATATTGTCGTACGAGCCGACCAGGTTGCCCCGGCCACCGAGAGCGACCGGCAGCGGCGCCTGATTGTTTACCTTGCCGGTGCCGCCGTAGATGTATTCCGCAGCAAGGCCCCAAGCGAACGTCTTGTCGACCTGATTCTGGCCGCCGACACCAAAACGCCAACCCTGGTTGGTCGGCAGGATGGGTGAGACGTCGCCTGACTGGAAGGCCGAATCGTAGGCGATGCCAAGATTCAGCCGCCACGGCTCGCTGATCCGGTATTGCGCGCCCAGCGCCGCATGCCAGGTGTCCTTGAAATTCAGGTTGGTCGTGACGCCGGTCGGATTTCTCGTATCGGCCAGCCCGATTTCGACCTGGCCGAATTTCGACCATTGCTGCCAGCCGATATTGCCAAGTAGCGCCAGGCGGTCATTCACCGTATGGAACACACTGCCCATCACCTGCTGTGGCACCGTGATGCCCAGATTGGCCGTTGCCCCGTTCAGCCCGCGCGCGTTCAGCAATGCCGTCAGCAGGGGGCCGGTACCGCTGAAGCGGGTCTGCGGCGCGAAGTCGAGCTTGACCTGCGAGTTGTAGGTCAGGCCGAAGCGGGTATCCGGGGTTGCTTCGTACAATACGCCGAGATTGCCGCCCCAGCCCCATGCGTTGTCGTTCATCGTGAGCTTGCCATCGGCGCCGACGATATTGTTGATCGCCGTCTCGCTGTTTAGGTGCCCGTACATCGCATTGATGCTGGCGCCAAACGAAACCTTCTCGCTGGCGCGAAAGGCGACCGAGGGCAGAAAGGAGACCTCAATCAGCGTAGCCTGCTGCGCGTAGTAGCGGCCAACCCAGTTGTCGTCGTACTTCAGCGTGGTGCCAAAATTGCTCGTCGCGGCAAAACCGACTTTCACATCGGGCGAGATGCTGTGGCTGACGAACAGGCCGCCGCCCGGAAACCAGCCGTTGCCGCCGATCACCGAGCCGCCGTTATTGGAACCAAGGGCCGGCGAACTGCCGTCGTTGGAGAATTTCAGGTTGCTGTACAGCACTTGGGTGCCGACCAGTATCTGGTCGCCGTCAAGCCTTACCATGCCGGCCGGGTTGGTCAGCACCGTTGCGGCATCCTGCGCCCGCGCTGCATAACCGGCTGCCGCCAGCCCAACGTCTTCGGTGCCGACTTCGTAGAGAAAGATGCCGCCGGCGATTGCCTGAGTGCTGACAAATGCCCCGAAACACAGCGCAATAGCGACATGCAGGGCATTTGGGCGCAAGGTGGCGGAAGCAGCCTTCATGGAAACCCCTTTCGTTCAAGCGTCATGTCAGAGCATCGATGGTCGCCGAACAACAAATCGGACAGCGCATCCGGACGAACCGTCAGAAGCGCCCGACGAAGGTCAGGCCAAACAGCGGCGCCGGATCGAAATCTTCCTCGCGCAGCTTGTCGCCGGACGAGTTTTCAACGCGCAGCTTGCCGCCGGCCACGACCCCGCCGTAGAAATGCAGCGCCATCTGGTCGGTGATGTTGCGCGTGACGCGCAGGAAGACCGGTACGCCGCTCTCCTGGCCGACGCCGTTGCTCACCGGGCCATTGTCGCTCAGGCGGAAACGCATCACCCGGTAGGAGGCGCCGACCCCGGCCGTCCAGCCGCCATCGAAACGGTAGTCGAGTTCAAGACCGGCCGGGCCGGTCGGGCCGGTCGGGAGCGGGTTGATCAGACGCCAGCGGTCGTTGAAACGCCAGTCGACGATGACGAAGGGGAAGACTTTGGTCTTCTCGATCTGCGAGAACACCCCGGCGCCGAGTCCAAGACGATTGCCGTCCGCGAATCGTTTGGCGCCGGAGAGCGTGGCGCCCCAGACCAAGGAATCGCCGGTATCGGCGCCATTTTCCTTGAACCAATCCGCCGACGGGGCGAAACCGACGTTCCAGCCATCGCCGACGGCGAACGAGAGCGGTACCGTCACGCCATAGCGCTGGACCGTGCCCCACGGCGCGGTCGTGCCGAAAGCGCTGGCATTGGAGAACGAAAAATCGTAGTAGTCGTAGTTGAGCGTGACACCCGCGCGGTTGCCGCCACCGAGATCGTAGGACGTGCCGCCGCGCACGATGGCGCCGTTCATGCTGAAGTGCCCGCCGTTGTCGAGGTCGCCATTACCCATGGTAAATGGGCGTCACCGAAACGAAAGGTTGCCAGTTACTCGTTTCCGCGGCGTTCGCTGCCCCTGCGACGGCCAGCAACGCACCGAGCACCGAGATGGTTGGTGCACGAGAAACATTGAAGTTCATTGGAATACTCCCATGGGTTATTTATGGACAATCGACATATTAGCATCGGCAGGCAGGCGAACGGCCAGGGCAGCAACTCGCACACTGCAGTGCGACCGCCGCGGGGCAGCGGTCCCGCAAGGCCGGGAGCACCGGTTTTCACGCGCCGGGCCACTCCCTCGGTCGCCGGCTGGCGCATCAGTCACCCGCCGAGTTCGGCGGCAGCAGATCGGGCACTTCGAAAGGCTTCAGGCCCGCCGCCGGTGCTTTCGGGGCTGTGCCCGGCAGCATCTCGAAGTTCGGATGGAAGACCACCATCAGGCTGCGCAGCTGGTCGAAAGGCTTGCGGTCGCCCTCGAACTTCGCCTTGCCGGCCTTGATCAGGTCGTCGAAGGTGCTGGCACCCATCATCACCTGGTTGAGGTCGCTGCGGTTCAGCGTGATCGTCAGATCCGGCTTCGGCGCCTGTTCGCCCTTGATGTTGGTCAGCGTCGCGTTGCTCAGCTCGATCAGGTACTTCTCGCCGTTATCCGGCGTCACCAGGTTGATCGTGAAGCGCATCCCCTCTGCCTTCCTCGGGTCCATGCTGATGCCGAGGAAATCGAGCCATTGTTCGGTGGACATGGCGCGGATCACGTCGGGCCCGGCCGACCTGACCGGGTTGCCGCCCGGCAGCCCGTTGCGCAGTTCGTAAGCCCCTTGCAGGAAGATGTTGCGCAGGGTCGGGCTTTCCTTCTGATAGCCGAGTTGCTCGAAGGCGTCGGCCAGCAGATCCTTGGCCGGCTGGTTGCGCGGTTCGGCGAAGACCAGGCGGTTCAGGATTTCCGTGGCCTCCAGATACTTGCCCTGGGCGATCAACTGCTTGCCCTTGGCGATGATCTTGGCGGAGCCGCCCATCATCTCGACGTACAGCGGTGCCGAGTCCTTCGGCGAGAGCGGGGCGATGTTGGTCGGATTGCCGTCCCAGTAGCCGAGGAAGCGGTTGATGACGCCACGGCTGTTGTGCTGCTCCGAGCCGTGATAGCTGTGCGCCGGCCACTGCTTCCAGAGGCTGTCCGGCAGCTTGTAGACGTTCTGGATCTCGTTCACCGTGACACCCAGGTTGGCGTAATGTAGGGACTGGTTGTTCAGGTTGGCGTAGGTGTCGCGCTGCGTGCGCATCACTTCCTGGATGCGCGCGTTGCCCCAGCGCGGCCAGCTGTGCGAGGCGAACATCACTTCGGCTTCCTGGCCGAACTTGTAGAGCGCCACGTTGATCTGCTTCGACCAGTTCAGGGCGTTGCGCACCGGCGCGCCGCGCGGCGTGTAGATGTTGTGGATCGTGCCGGTGATGTTCTCCGCCGCCCAGAAGGCCTTGAACTGCGGGAAGTACGTGTTCATCTCGGCGGGCGCCTCGGTGTCTGGCGTGTTCTGGAACACCATTTTGATGCCGTCGAGCGTCACTTCCTCGAAGTCCTTGCTGATGATCTGGTTGGGCGGGATCAAACCGGTGTTGCCGTTGGCCACGTTCTTGCCGATCGACTGGTCCGCGTGACCGTGCGGGTCGCGCGGCAGCAGCACGGCGTAGGAGTATTGCGTGCGGCGCGACATGGCGTTGCCGGCGAAGACGTTCTCGGAAATCGCCTCGCGCAGGAAGCCCTCGGGGGCGATGACCTTGACCTTGCCGCTGGCGACGTCGGCTTCATCGACCACGCCGCGCACGCCGCCGAAGTGGTCGACGTGCGAATGCGAATAGACGACGCCGACGACCGGGCGCTTGCCGAGCTTCTCGTTGATGAATTCGAGCGCCGCACGTGCAGTTTCCTGTGCAGTCAGCGGGTCGAAGATGATCCAGCCGGTGTCGCCCTTGATGAAGCTGATATTGGCCAGGTCGTAGCCGCGCACCTGGTAGATCCTGCCCGGCAGGACCTCGTAGAGCCCGTAGGCCATGTTGAGCACGGCCTGGCGCTGCAGCGACGGGTGGATGCTCTGGAAGTCCTTGCCCTGCAGCAGCCACTGGTAGCTGCCCATGTCCCAGGCGACGTGGCCGGCATCGGCCATGATCTGCTTGTAGGGTGGCTCGGCGATGAAGCCCTTCTTGGCCTCGTCGAAATCGCGCTTGTCCTCGAACGGCAAGGTGGCGGAGACGCCCTTGCGCAGTTCGATGGTGAACTTCGATGGCAGGGTGCCTTTCGGGTCGAAGTGCTTGCCTACCGCCGCGCCGGGGTTGGTGACGATGGTGCCGCCGCCTCCAGACGCATGGGCCGTTGTCATTGCGCCGCCGGCGAATGCGACACTCAGCGCCAGGGCCAGTTTTCCGGAAAATTTCATGCGAGTCTCCATTTTTATTCAAGGTGTTGCGCCGCCGACGGTGCCTGGCGCATGTCAGGACGGTGCTGCGGAAGATCCTGCAGGCAACTGTCCGCAGTGGGTTGCAGAGGCATTATTGGCATGGAATTTCGATTCCGGCAAATAGCCATTTCTATAGATGTGATAACCTTTTGCTTATCATGATTACCCAGCGCCGCCTTCGCCACCTGTTGCTGCTCGTCGAGTACGGGCATTTCGGGCGTGCGGCGACGGCGCTCAACATCTCGCAACCGGCGCTCACCAAGAGCATCCAGGCGCTGGAGGCGGAACTGGGCGTCATGCTGCTGGACCGCAAGCGGGGCGCCGTCGTGCTGACGGCTTTCGGCGAACTGGTCGTCCAGCGCAGCAGGACATTGCTCAATGCCGAAGAGGATCTGCTGCGCGAGATCGGTTTGCTCGCCGGGCTCGAGACGGGTTCGTTGCGCGTGGCGCTGGGACCTTATCCCAGCGTGATTTCGGGCTACCCCGCCATGGCGCGACTGCTCGCCCGGCGCCCGAAAATCACCGTCGCGGTGCACGTCGCCGGCTGGCGCGCAGTGGCGCACCAGGTGGCGGCGCGCGCGGTGGATCTCGGTCTGGCCGAACTGAGCGGCGTCCCGGAAGATGACCAGTTCGCGACCGAGCTGGTCGGCCAGCATTGCGGCCGCATCTTTTGCCGTCCCGGGCATCCCGTTCTCGCCGCCGGCCGGGTGGCGCTACCCGCGCTGCTCGAATTCCCGTGGATCGCGTCGCGGATTCCCGCGCGCATAGCGGCGGGCCTGCCGCGCTCACTTGGGCGCGCTGGCAAGATCGATGCGCTCAGCGGCGACTTCATCCCGGCCATCATGATCGATGTGCCGATGCAGATCGCCGATCTGCTGGCCGGCAGCAACACCCTGGCGCTCGCCTCGCTGGCGCTCATGGAGCGCGATCTGGACGCCGGCAACGTGGCCGTGGTGCCGACCAGCAAGGTCGCCTTCCAGGCCAGCTACGGCTTCATTCACCTGAAGGATCGTTCGCTGACTCCTGCCGCACGGGCCTACATGGACGAGGTGCGCGCCGTCGAAGCCGAGATCGTCGAGCGCGAGGCGGCGCTGGCCAGCCGCTACGGCGACCGCCTGTAGGGCTCGCTCAGTTGTCGGCAAGACGTCAGGCGCTGGCATAATCGCGGAATGAAAATAACGAAGGTCACGAAGACCGGAGGCGGGGACGTGGCGTGCTGAAGGTGCTGGTTTTCATGCCGGTGCTGGGGGCGCTCGCCGTGGCGGGGTTGCCGATGCGCCGGGCCGTCTGGCTGTGGCGCCTGGCGATGCTGTTCGCGCTGGCGGCGCTCGGCTACGCGCTGTGGCTGGCCGCCGGTTTCGACCCGGCCGGGCCGGCGATCCAGTTTCACGAAAGCCGGCCGTGGAATGTCCGGCTCGGCTCGTATTTTGCGCTCGGCATCGACGGCATCGCGCTGGCGATGGTGCTGCTGACCGCCTTGCTGACGCTGATCGCGGTATTGGTGTCGCGGCGCATGGAAGACGGTGCGCGCCTCTATTTCACGCTGGTGCTGCTGCTCGAATCGGCGATGTTCGGCGTGTTCACCGCGCGCGACTGGTCGCTGTTCTACGTCTTCTGGGAAGCGACGCTGATTCCGCTGTTCTTCCTGATCGACCGCCTTGGCGGCCCCAACCGGCAGCGGGCGGCGCTCAACTTCTTCCTGTACACCTTGGGCGGCTCGGTGTTCATGCTGGTGGCGCTGCTTTTCCTCTACGACGCGGCGCCCGGCCACAGCTTCGCGATGGGCGACATGGCCGAGGGCGGGCGCGATCTGCCGCTCAACACGCAGCTGCTGATTTTCGCCGGCTTGTTCATCGGCTTCGGCGTCAAGATGCCGGTCTTTCCGCTCCATGGCTGGCTGCCGCTGGCCCACGTCGAGGCGCCGAGCCCGGTCTCCATCCTGCTCTCCGGTGTGCTGCTCAAGATGGGCGCCTACGGCCTGATCCGTGCCGTCGAAACGCTGCCCGCCGCGCTGCTGGCGACGCAGGACTGGCTGGCGGCGCTCGCCTTCATCAGCCTGATTTATGGCGGCGTGCTCGCCTGGCGCCAGCAGGATCTCAAGGCGATGGTCGCCTATTCGTCGATCTCGCACATGGGCGTCGTCCTGCTCGGCATCGCCACGCTCAACGTCACCGGACTGACCGGCGCGGTGATGCAGATGGTCGCGCACGGCCTGACAGCGGCAACGCTGTTCCTCGTCGTCGGCCTGCTCTACCAGCGCACGCACAGCCGCGATCTGGCCGACTACGGCTGCCTGCTCGGCCGGGCGCCGCGCTTCGCCTTCTTCATTGCCTTCGCCTTGCTGGCGGCCATCGGCCTGCCCGGCAGCGCCGGCTTCATTGCCGAACTGCACGCGCTGGTCGGCGGTTTCGGGCGCTGGGGCGGCTGGATTCTGCTCGTTTGCATCGGCATGCTGATCGGTGCCGCCTACGGCCTGCGCGTCATCGGCCGCCTGTGCATGCGCGGCCTGCCGGCGCAGGAGATCGCCGACATGACGCGCACCGAAACGGCGGCGGCGGGGCTGCTCGGGATCTCCATCGTCGCCCTCGGCGTCTGGCCGGCGCCGCTGCTCGATCTGGTGGCCGGCAGCGTCGGCCGGGTCGGCCGGCTGTTCGGTGGCTGAGATGGACGACCATCGCCACCTGCCGCTGCGCGAACGCCTCGCCCACTGGGTCGAACACCTGACGCACGTGCTGCCGGCGCAGGCGCCGATCCGCGAATTTGTCCATCACAACACCCTGCACGGCTTCCAGCACCTGCCCTTTCCCGAGGCGCTGGCCGCCGCCCAGCGCCTGAACGGCGCCGCCCCCTACCTGCCGGAAGCGCTCTTTCGCGAACTGCTGGCGCAGGGGCGTATCACCCTGGCCGACCTTGACGCCGCCCTCGACGATGCCGGCATCCGCGATCTCGATAGCGACGTGCGGCGCGGCCTTTCCCGGCGCGACGTGCTGCTCGCCAGCCTGCGCCTGGCGCCGGAGGATGCCGGCCAAGCGCGGCGGGTTTGGCAGGCGCGTGAACATGGCACGCCGGCCAATCCCGTTTTTGCCCATTTTTCGGCGTCGACCGCAACAGGCGGCGAAACGGCCGCCGACTGGCGGGAAGCGGCGGCGCAGCGCTGGGCGGCGCTGTGCGCACGGATCGGCCGCGAGTGGACGCTGCGCAGCCTGCTCGAACACCTGACCGGCGAAGATGTACTCGAGCGCGTGCGCACCGTGCTGCAGCGCCATCTCGCCGCCCATCTCGACCTCGGCGTCGCCGCCTGGCGCAACCCGCAGCGCGAGCTTGGCTTCTACGCCGCCTGGCGTGCCTGTGCCGGCCTCGACATGGCCTGGGAACTCAACGAACTGCCGAACGTGCGCGACGAAATCGCCTGGCTGCCGGCCGACCCGGTCGACGTCCTCGGCGAGGAACTGGCGCGCCTGATCGCCGACGAAAGCCTGTGGCCCGGCTATCTCGAACGCCTGGCCCTGGAAATGCCAGGCTGGTCCGGCATGTTCCTGTGGCGCGCGCGCAACCCGGAGCGCGGCGACGGTACGCCGGTCGCCATGGTCGATTACCTGGCCGTGCGCGTCCTGCTCGAACGCCTGTTGTGCGAGGACCTGACGCGGCGCCTGAGCGGCACGCCGCTGTCCTTCGCCGACCTGCAGGCCTGTTTCGCCGCCCGTCCGGCCGAGTTCTTCGTCCGCGACGCCCTGCGCAGCCGGCCGCTGGCCGAGGATTTGCAGCAGCAGGCGGCGCGCCTCTGCCGCGCTGCCGAAGCCGGCCTGGGCGATGCGGCGGCCTGGGAAGCGCTGGCGGCAGAGATCGCCATGCACGGCGAATCGCTCGCGGCCGCGCGCGCTAGCCGTCTGCAGGCACTGACGGCAACGCTCGGTCTCAGCGCCGGCGACGTCGAAACGCTGACCCCCGAAGATGCCGAGGCCTTGCTCGCCTGCGCCGCCAGCCTTGACCCGCTGGCGCGCGGCCATGTCTGGCTGCTCGCCTACGAACGCCACTACCGCGAGCAGATTTTTACGGCGCTCGCCGCCAATTACCCGCGCCGCAAGGAGCTTGGCCAGCCGAGCGCCCAGGTCGTCTTCTGCATGGACGACCGCGAGGAGGGCACGCGCCGCCACCTGGAGGAGTTGGCGGCGGGGGTGGAAACCTACGGCGCCGCCGGTTTCTTCGGCGTGCCGATGTACTGGCAGGGCGTCGACGACGCGGCGCGCAGCGCGCTCTGTCCGGTCGTCGTGCAGCCGGTCCACGCCGTTCGCGAAACCGCCGCGCCGGGCAGCGAGGCGGCGCTCGACCACCATGCCGGCCGCCGCCGCTGGCGCCTCGCCTGGCGCGAGCGCCTGCTGCAGGGAACGCGCCGCAGCCCGCTGGCCGGGCCGCTGTTGACGGCGCTTGCGGCACCGCCGGCGCTGGCCGCGCTGGTCGCCGGCTCGCTGGCCCCCGGCTGGTTCGGCCAGGCAGTGCTGCGCTGGCGCGAACAGTTCGACGGCCGTGCGCCGACCCGTCTGCACCTGACCGCCGAGAGCCCACGCACCAGCGCCACGCCGCATACGCCGCAGGAGGGGTTCACCGATGCCGAGCAGACCGAGCGGGTGGAAAGTTTCCTGCGCATGATCGGCCTCACCGGCAATTTCGCGCCGCTCGTGCTGATGCTCGGCCACGGCTCGGACAGCCGCAACAACCCGCACCTGTCGGCCTACGACTGTGGCGCCTGCTCTGGTCGCCACGGCGGGCCGAACGCCCGCGTCTTCGCGGCGATGGCCAACCGGCCCGAGGTGCGCGAACGGCTCGCCGGGCGCGGGCTGCATATTCCCGGGGCGACCTGGTTCGTCGCTGCCGAGCACAATACCTGCGACGACGGGGTCGAGTGGTACGACCTCGACCTCTTGCCGGCTGGCCTGCAGCCGGCCTTCGACCGCCTGCACGGGCAGTTGGCCGAAGCCTGCCGCGCCCATGCCGCCGAGCGCTGCCGGCGGCTGGCCTCGGCGCCCGTGCGTGCGTCACCGTGGCAGGGCCGTCAGCATGTGATCGGACGCGGCCACGACATCTCGCAGGCGCGGCCGGAACTCGGGCACGCGACCAACGCCGCCGCCTTCATCGGCCGCCGGGCGATGAGCCGCGGGCTCTTTCTCGACCGCCGCGTCTTCCTGATTTCCTACGATCCGGCAGCCGACGACGACGGGCGCATCGTCGAGAACATCCTGTTGGCCGCCGGCCCGGTCGGTGCCGGGATCAGCCTCGAATACTATTTCTCGACGGTGGACAACGAGCGTTTCGGCTGCGGCTCCAAGGTGACGCACAACGTCGCCGGTCTCTTCGGGGTCATGGAAGGGGCGGACTCCGACCTGCGCACCGGGCTGCCGTGGCAGATGGTCGAGATTCACGAGGCGATGCGCCTGCTGGTTGTCGTCGAACAGACGCCTGAACTGTTGTCGGCCATCGTTGCCCGCCAGCCGGTGCTGCAGGAATTGATCGGCAACGGCTGGATCACCGTCGCCGCGCAGCATCCGGAGCACGGCGCGCTGGCGCTGTATTGCCCGCGCCGTGGCTGGTTGCCGTGGGCCGGCCGTGGCGTGCTGCCGCTGGTCGGGCGCTCAGTCGACTGGTTCGCTGGTGAGCGCGAAGCGCTGGCGCCGGCCATCGTCCTCGGCGGTGCCGCATGAATACGCTGCTGCGCCTGCTGCCCGATCTGGTCTGGCTGGTGCCGGCCCTGCCGCTGCTGGCGCTGGTGGCTGTCGGCCTGCGTGTCCTGCTCGGGCGCGCCGCCGGCGATGCCGCCGAGCCGCTGACCGCCCGGCTCTGCGCATTCGCCGCCTTCGGCAGTCTGACGCTGCTGCTGGCCCTCGATCTCGGCGCACTGCTCGACGGCGCGCCGGGGCATCACGTGCTCGGCATCTGGTTCGCCAGCGGCAACTGGCAGGGAACACTGTCTTTCCTGCTCGATCCGCTGGCGCTCTCGGTGGCGACGCTGACGGCGCTGATCGGCTGGCTGGCGATTCGTTTTTCCGCCAACTACCTGCACCGCGAGGCCGGCTTCCATCGCTTCTTCATTGTCCTCAGCCTGTTCCTCGCCGGCATCCAGCTCGTCTTCCTGGCCGGCAACGGGCTGCTCGCCTTCGTCGGTTGGGAGATGTGCGGCGTCTCGTCGTTCCTGCTCATCGGCTATGCCTGGCAGCGCCCGGTGGCGACCGCCAACGCGCTGTTCGCCTTCGTCACCAACCGCGGCGGCGACGCTGGCTTCCTGCTCGGCCTCGGCTTCGCCGCCGCCTGGCTCGGCAGTTTCGAGTGGCCGGCGCTGACCGGCAGCCCCGATCTGCCGATGCTGACGGCGCGCCTGCTGGCGGTCGGCTTCGTCGTCGCGGCGCTCGCCAAGTCGGCGCAACTACCGTTCACGCCGTGGATCGGGCGGGCGCTGGAAGGGCCGACGCCGTCGTCGGCCATCTTCTACGGGGCGGTCATGGTCCATGCCGGGGTTTACCTGATGCTGCGCCTGTCGCCGCTGCTCGCCCAGGTGCCGGACCTGATGGCGGCGCTGGTCGTCGTCGGCACCGCCACCGCGCTCTACGCCTGGCTGTGCGGGCTGGTGCAGACCGACGTCAAGTCGGCGCTGATCTTCGCGACGGTGTTTCAGGTGGCGCTGATGTTCGTCGCCATCGGCCTCGGGTGGACGACGCTGGCGACGGTGCATCTGTGCCTGCACGCCGCCTGGCGCGCCTGGCAGTTCCTGCTGGCGCCGTCCTGGCTGGCGCTGACGCAGGGTGCGCCGAAGCCGGCGCCGGCCTGGCTGCGCCGCTGGCAGTGGCTGTACACGGCGGCGCTGGAACGTTTCTGGCTGGATCGTCTGGGCTTCACGCTGCTGGCCAGACCGACCGAGTCGTTCGCGCACGACATGCGCGGCCTGGAAGAAAACTTCATCGACCGCCTGCTCGGCGAGCCCGGCCGTGGCTCGCCGCTGCGCGCCGACCTGCCGCTGATCGTCGGCGACGGCCTGGCCGGGCGGGCCCTGGCTGCCCTCGCCGAACAACTGCAGCGGCTGGAAACCCATCTCTCGCTGCGCGGCCGCGGCGGCATCGGGGAAAGGCTGCTGTGGCGCGCCGGCGCCTACCTGCATATCGTCGAGCATCTGCTCGAACAGCCGCGCTACCTGATGATGGCGGTCATGGCGACTTTCGTGGTGATCCTGTGAGCGGCGGCTTCAGCGAAATTCTCTGGCCGGTGCAGTCGGGCCTGCCGCTGCTGCTGGTCTTGCAACTGCTGCCGCTGGTTGGCGCGGCCGTGGTTTTTGCCTTCAACGAGCGGTCGACCGCAGTCGTCGCCGGCAAGGTGTTCGCGCTGGCCGAGCTGCTGCTGTGCATCGTCGTCGCCAGCCGCATCAAGCCGGAGTCGGCCACGCTGCAGCTGGCCGAGCGCTTCGTGCCGCTCGGCTACCATGTCGCGGTCGACGGCATCAGCCTGGTGTTTTTGCTGGTCGCCGCGCTGCTGACTTTCCTGATGACGCTGTACGGCATGAGCCGCGGCATGATCTCGCCGGGCCGCCTGTTCGCCGTGCTGCTGGTCGCCGAGGCCGGGCTGGTTGGCATGCTGGTGACGCTCAACATCGCCTGGTTCGCCGCCTTCTCGGCGCTCGAACTGTGGGCGGTGACCTACCTGTTGCGGCGCTGGGCGTCGTCGCGCGCCGAGACGCAGGCGCTGGCCCGCTTCGTCCAGTATCAGGCCTTCGGCTGGGCGCTGTTCGTCGGCGGTTGCCTGGTGCTCGGCTGGAGCCATGCCGACGCCACCGGCGGACGCTGGAGCTTCGATCTCTTTGATCTCGCCGGCACGGTACCGGCGGGCAAGTTCCAGACCGCCGCCTTCTACCTGTTGTTCTACGGGCTGGCGGTGCGCACGCCGCTCTTCCCGCTGCACGGCTGGCTGCCCAACATGGCGCAGCACGGGCTGATCGCGGTCGGGCCGGCGCTGATGGTCGGGGTCAAGGTCGGCATCTACGGCATGCTGCGCTTCGTCCTGCCGCTGACGCCGGCGGCGGTGGAATACTGGCAGCCCTACGTGGTCGGCTTCGCCATGGCCGGCGTCTTCTTCACCGCCGCTCTCGCCTTCCAGCAGACCAACCTGCGCCGCCTGCTCGCCTTCGCCGTGGTCAGCCACACCAGCCTGCTGGTGATCGGCGTCTTCAGCCTGCACGAGGCGGGCATCCAGGGAACGGTCCTGCTCGCTGCCAACTTCGGGCTGGCGGTCACCGGCATGTGGTTCATCGTCGGCTTCGTCTTCCGCCGCACCGGGACGACCGAACTCGGTGAACTGTCCGGCCTGTTCGAGCGCATTCCCTTTCTCGCCATCGCCTTCCTGATTTTCGGTCTGGCCATTGTCGGCATGCCCGGCACGCCCGGCTTCGATGCCGCCCACCTGATCCTCGAAGCGTCGATCGACAGTTTCGGCGCCTTGCCGACCGTCGCGGCGGCGCTCGGCAACGTGGCGGCCGCCGGCTTCCTGCTCTGGGCCTTCCAGCGCGCCTTCCTCAGTCAGGGAAAACAGGGTGGTCACGACGTTGACCGCACCATGCCCATGGAGTACCTGGTGTGCGGCATTGCGCTGGTGGCGATGCTGGCCATCGGCTTCTTCACGGAGCCCTGGCTGCACCTGACCGAAACCGCCAGCCAGGCCGTGGCGGAGCGCTTCGCGCGATGACCCCGCCGCTGCTCTCCCTCCTCGTTTTCCTGCCGCTGGCCGGTGCCGCGCTGCTCTGGCTGCTGCCGGCGTGCGCTGCGCGCGTCGTGACGGCCGGCGCGATGCTGGCGACGCTGGCCGCCGCCAGTGCGGTGATGGTCGCCTTCGACCCCGATGGCCCGCGTTTCCAGCTGATCGAGCGGGTCCTGTGGGTGGCCAGCCTGAACGTGCATTACCAGCTCGGTATCGACGGCCTGTCGGTCCTCTTCCCGCCGGCTACGGCGCTGCTCTTCCTCGGTGCGCTGGTGGCCAGCTGGAACCTCGTGCACGATGCGCCGCGCTTTTATTACAGCCTGCTGCTGCTGTTGCAGTGCGCGACGCTGGGCATTTTCTGCGCCCTCGATACGGTGCTGTTCTTCGTCTTCTGGGAACTGACGCTGGTGCCGCTCTATTTCCTGCTCGGCCGCTGGGGCGCGGTGGCCGGCAGCGCGCGCGTCGCCGCCCACTACTTCCTGATCATGCTGGCCGGCGGCGTGCCCTTGCTGCTCGCCTTTGTCCTGCTGGCGGCCAGCCAGTCGGTGCCGACTTTCGATCTGCTGGCCTTGCTCGCCGTGCCACTGCCGCACGCGACGCAATACGCCTTCCTGCTGCTCTGCCTGATCGGCTTCGGCGTCAAGGTGCCGCTGGTGCCGCTGCATACCTGGCTGCCGCAGTTCGCGCTGGCAGCGCCGGGTTCTCTGACGGCGCTGCTCGTCGGCCTCAAGCTCGGTGCCTACGGGCTGGTGCGCTTCGCCATTCCACTGGCGCCCGACGCGGCGCAGGATCTGCACTGGCTGCTCGCCGGCCTCGGCACCGTGACGCTGATCTACGGTGCGGTCGGCATCCTGGCGCAGAGCAACCTGCGCGTCGCGCTGGCCTACGCCAGCATCTGCCACGTCGGGCTGGCGGTGCTCGGGCTAGCCGCCTTTACCGCACAGGGCGTCCAGGGGGCGGTGTCATTGCTGCTCAGCTTCTCGGTGGCGACCGGCGGCGCCTTCCTGCTGCTCGAATTCCTGCGCCAGCGTACCGGTTCGACCGACATCCACAGCCTCGGCGGCGCGGCGAAAACCATGCCGCTGCTCGCCAGCGGTTTCCTGATCTGCGGCCTGGCCGGCGTCGGCATGCCGGGCACCAGCAGTTTCCCCGGCGAATTCATGCTGATCCTGGCGGCGCTGCAAAGCCACACCGGCGCCGGCATGGCCGCGCTGTTCGGCCTGGCCATCGCCGCCGCCGGTTTCCTGGCGCTCTACCGCAAGGCCTTCTTCGGCCCGGTGACGCGCCGCGAAGTCGCCGAGGCCGAGGATCTGCGGCCGCGCGAATGGGCGGTGCTGATCGTCCTGATTTTCCTGGTTGGCGCCATCGGTCTCTACCCGAGCCCGTGGCTGGAAATCGTCCGCCCGGCGGCCGAGGCCTGGGCGGCCGGACTGGCGCGCTGACGGCGGGTTGCCGTCAGGCGTTTCAGGACAGGCGCCCGGCCCAGCGTTCGCTGCCCTGACGCACGACCTCTTCCAGCGAGCCTTCGCTGGCCTGGGCAGCGCGCACCTCGCTGGCGCCGTTGCGTCCCTGCAGGACTTCGGTGCGCAGCAGGTTGAGGGCTTCAGTGGAGCCCAGGTCATAGGCATGCATCTCAATGGTCGCCATGGTCCGCAGGATGTCGTCGCGGATGACGCGCTGCTCGGCCGTGCCGGGCACGACCAGCCTGCCGTCGTAGCCGAAGCGGCAGGCCTGGAAGCGGTTGTAGGTATAAACCAGGTAATCGTCTTCCTGTGGCTCGAACGGTTTTTCCTTGAGCAGATAACTGGCCAGTGCCTGCGCATAGGCGGCGATCTGGGCGGCCCGCTCGACGGTCAGCGGGGTATCCATGACGCGCAGTTCGATGGTGCCGAATTCGGGTTTGGGACGGATGTCCCAGTAAAAATCCTTCATGCTCTTGACGACGCCGGTGGCGATCATCTTGCGGTAGTACGTGGAGAAGTCGTCCCAGCTCAACGCGAAAGGCGCCCGGCCGCTGAGCGGGAAGGCGAAGACCGAGTTGAGGCGGGCCGACTGGAAGCCGGTGTCGATGCCCTGGACGAACGGCGAAGCCGCCGACAGGGTGATGAGGTGCGGTATGTAGCGGCTGAAGGCGTGCAGCAGCCAGAGCGCCTGGTCCGGACAGGCGCAGCCGATATGCACATGCTGGCCGAAAATGGTGAATTGCTTGGCTAGGTAGCCATAGAGCTGCGACAGGTGGTGGAAGCGCGGCGCGTCGAAAATGGCTTGCTGGCCCCAGTGCTGGAAGGGGTGGGTGCCGCCGCCGGAAAGCATGATGCCGAGCCGGTCGGCCTGATGCACCAGTTCGTTGCGGATGCTGCGCAACTGGGTCAAGGCGTCCTGGTAGTCTTGGCAGATGTCGGTCGATAACTCGATCATCGAATCGGTGATTTCCGGTTTGACGTCGCCGGGATGCTTGCGTCCGGTCATCTCGCGCAGCAGATCGGGGGCAGATCCGATCAGGTTGTAGTCCTGGCTGCCGATGATCTGCAATTCGAGTTCGACCCCCAGGGTCAGCGGTGCCGATTGCGAAAATTCAGGCAGCTCGTTTTCTGTCTCGTCAATCACGACGTTCTCCGCTCCATTTGAGACAAAGCGCCACGATCACCGGGCCGACCAGCTCCATGATGGCCGCTGCGCTCATGGCAACCGGGATCAAGGTGACTTGCAGTTCCGGGTAGAGTCGTCCGAGGTCGGCGGCAGCGACCATGACCGGTCCCGCCGCCGGCGACAGCGCGAGCCCCAGCAGCAGCCCCTGGCGCCAGCTGACGCCGGCCGGCCGCGCCAGCAGCAGGACGCCGGTCAGCTTGGCAAGACTGCGCGCGCCGATCAGGACCAGGGCCAGGAAGCCGCCGGTAAACAGGTGTTCCACCTTGATCTGCATGCCGGCGACGAGGAACAGCATGATGACCAGCACGCCGCCGACCGAGCCGAAATGCCGGGGAAAGACCCAGGCCCGGCGTTCGCCGTTGCGCAACACGATGCCGGCAAACAGCATGCATAGCGTGACCGGCAGGCGCAATGCCTCAATCAGTCCAATGGTCATCAGCACCAGCCCGAGCAGAATGATCGAGGCATATTCGTCGCGCAGCGCCAGCCCGCTGACGGCCATGGCCAGCAGCTTGCCGACGAGCAGCCCGGCCCCGAGCAGGTAGAGCGGATGGGTGATCGCCAGCACCCAGTCGCCGCTGTAGCGCTGGTGCAGCACGCCCATCGCCAGATGGACGGTGACAACGGCGTAGATCGTGTTCAGTGCGGTCAGGATCAGCAGGCGGGTACTGACCTGACCTTGCGCATTGCTCTCGGCGACGACGCGCATGATGACGGCAGGCGAGGTGGCCATGCCGATCGCCCCGAGCAGGACGGCCGGTGTAATGGCGACGCCGAGATAGCGGCTGACGGCGAATACCGCGCCGAAGGCGGCCAGCGATTCACAAATGCTGGTGACCAGCAGCCAGCGGTTGTGGCGCAGCCAGCGCAGATCGACGCGGCTGCCCAATTCGAAAAGCAGGATCGCCAAGGCGATGTCGAGCCCGGTTCGTAGCCAGTCGCCGTGTTCGGCGACCAGCCGGTTTCCGGCAATTGCCGCCACCAGCATGCCGACGACCGGATAGGCCGTGATTCTGGGCAGGCCGAGATGATGGCGTATCCATTCGCCGGCCAGCGCGGCGCCGACCACCGCCAGCGCGATCCACAGCAGCGGGCTGAGATCGGGCGGCCAGTCGGGCAGGAAAAAGACAGAAGGTTCCATAGCAGGTACTTCCCCGGTTGTTATGGGTGACCGAGAGGGGCAGAATGGACCACTTGACAGACTGTGTCCACCCGGACCGGGAGTTCAGCATGAAACGCACCCTCAAGATCGGCGTGTCAGCCCGTCTGGCGCACCCGCGGCCAGACGGCAAGGGCCTCGAAAGCAAGACGCTCCAGTACCTCGAGCAGTCTGTGGCGCAATGGATCATGGCGCGCGATGTGCTGGTCTTCATGGTGCCCTCGGTGACCCATGGCGGCATGCTGAACCGCAGTGCGATCCGCCTGAGCGATTACGCCAAGAGCCTCGACGGATTGGTGCTGCAGGGCGGCGCCGACATCGATCCGGCCGCCTATGGTGAATCTCCGTTGAGCCCTGAGTGGGCCGGTGACCGCACCCGTGACATGTATGAGATGGAATTGCTGCATGAGTTCCTCGAAGATGGCAAGCCGGTCCTTGGCATCTGCCGTGGCGCCCAGTTGATTAACGTCGCCATGGGTGGCTCGCTTTACCAGGACATCGCGACCCAGTTGCCGGAAGCGATCCCGCATGTCGCCGATGCCTACGATCAGCACGTTCACGAGATCGTTCTGGAAGCAGGCGGTTTGCTGGAAAAACGCTTGGGGGGCGCCGCTCAGCGCCAGGTCATTTCGATTCACCATCAGGGTATCCGCACCCTCGGACGCGATCTCGCGGTCGAGGCGCGAGCGGCAGGCGATGGCATGATCGAGGCGATTCGCGGCACCGGCCGCAATTTTCTGCTCGGGTTGCAATGGCATCCGGAATTCCGGCGGCCGAGCGACACCGACGTGCTCGACTGCCTGCCATTGCTCGAGGCTTTTCTCGATGCCAGCCGCCGGCGCGGCTGGCTATGAGGCCTGTTGCGGTCGACGCCTTGTTTTGGCCAAAAATGGGGAAGCGCCGGCTGGTGCCGGCCTAGAAGACCAGCGACAAGCCCTTGGGGTGAAAGGCCTGATAGCCGCGGGATGCCTGATCGGCAGCGGAGCGCCAGGCTTCGGTTGTGGGCGTTAGATAATTGAAGTGCAGGCGCGGTTTGCCGGGTGCGCCGTGCGTCTTGAGCAGCAGCTCGACGCAGCGGGCGTGCGGGTGGTGGAAAATCGCGCCATTGGTCGAAATCAGGTAATTCGTGCAGCTCAGCTTGCCGAGCAGCGATTCGCTGACGTTGGCGACGCTGCCGTGGTGGGCCAGCTTGAAACCGCTGACGGCGAGGCGCTCGCCCGGCGTCACCAGGCGGTCGATCGAGGCTTCGAGCACGGCGGGCCAGGCGTCGCCGGTGAGCATGAAGCGAACTTCCGGTTGGGTCGCAGGATAGTCGAGCAGGAAGGCGATGCTGCTGCCGTTGGCGCGACTGGTGTCGCCGCCGAATGGGGCGTCGGCACCGGGTTCGCCGGTGCTGCCGCCGAGCACGTCGACGAGGTCGTCATCTGCCGCTTCCGCCACCGGGGCGTCGCTGTCGAAGTCGTCTTCCGTCCCCAGAACATCGCCAAGCGGGCGCAGCCGGCGACTGGCATCGAGTCGTTCGCGCAGTTTGGCAATGTCGCCGGAAGGTACCCGCGCCGCCTTGAGTTCCTTGGCCCAGTTATCCTTCAGGTCGAGCAGGCGGGCGTGGTCAGGGGAGAGCAGGGTGAGTCGGCAGTCGCCGGGTAATTCGACTACCGGCAGCGTCGGATTGTTTCGGTCGATGGCGGCGAGCGCCCCGGCGAAACCGCGGTTCCAGACCTGCGTGCCAGTGCGTTGTTCGTAGTCGGTGATCAGCATCCCGAGCATCTCGCCCTGGACGCCGCCGAGGGCTGCCCCGGCAGGGTCGGGCACGGCGTTGAGCTGATCCCGGCCGTTGAACCAGATGCGCTCGAAACGGCAGGCCAGTGCTTCGGCGTCGAGCAGCAGGCGGATGACGCCTTCGATGTGGTCGGCGTCGATGTGGGTGATGACGAGCAGGTCGAAATGGCGTTCGTCTGCCGGCAGGTGCAGGATGCGCTCGCGCAGGGCGGGGTAGGCATGGGCCGGGCCGCCGTCGATCAGGATGCGGTGGACCGCGGTGCCGCTGCCATATTCGATCCACAGGCAGTCGCCGTGCGCGGCAGGAAGCATCTCGATGCGGAACATGGGGTTGGGCCTTTCAGGGTGGCGTGGCGACGGGGTGCGCGACTGGCGTCAGCCGCCACTCGGCGTCGCCGAGCGCGACGAGGCAGAGGGCGAGCAGGTAGCCGCGGGCCAGCATGCGGCGGCGGACGCCGCGCATCAGGGTGCCGAAATCGGCTTGCGGGTCGCTGACGGCGACCAGTTGCGCGACCAGTTCGCGGGCGAGCGGCGCGGCATGGCGGCCGAGGATCTGGGCCAGCGTGCCGAGGACGATGGCGGTCTTGAGTTTCTGGAATTCGCGCACGACCTGCACGTAGCCAAGTTCCGATTCGGCGCCTGTGCGGCAGCCGAGCAGCAGCAGGATGGGACCCGGTTCGCGGCCGTCGGGGTTGACGTACTCGGGGCGAATCTGGCCGCGCCGCAGGCGGGCGAGGTCGGTGCCGAGGCTGGCGTCACCGATCTCGAGGAAATCCTCGAGGCCGTCCTCGTCATGGTGCGGCAGCGCGATCAGCAGGCGCGGGTGCTGTTGCACCGCGTCGTACCACTCGTCCCAGTGGCGGGCGAGGGTGGTGTTGGCGATGCGCTCGTGGATGGACTCCCAGGTGGCCGTCCGCTCGTCGGCCGGCACCTTGTCGCTGCTAGCGAAGACGGCCGAGTCGATGGCCGGCAGGCTGCGGCGATTCTTGGTGGGGGCCGCGGCGCCGGTGGCGGCGTCCGGATTCAGGCGCTCGATGACCTTGCGCAGCGACCAGAAGCCGAGGGGGCAGACGGTCGCTGCATGGCGGCGGGCAGCGGCCGTCAGCGGGGCGTCGCCGCAGGCCGGGCAAACCTTCGCATCGGCTGCCAGTGCCGCCTGCCAGCCAGCGCAGAGGCGGGCGGCATCGACCGGGTAGCCGCGGTCATAGACGAATTCGAGCGGCAGGATGAGGTCGGGATCGAGACTGAGGAACTGGATGCGCTCGCCGGGATCGGCGAAACCCTGCTGGTCGAGCTGGTTGAAGAGGCCGGCGCCGAAGCGCGCCATGTCGCGCAGGAGGACGCGGACTTCCTCGTCGCCGGCATCCAGGCACTGCTCCTTGCCGGGCGTGTCGGCAAGGCGGCGGACCAGCGATTTCTCGGTCGAGAAAAGGACCGTGTTGAGCGTCTCGATCGCCTTGCCGGGCGACTTGAGCGCGAAGTTGCGGCCGCCGCTGCCGTCGAATACGCGCAGGCCCGGCTTGCCCTGCGCCGTTGCCGGGTCGCCGGGCGCCTGCCCGAACACCAGTGTCGAATTGCACGGCTGGGCGTCGTCGACCGCGATCACCTCGCGCCGGCTCAGTTGCGTGCGGACGCGCAGGGTGTCGCGCGGCCCGGCCGCCTCGCCCGGTGCGAGGGCCGCGGCTTCGATGCGAACCACCTCGAAGCTGCGCCCGCGATAGCGGAACATGATCTCGGCGCTGACGTAGCGCTCGTCGGCAGGGACGTCGATGTGCAGGTCGCAGTCGCCGCTGCGCGCGGAACGCGAGGCGGGGAGCAGCAACGTGGTGGCGTCGCGCTGGTCGCCCCAGCACAGCTCGACGCTCAGCTCCAGGCCTTGCCGCGGGATGGGAACGGTCGGAATGGCGGCGTCGGAGCTTGCAGCGCCGTCGTCTTCGGGCAGGCCGATCCAGCAGCGGATCACGTTGGCGGCGCCGGCGACAAAGGTTTCCCGCGCCTGAGCGTCATGGAGGATCCGCGCGCGGACGTGCCGTTCGTCCGTGGCGGCGGTCACGGGTGGCGCGCTGCGGCTGGCGGTCTGGTAATCGAGGTGCGTCGTGTCGATGGTCACGCCGCGCGGGCGGCTTGCCGGCGGGCTGCTGCGCGGCCGGTCGGCGGGCAGCGTCAGGTCCGCCGCATCGCCAGATGGCGCGCGGTTGGCCGCCAGGATGTCGACATCGGGCATGTCGAAGGCGATGTTGCGCGGGCGGCTTATCGGTGCGGGTGCCCGTGACTGGCTCGGCGGGCGGGCGCTGCTGCGCATCCGGTCGTCGATCAGCACATGGCGAAGCTGTGGTTTGGCGCCGCCGCCGGCACCGCGGTAGGGGGTGGGCGCGCAACCGGCCTGGCAGTCGGCGGTCTGGCCCAGAATGTCGAGCAGGCGCACGCCGGCTGCCTCGGGCGCCTGGCGAACCAGCGCAACGATTTTGCGGATCAGGTCTTCGCTAGGCGTATGGGCGATCACCCAGGCGACCTGGCCGTCGTCGTGGGCGGGTTGTGCGGTCGTGAGATGTTCATACAGCAGTTGGGCAATGGGCCTGTCGCTGCGGAAGGGCTCGGGTGCCATGACCGGACCGAAGGGGCGCGGCGGCGGTAGCGGCGAACCTTCCGCATCGGCGATGCCGGTGGCGGCCCAGACGGTCAGGCGCAGGGCACGGGAGAGATCATGCTCCAGTCCGGCATCCGGCCTGTCGAGACGGGCGAGCAGGCGTTCGAGCGCAGCGCGCAGCCGGTCGGGGATCGGGCGAATCGTCGCGATGCGGTCGTAGGCGGTCCACGGGCTGCCCCAGAAGAGCGTGGGCAGTGGCGCTGCCGGCGAAAACACGTCGTCGAGCACGCTGAAATTGTCGAGCCGGCCGATGGCCAGCGCCAGCCAGAAAGTCGCATCGGGATTCAGGCCACGGGCGTGGCGCAGAACATCGCGCGAGGTCAGCGTGGTGATTTCGAGCGGTGCGATGGCGAGGAGACGGAAGGCATCCGGATCGTCGGCGGCGGCACGTTCAAGGAGGGCCGGGATGCAGGCGGGGGCGCCCTGCTCCGCGAGCGCATTGGCGATGGCATCGCGGTCGGGTTCGTCCGGGTCGTTGGCCATGTCGCACAGTTGCTCGCGGACCGTGACGAGGGGAACTCTGGCCGCGAAGGCCAGTACCTCGCGGCGGACAGGCGAGCCTGGGGGCTGCGTGCGGATGAGTTCCAGGCCCGGTGCAATCAGCCGCTGCCAGCCGCTGCGGCCGAGCGGGAAGTGCGCCGCCGCCTTGAGCGCGGCCAGGCGGATTTCAGGGGATGGGTCGCTGTCGGCGAGTTCCAGCAGCGGCGAGACCCAGCGGTCGGAAAAAGGTTCGTGACGGGTGGGAGGCATGCCGGGTTCCTCGCCGTGCGGCGCGTCAGTTGCCCAGTATCTCGGGTACGTAGGTTTGCAGCCGGTGGGTCAGCAGGGCGCCGGCGTGGCGGCCGAGCACGGCCACTTCCGGCGCCGAGAGCCGGGAGAGATTGGTGCCGATGGCGGAGGCAAAGGCCGCGTCGCCTTCGCGTGCCTCGCCGATCGTGCTGTCGATGGAGAACCACACGGGGTGGGCGCCGCCCGGCGCGGCGGCGTTCAGTTCCAGGCGCTTGAACTGGAGGCCGCGTACCTGCTCCATCAATATGTCGATGGCCGCGACCAGCACGGCGGCGCCGGATTCGGTCGGTCGCTCGTCGATGGAGAAGGGCTTGCCGGCGTCGCTGACGAGCAGGTAGTCGAGCGCATTGCGCTTGCGGAACAGGGGATTGACGCCCAGGTTGTCGTAGACGCCGCCATCCGAGAGGGTGACGTAATCGACG
>Ga0209202_1000674_pt1 | contig 24980 bp, 19 predicted proteins | sample AD_UKC032_MetaG_FD_184416 | JGI IMG/M metagenome (GOLD analysis project Ga0209202, IMG submission 184416) | Active sludge microbial communities of municipal wastewater-treating anaerobic digesters from USA - AD_UKC032_MetaG (SPAdes) (version 2) | ecosystem: Engineered > Bioreactor > Anaerobic >... | reverse complement strand
GCACATAGGGTCCGTATTCATCGGAAATGAAGACACTTTTGCCGTCGTTGGCGACCCGGATGCCTTCCGGATCGAAACGGGCATTATTCACCGCCAGGGAGTTGCCCGAACCGAAATTGTCGGAACGACCCGTAAAATAATTGCGCTCCGCCGTATTCTGAACCGGCTGCGCACTGGGCAAGCCGGCCGTGCTACCGTAATTCAGGGCGCCAGGACTATAGAGCAGCGTGGTCTGGTTGAGGGCAGCGTTCAAGGCGTAGGAATAGACACCGGCGTTAATGCTCTGCGTCAGATTCAATGAGACGGTCTGAAAACGATCGATGTAGGAAGTCGTGTTATCAACTGCACTGCCGCCTAAGTAAGAACTGGCATTGGGACCACGATCGGGGAGCGCCAGAAAAGTGTTGCCACCTGCCCAGGCCAACCCGGAACCCATGCCCCCCAGAATATTGGCGGCAACCCCATTTTCCAGCGTGCCGGAAAGCCCCGAAAGATCGCTGGAACCAGCGAGCGCACCACTGGCAATTAGCGTCACACCCGCTTGGACAGGCGCCATGAAAGCAAGGCTGACAAGGAAAGGTAAAGCTAAGCTTTTGAACATGTCTTTTTCTCTGAAGTTATAGGAAAGGGAAATCTTGTCCTGACATCCTATTCAGCGCTGATTTCCGGTTGATGACAGTTTGAATAAATCTCGCGCATTGCCGGAACGCTGACGCCGGGCCAAACTCCAAGCCACAAAGGCACGCGTCGCCACCACCCCCGGCGGCGCGTCGTTGAAACGGTGCCCACAAGGCGCCCCAACCGGAGACGACAATGAGCAACCTGGCTCTGCCGGCCGCCCTCGCGGCGACACTGGACGACAAATACACCGCCACCGCCGGCCGCGTCCTCCTGACCGGCACCCAGGCGCTGATCCGCCTGCCCATGCTGCAGCGCGAGCGCGATCTCGCCGCCGGGCTGAATACGGCAGGCTTCATTTCCGGCTATCGCGGCAGCCCGCTCGGCAACCTCGACCTCGGCCTGTGGAAAGCGAAGCAGCATCTCGCCGATCACCACGTCACTTTCCAGCCCGGCATCAACGAGGACATGGCGGCGACCGCCGTCTGGGGCAGCCAGCAGGTCGGCCTCTTTCCCGGCGCCAAGTACGACGGCGTGTTCGGCATGTGGTACGGCAAGGGGCCGGGCGTCGACCGCTGCGGCGACGTCTTCCGCCATGCCAACGCCACCGGTACGGCGCAATACGGCGGCGTGCTGGTCATCGCCGGCGACGACCATGCCGCCAAATCATCGACCCTGCCGCACCAGACCGAGCACATCTTCAAGGCGGTGTTGATGCCGGTGCTCTATCCCGCCAACGTCCAGGAATACCTCGACTACGGACTGCACGGCTGGGCGATGAGCCGCTATTCCGGCTGCTGGGTGGCGTTCAAGGCGCTGGCCGACACCGTCGAGACCTCGGCCTCGGTGCGTGTGGACCTGGCTGCGGTCGACATCGTTTTACCCACTGATTTCGCCATGCCGGCGGGCGGCCTCAACATCCGCTGGCCCGACCCGCCACTGCTCCAGGAAGCCCGCCTGCTCAACCACCGGCTCTACGCCGCGCTGGCCTATTGCCGCGTCAACAAGCTGAACCGGGTGATCATCGATTCGCCGAATCCGCGCCTCGGCATCCTGACCGCCGGAAAATCCTATCTCGATGTCCGCCAGGCGCTCGACGAACTCGGCATCGACGATGCGCTGGCCGCCGAGATCGGCATCCGCCTCTACAAAGTCGGCATGGTCTGGCCGCTGGAGCCGGAAGGCGTCCGTCATTTCGCCGAGGGGCTGGAGGAAATCCTCGTCGTCGAGGAAAAGCGTCAGCTGCTCGAATACCAGCTCAAGGAAGAACTCTACAACTGGCGCGAGGATGTCCGCCCGCGCGTCGTCGGCAAGTTCGACGAAATCGGCGAGTGGTCGGAAGGCAACTGGCTGCTGCCGGCCACCGGCGAACTGCCGGTGGCGACCATCGCCCGCGTCATCGCCGAACGCATCGGCCGCTTCTTCACCTCGCCGACCATCGAATCCCGGCTCAAGCTCATCGCCGCCAAGCAGCAGGCGGCCAACACGCCGATCGTGCTCGCCGAACGCAAGCCGCATTTCTGTTCCGGCTGCCCGCACAACAGCTCGACCCGGGTGCCGGAAGGCTCACGCGCCGTTGCCGGCATCGGCTGCCACTACATGGTGACGTGGATGGACCGCAGCACGTCCACCTTCACCCACATGGGCGGCGAAGGCGTGCCCTGGGTCGGCCAGGCGCCGTTCACCGAAGAGAAGCACATCTTCGCCAACCTCGGCGATGGCACCTACTTCCACTCTGGCCTGCTCGCCATCCGCCAGGCGATCGCCGCGAAAGTGCCGATCACCTACAAGATCCTCTACAACGACGCCGTGGCAATGACCGGCGGCCAGCCGGTGGACGGCATCCTCAGCGTCGCCCGCATCACCCGCCAGCTCGAAGCCGAAGGCGTCGGCAAGATGGTCATCGTCACCAACGAACCGGAAAAATACGCCGAGATCACCGACCTCGCGCCCAACGTACCGATCCGCCACCGCGACGAGCTCGACACCGTGCAGCGCGAACTGCGCGAGGAACCCGGCGTTTCGGTCCTGATCTACGACCAGGTCTGCGCCACCGAAGCGCGCCGACGTAAGAAGCGCGGCAAGATGCCGGCGGTCAGCAAACGCGTCGTCATCAACGAAGATATCTGCGAAGGCTGCGGCGACTGTTCGGTGCAGTCCAACTGCCTGTCGGTGGTGCCGGTCGAAACCGCCTTCGGCACCAAGCGGCAGATCGACCAGTCGGCGTGCAACCAGGACTTCTCCTGCCTCAAGGGTTTCTGCCCCAGTTTCGTCACCGTCGAAGGCGGTACGCTGAAAAAAGGGTCTGCTGCGGTCGACAGCGGTTTACTGCATGAAATGCAAAACTGGCCGCTTTTGCCCGCCCCCGCCCTGCCTTCCACCGCCCATCCCTACAACCTGCTGATTACCGGCGTCGGCGGCATGGGCGTCATCACCCTCGGCGCGCTGATCGGCATGGCCGCCCACCTCGACGGCAAGGGCATCTCCACCCTCGACATGACCGGGCTGGCGCAGAAATTCGGCGCCGTCTTCTCGCACCTGCGCATCGCCGACCGGCCGGAGGACATCCACGCCGCCCGCATCGCCACCGGCGAGGCGCATGCCGTGCTGGGCGGCGACCTGGTGGTCAGTGCCGGCACCGAGGCGCTGGCAAAAATGCTCGAAGGCCATACCCGCGCGGTGGTCAGCTGCAGCGAATCGCCGACCGCCGAGTTCACGCGCAACCGCGACTGGCATTTCCCGCTGGCCGGCATGAAGCAACAGCTGATCGATGCCCTCGGCACCGAGAACGCGCAGTTCATCGACGCCCAGCACCTCGCCACCCGCCTGATGGGCGATGCCCTCTACGGCAACATGCTGCTGCTCGGCTACGCCTGGCAACGGGGTCTGGTACCGGTGTCCGCCGCCGCACTGGACCAGGCGATCGAACTGAACGGCATGGCGGTCGCCGCCAACCGCGCCGCTTTCCTGTGGGGAAGACGAGCTGCGGTCGACCCGAAAAAAGTGGCCAAAATCGCCGGGCCGCTCGCCGGCCAGCCCTTCGTCGAACAAACGCTGGACGAACTGATCGCCAGCCGCGTCGCCCACCTGACCGTCTATCAGAATGCCGAGCTGGCCGCCCGCTACCAGTGCCGGATCGACACCATCCGCAGCCTCGGTAACGACGAGGTGACGCGCATCGTCGCCGACCAGTACGCCCGCCTGCTGGCGCCCAAGGACGAGTACGAAGTCGCCCGCCTGTATACCGAAAGCGATTTTCTCCAGCGCCTCGGCGAAACCTTCGACGGCGACCTGCGCCTGAGCTTCCACCTGGCGCCGCCCGGGCTGGCCAAACCGGGCCCGGACGGCCGCCCGCGCAAGATGACCTTCGGCCCCTGGCTGCTGGGCGGCCTGAAATGGCTGGCCAGGGCGCGCGGCCTGCGCGGCAGCTGGCTCGACCCCTTCCGTTTTGGCCCGGAAAAGGCCGTCGACCGCAGCCTGCTCGCCAACTACGAAGCCGACCTCGACCTGATCGCCGAAGGGCGAGGCACGCCGGACGATGCCCTCAGGCTCGCCGGCTGGCCAAGCGCCGTACGCGGCTTCGGGCCGGTGCGCGAAAGCGCCCTGAAAAACGCCACAGTAACGCGCGAAGGAGCGAGAGCGGCATTGATGGCATAGAATCCGCGAATGCTCGAATCTGCGCCTGAAACCCCGCCGGAAAGTCCGTTTCGCCAACTCGCCCTGCAGGGGGCCGCCATCATCGTCGTGCTCTCGCTGGCCTGGCCCTATTTTGGCTGGAAGGCGGAAGCCATGCCGTGGCGCGAAACAAGCCTCGCCATCGGCGGCGTTGCCTTCGTCTTCGCCACACTGGCGCGGCAGCCCTGGCCGTGGCGCCTCGTACACGCCGCCGTCATGCCGCTCGCCTGGTACTTCTACCCCATTCCCGGATGATTCGCCGCCGCCCCGACCTCCTTGCCCTGATCTTCGCGCTGGTCGGTACGCTCGCCGTGGTCGCGGTCTTCATCAGCGACCTGATGCTCTCGCGCGAACGCGAACTGGAGCAAGGCGAACGGCGGGTGCAGCACTTCGGCATCATGCTTGGCGAACACACGGCGCGCACCTTCGAGGCGGTCGATATCCTGCTGCGCGAGATTGCCAGCGACCTCTCCGAGAATCACCGCGACTGGGATAACTGGGAACCGAAGCGCGGCTGGGAATATCTGGCGCAGCGCCATACGCGCAACTTGCCACAGCTGCGCGACCTGATCCTCTTCGACCGCGTCGGGGAGCAACACTTCATCTCGACCTATTTCCCCTCGCCGCGCATCAACGTGCGCGACCGCCCTTATTTCGTCGCCCTCGAACAAGGTAATCGCGCCGCCACCTTCGGCCCCTACATCGGGCGCAACTCGGGCCGTTATACCTACGCGCTAGCGCGCCGCATCGATGACGGCCAGAACAACTTCGCCGGCGCCGCCTTCGCCGCCATCGAGCCGGCCTATTTCCAGGATTTCTGCTGGGCCAACCGGCTGGCCGACGACTTCGAAGCGGTCGTCATCAACGCCAAGGGCCAGATCGTCACTTCCTGCCGGCCGACCGACCTCAGCCAGCAATCGCCGCTGCTCGGCGCGCTGGCCGTCGATGCCCTCTACGGCGGCAAATTGCGCGGCTGGCTACCGGCCAGCGGCACCGTCCGCAACGGGGGCCTGATCGTTTCCGTCTCGCCGGTGCCCGACTTCGCCGATCTGCGCGTCCTCACCGTGATTCCCGAATCCAGCCTGCTGCACACCTGGCGGGCACACCTCAACCAGCTGGGAACGCTGGCCTTCCTGGTCACCTTCGTGCTGCTCGTCGGCGCCCTGCTGGTACGCCGCCAGCTGAGGGAAATGCATGTGATGACCGACGAGTTGGCAACCAGCCACGACCTGATGGAAGAGCGCGTGCGCGCCGCCACCATCGAGCTATCGACCCAGAAGGACGAGGCCGAACGCTCCAACCGCGCCAAGAGCCGCTTTCTCGCCGCCGCCAGCCATGACCTGCGGCAACCGCTGCATGCGCTGGCGCTGTTCGCCGCCGACCTGCTGCGCCAGGTGCGCAGCGGCAACACCGGCGACCTGGCGCGGACCGCCGGGCAGATTTCGACCTCGACCAGCGCCCTCGGCGAAATGCTCGATGCGCTGCTCGACATCTCGCGCCTCGACGTCGCCGGCATCCAGCCCGAGATTCGCGCCTTTGCGCTGAACCCCATGTTCGAACGTCTGTCCGCATCGTTCCGGCGCGCTGCGGTCGACCGTGATCAGGCGCTGATTATCCAGCCGACGGCGCAATGGGCCGAATCCGACCCGCAGATGGTCGAACGCATGGTCGCCAACCTGATCTCCAACGCCCTGCGCTACACCCCGGCCGGCGGGCGCATCCTCGTTGCCGTGCGCCGGCGCGGCGGCAAGCTGCTGATCGAGGTGCGCGACAACGGCCCGGGCATCGCCCCCGAGCATCAGGCGGAAATTTTTGCCGAGTTCTACCAGATCGGCAACGCGGCACGCGAACAGGGCAAAGGGCTGGGCCTCGGCCTCTCGATCATCGACCGGCTGGCGCGCGCGCTGGAGATCGAGATTCGCCTGCGCTCCACCGTCGGGCGCGGAACCACCTTCGGGCTGTTGCTCAAGGCCGCTGTTCCGCGCACCGAAGTCAGCCTGCTCGGGCAGTCGGAACACCGTGCCGCCATCCACTTCATCGGCGAAGGCGACGACCTGCTGACCGCCATGACCCTTGCCGGCAGCTGGAATTTCACCGTCAGCCACGAACCGACGCTCGGCAGCCTGCTACCCGATAACCGCTGGCAGATGGTGTTCGTCACCGTGGCCCGCCTGGCCGCCGACGTTCGCGACGCCACACCGGCAGCCACGCCGGTCATCGTCCTCTGCGATGATGCGGAGATTCGCCTGCCGGAAGGCGTCTATCCGCTGTCGGTACCGCTACGCCCGGCCAAGCTGCGGGCGCTGCTCGACCAGCTTCAGAAAACCTTGGCGAAATCGATACCGTAGCGGGTCACCGCGACCAGCGCCTGCGTCCGGCTACCGACGCCGAGCGCCTTGAAAACCGCCGTCGCATGAATCTTGACAGTCCCCTCGGAGAGTCCAAGTTGCTCGGCGATTTCGCGATTGGACAAGCCGCGCACCATGAGCGCGAGTACCTGCGCCTGACGATCGGTCAGCCCGACATCCTCCGGGCGCACGGTGCCCTGGCAGGGCGGCACCGGCGTCGCGTCATCGAGTCGTGCGCCGCTGTAGGCGCCCTCCGGCCGGAAGATGTTGCCGGCCAGCACCTGGCGCACCGCGGCCAGCAGCGCCTCGCCGGAAAAGGCCTTGGGAATGAAACCGGAGGCGCCGAGATTCATGACCCGGGTAACCGTCGGCACATCGTCGAAGGCCGAAACGACCGCCACGGGAATGGACGGATACTGCCGGCGCAGGATGTCGAGGCCGGCAAAGCCGTCGATACCCGGCAAGGCAAGGTCGAGCAGGATCAGATCGAATTCGTCCTCGCCATCGAGCAGCGTCAGCGCCGACTCGAAATCCGGACGGTCAACAACCTGCACCCGGACCTCTATCTGGGCCAGCAAACGCACCAGACCTTCGCGCACCAGCGCGTGATCCTCGATTACCAATAGTTTCAGCAAACTGCCCCCTCTTTTTATTGAGCACTAATTTATCATTTGTGCTGGCGAAGTGGTTTAAGATGCATAGAAACATCCATAAGGAGAGAGACATGTCCCACGATACCCAGAACATGCACGACCCGCTGTCTTTTGTCCGCAGCCTGTGGAGCGGCATGGGCGTAACGATGCCCGGCATGGTGACGCCGACCTTCGATGTCGACGAACTCGACAAGCGCATCAAGGACATGAAGGCGGTCGAAGGCTGGCTGCGCATGAATCTCTCGATGCTGCAGATGACCATCCAAGGACTCGAAATGCAGCGCACGACGCTGGGCACCGTCCAGGCCATGAGCCAGATGGCCTCCGATGCTGCCAAATCGATGACGCCGAGCGCTGCCGAGGAACCGGTTGCGGTCGACCCGGCGCAGAACGCATTTTCCGGTGCCGCCGGCGCTGCCATGTGGCCGTGGCAGATGATGCAGCAGATGCGTGATCAGATGCAGCAGACCGCCGAAGCCGTGCAGGCAGCGAGCGAGGAAAAAGCCGAAGCCAAGGCCGCCGGCAAGCGCGGCAAGAAGTAAGCGGTCAGCCGGTCAGCCAGGCCGCCCACAGCGGCAGCGTCAGCATCGACCCCAGCGTGGTCGCCGAAATCAGCCAGGCTACGCTGCGTCCATCCCCACCCATGCGCATGGCCAGAATATAGGCCGACGACGCCGTCGGCAGCGCGGCGAACAGCACCACCACCCGGTAATTCAGGCCGTCGAGGCCAAGCTGGCGGCCGACCACTGCCGCTATCACCGGCAGCGCCAGCAACTTGACCGCCAGCAGCCAGAGCGAGATGCCGCGCACGCCTGGTGAACCTTCGAGGCGCAAGGCGGCGCCAACCGTAATCAGGCCGAGCGCGATCGAGGCATCGGCAAGGCGTCCGAGAAACGCCTGAACCGGCGCCGGCGGCACGAAGCCGGCGAGGTTGAGGAGGAAGCCGGCCGCCGTTCCCCAGATCAACGGATTGCGTGCCACTTCCCGCCACAGGCCGACTTCGCCGTGGCGCGCGAGCATCCATACCGAGACCAGATTGGCCAGCGGCACGGCGGCGCCGACGATCAGCCCCATCGTCGCAATGCCCGGCGCGCCGAAAAGCATGCCGGCGACCGCCAGCGCGATGTAGGAATTGAAGCGGTAACCGCACTGGAAGAGCGAGGCGAAAGTCAGCGGCGGCAGCTTGACGACGAGCTTCGGCAACAAACCGAGCAGCATGCCGCCGATCATCGCGGCGAAGGCGGTGCCGAGCAGCGGCAAGGCCGCCCCGAGATCGAGCCGGGTCTTGACGATGGCGTTGATCAACAGGGCCGGAAAGAGGATGAAATAAACGAGTTTCTCGACGCCGTTCCAGAAATGGTCGCCGAGGTGCATCCAGCGCCGGATCGCCGCGCCGAGCAGGATCAGCGCGAAATCTGGAAAGAGGAGCAGCGCGGTAGTCATCGCTGCATTCTAGGCTGTGGCGGCAGGCGCCTCAATGGTGGTTTGCCGCAGTCAGACGACGCCGGCGGCGGCCAGCGCGGCGACTTCGTCGTCCGTGTAGCCGGCGGCGCGCAAGATCCCGTCGTTGTGTTCGCCGACTTTCGGCGCTGGCTGACGGACGGTGAATTCGTATCCCGAAAGCTTGAGCGGCGGCGCAAACTGGGTCAGGCCGTCGTCGCGCAGCACCATCCGACGGGCCGCGATCTGTTCGTTATCCAGCGCTTCTTCGGGGCTCAAAATCGGCGTCACGCAGCAGTCGACCGCAGCAAACAATGTCGCCCAGTCGTCGCGCGGTCGCGTGGCGAACAGGGCGGCCATTTCGCTGCGCAAACCGGCATCCCACTGGCGCCTGATCCATTCCGGCCGTTCCAACGCGGTACAGCAGGCCTTCCAGAACTTGCCTTCGAGGGCGCCGACCGCCATGTGCCGGCCGTCGGCGCAGCGATAGGTCGCATAGCAGGGCAGGCCACCATTGAGCAGGTCGCTGCCGCGCGGCGCCGAATGGCCGGCATCATTGAGGCGCAGCATCGTGAAATAGGTATGCGTCAGCACGCTGTCGGTCATCGCCACATCGATGTAGCGCCCCTGCCCGGTGCGTTGCGCTTCGAGCACGGCGGCCAGGATGCCCATGGCGGCAGTCAGCGCGCCACCGAGCAGGTCGGCGATCTGGAAGTTCGGAATGGCCGGGTTGCCGCCTTCACTGCCGATCTGGTCGAGCACGCCGGCATAGCCGAGGTAGTTGATGTCGTGCCCGGCATGGTCGCGGTACGGACCGTCCTGCCCGTAGCCGCTGATAGAACAATAGGAAATTTTGGGGTTGACCGTGGCCACCGCCGCGTAGCCGATGCCCAGCTTGTCCGTGACGCCGGGGCGGAAACTTTCGACGATCACATCCACCGTCGCCGCCAGGCGCATGAAGACTTCGACGCCCCCCGGCTTCTTCAAATCCAGCCGCAAGCCCTGCTTGTTGCGGTTGATCATGCGGAAATAGGCGCTGTCCTCGCCCTGTCCGGTGCCCAGCGTGCGCGCGTAGTCGCCGACCTGCGGATCCTCGATCTTGATGACCTCGGCGCCGAGATCGGCCAGATGCAGCGTCGCCACCGGGCCGGGTAGCAGGCGGGTCAGGTCGAGGACGCGGATGCCGGTCAGCGGCGGCGGCCGGCTCATGGTTCGCAGGCGCCGAGCAGATCGGCTTCGAGTTCGAGTTCCATACCCTTCTTGAGCTCCCGGTCGATGTACATCCCGCGATACAGGCGGCCGGCGTTGGCGGAGCGCCGCGCATGCGGCGTTTCCCAGTCCTCGACGCGCAGGCGGACGAGGCCGAGCTGCACCTCAAGATCCGCCGTTTTGCCGGACAGGCAGGGATAAGCCAGCGCCAGCCGGTTGAACTCGGCGCGCGTGTATTGTTCGATGGCGCGCCCCGGCACTTCGGGGCAGGCCGAAAGACTTCTGGTTTCGAGCGCAGCGGCGACGACCCGGCCCCTGACGAAATACTCGGTATCGCTCGCCCCCCCGCCGCCGCCATTCTCCTGATAGATCACGCAGCGACCGGCCTCGAACAGCTGCGGCTGCGCATTGAGCAGGCGCGCGGAAGGCCGCGTCGGCGGCTCGCCGGCCGCTGCGGCAAATGCCAGCAGCGCCAGCCAAACGGGGAGAAAGCGCATCGGTGGAAGAGTTCGGGTCAATAGACCCGGCTATCTTCGATCACTTTCCCGTCATTGGGCAAGCCGCCCGGCGCGCAGAAAGCCACTTCGCCGCGCAGCTTGGTCACCTCGCGCAGGCTGGCGAGCACCGCCTTGTCGAGCGCCTCGCCGCCGGCCTCGATTTCGCAATGCAGGGTCATGCGGTCCTGGCCGCCGGGGTTGTCGACCACCAGCCGCATGCGATGGATTTCCGGATGGCGCCGGGCGATATCGGCGACCTGTTCGGGATGGACGAACATGCCCTTGACCTTGGTCGTCTGGTCGGCGCGGCCGAGCCAGCCCTTGAGCCGGATATTGCTGCGCCCGCAGGGCGAGCGGCCGGGCAGGATGGCCGACAGGTCGCCGGTGGCGAAGCGGATCAGCGGATAGTCCGGGTTGAAGGTGGTGACGACGACCTCGCCGACCTCGCCAAGCTCGACCGGATCGCCGGTGCCGGGGCGCACGATCTCGACCAGCAGCCCCTCCTCCACCACGAGGCCTTCCTCGGCCTCGGTTTCGTAGGCGATGGCGCCGATGTCGGCCGTCGCATAGCACTGGCGCACCGTGATGCCGCGCTCGCGCAACCAGTCGCGCGTCACGCCGGGCAGTGCCTCACCGGAAACGCAGGCCTTGCTTAGCGACGACACATCGGCGCCCAGTTCCTCCGCCTTCTCGATGATGATGCGCAGGAAGGACGGCGTGCCGACGTAGCCTTCCGGGCGCAGGTCGGCGATCGCCTGCACCTGCTGCTCGGTCTGCCCGGTACCGCCGGGAAAAACCGAACAGCCGAGCTTGCGCGCCCCGCCCTCGAAAATGAAGGCGCCGGGCGTGAAATGGTAGGAGAAGCAGTTGTGGATCAGGTCGCCATGGCGAAAGCCGGCCGCATAGAGCACGCGCGCCATGCGCCAGGGATCGATGTCGGTGCCCTGCATCTCGTAGATCGGCCCGGGCGAGGCGAAAACGCGCTTGGCCTTGGCCCGCGCCAGCGCATTCAGCCCGCCGAAGGGCGGATGCTTCTTCTGCAGCTCGATCAGGTCGCGCTTGCGGGTCAACGGCAAGGCAGCGAGCGCCTCGCGCGTCGCACAATCGAAGGGGTTGATGCCGGCCAGCGCCTGAAAATAGTAATGCGTCGTTTCCTTGGCATGCGCCACCTGCCGCGCCAGCTTGTCCATCAGGTCGGCTTCGCGCTCGTCGGGGTCGCGTGTTTCCAGCGGATCGTAATAGCTCATTTGGTTTTCTCCGTTTTTTGGCGGTCGACCGCAACAGGTCATTCCCAGGGTTGCAAAGTAGCCCCGCAGGGCAAGGCGGAGGCCGGCGCCGTTTGCTCCTGCAAACAAGCCGGCCGACAACGCCGCCATGCGGGGCACACTGCAACCCGCTACGAGAGCCAGCGTTTGCGGCGTCTGTAGTGCTTTACGTCCTTGAAGGATTTGCGGCCGGCTGAACTCAGCCCCAGGTAGAACTCCTTGACGTCTTCATTGGTCCGCAGATCTTCCGCCCCACCTTCCATGACGACCCGCCCGTTCTCCAGGATGTAACCAAAGTCGGCATACCTCAGCGCCACCATGGTGTTCTGCTCGGCCAGCAGGAAGCTGACGTTTTCCCGCGAGTTCAGATCCTTCACGATCTCGAAGATTTCCTCGACGATCTGCGGCGCCAGGCCCATCGACGGTTCATCAAGCAGGATCATTTCCGGCTTGGCCATCAGGGCGCGGCCGATGGCGCACATCTGCTGTTCGCCGCCGGAGGTGTAGCCGGCCTGCGAGGTCCGCCGCGTCTTCAGGCGCGGGAAGTAGTGATAGACCTTTTCCAGGCTGTCCTTCAGCTCGCCGCGCGAAATTGAGCGGGTGTAGGCGCCGGTCAGCAGGTTTTCCTCGATCGTCAGGTGGCCGAAGCAATGGCGGCCTTCCATGACCTGGATGACGCCGCGCTTGACCAGTTCGTTCGGCGTCAGCTGGTCGATGCGCTCGCCCTTGTATTCGACCGAACCCTTGGTCACATCGCCGCGTTCGGCGTGTAACAGGTTCGAGATGGCCTTCAATGTCGTCGATTTGCCGGCGCCGTTGGCACCTAGCAGGGCGACGATCTTGCCTTTCGGCACGTTCAGCGACACACCCTTGAGCACCAGGATCACGTGGTCGTAGATGACCTCGATGTTATTGATGCTCAGATAGTTGTCGACCGCAGCAGCGGCTGTTTGTGTGCTCATAGCTGTTCCTGAAGCATGGAAACCGGAAGATGGCGCGGGGCAAACCCCGCGCCGAACCCTTCCCTCGCCTTATTTTTCCTTGCTGCAATCACGCGGCGTGATGCCCTTTTCCTTGGCGTACTGCTTGGCGGAGGCCTGGAACAGGGGGTGGATCAACGCCTTGTTGCCTTCGATCCAGCCCGACACCGACACCCACTTGGCGCCGTCCCATTGCTGGATCTTCACCTTGCCGGAACCCTCGTGGTTGTCGCAGGAGGTCTTGATTTCCGGCAGCAGGTCGGTGGCGCCGATCTGCTTGAGGCGGGCGTCGGTGATGTTCAGGTTTTCCAGACCCCAACGCACCTGCTCCCCGGTCATCGCCTTGCCCTTGCCGTATTTTTCCTGCGCCTTGCGGATCGCCTCGACCGACAGCACGGCGGCAGAAACGCCACGGTTGTAGAGGATGGTGCCGATCTTGGACTTGTCCTGCAGGTTGCCCTTGCCGGCGCCGTACACCACCTTCTCGATATCGGCGATCAGCGGCACTTCCTTGCCGGCCACGTTCCAGGTTGCGGCCATGTAGCCCTTGGCAGCGTCGCCGGCCGGCACGACGTCCTCTTCGGAACCGGTCCACCACGAGCCGATCATCCGGTCACGCGGGAATCCGACCTTCTGGGCAGCCTTCAGCGCCGTCTGGTTCATTACGCCCCAGCCCCAGAAAACGACGAAATCGGGCTTTTCCTGGCGGATCTTGAGCCATTGGGCGCCCTGCTCGTTACCCGGGTGGGCGACCGGAATCTGGACCAGCGTGAACTTGTTCAACGCAGCCTCGGCTTCCATGGCGATGATGGCTTCCTTGCCATAGGCCGAGTCATGATAGAGATAGACGATCTTCTTGCCGGCCAGGTTGCCACCGAGCTTTTCCTTGATGAACTTGACGATGGCCGAGGCCTGCATCTGATAGGTGGTAACCAGCGGGAAGGCGTAGGGGAAGACCGAACCGTCCACCGCATCGGTGCGGCCGTAACCCATCATCGCCAGCGGCAGCTTGTCCTGCGCCGACTTGTCGATCAGCGCGTAGGAAATGCCGGTCGACATCGTGTGCACCGGGCCGGAGGACTTGGCAGCCTTGCCCTTGAGGCGCTCGTAACACTCGACGCCCTTGGCGTTGTTGTATTCGGTTTCGCACTCTTCATAGGTCAGGGTGACACCGTTGACGCCCTTGTCCTTGAGATTGACGTAGGTCAGGTAGTCGATGAAGCCACCGTAGAAGGACTGGCCGTTGGCGCCGTAAGGCCCGACACGGTATCCCGGAATCGGAAAGAACTGCTCTTCGGCCGCGACTGCGCCTTGCGACAGCACCGCCAGGGAAAGTGCGGCAGCGGCAAGCATGGGTTTGAAACTTTTAAACATGTAATTGTCTCCTCCAGTGTTACGAAATAGTGGCAATACTTAGTGCGGGAACGGCCACAAACGCAGTTTCTCCTTGGCGATCTGCCACAGACGGGCCAGCCCGTGCGGCTCGACGATCAGGAAGAACATGATCAGCGCCCCGAACACCAGAATCTGGATGTGCGACACGGTGGCGCTGGAAAACGGCAGGCCGAACAGTTCGGCAAAGAACGGCAGGGCGACGTCGAGAAAGATCGGCAGCAGCAGGATGAAGGCGGCACCGAGGAAGCTGCCCATGATCGAACCGACACCGCCGATGATGATCATGAACAGGATCTTGAACGACATGTCGAGCGAGAAGCCGTCCGGCTCCACCGAACCGAGGTAGCAGAAGGCGTAGAGCGCGCCGGCCACACCGCAGTAGAAGGAACTGACGGCAAAGGCGAGGAGCTTGGTCGGCATCAGCTTGATGCCGATGACCGAAGCCGCAACGTCCATGTCGCGCACCGCCATCCAGGCCCGGCCGGTCGTCGACCGGACCATGTTTTTCGCCCCCAGCGCCATGAAAACGACGATGGAGAGCACCAGCAGGTATTTCTCGACCGGCGTGTTCAGCTCATGGCCGAACAGCATCAGCTTCTGCGTCGAAATCACGCCCGAAGATGAGTTGTTGGAGAGCCAGGGGAACTTGGTCAGACACCAGACGATGAAGAACTGCGCCGCCAGCGTCGCCACCGCCAGGTAGAAGCCCTTGATGCGCAGCGACGGCAGGCCGAACAGGATGCCGACGCCGGCTGCGGTCAACCCGGCGCAGATGAAGGAAACCAGCAGCGGGATGCCTTCGACGCGCAACTGGAAGTTGTACGCGGCGTACGCCCCGACCGCCATGAAAGCTGCCGAGCCGAGCGACAACTGTCCGGCATAGCCGGTCAGGATGTTCAGCCCCAAGGCCGCCAGGGCAAAAATCAGGAAGGGAATCAGGATCGCCGAAAACCAGTATTCGCTGGCCAGCAGCGGCACCCCGAGGAAAGCGATGGCCAGCAGCACGATCAGGCCGATGCGATCCTGGCGGATGGGAAAGAGTTGTTGGTCAGCAGCGTAACTTGTCTTGAACTGACCGGCTTCACGGTAAAGCATTGATTGTTCTCCTTAGACCCGGTCGATGTGACGTTCGCCAAACAAGCCTTCCGGGCGAACCAGCAGGAAGAGCAGCGCCAGCACATAAGGGAACCAACCCTCGATACCGCCGAAATTGCCGCCGAACAGATCCTGCATGACCGGCGGAATGTAGATTTCCGCGAGCTTTTCCGAAGCCCCGATGATCAGGCCGCCGACGATGGCGCCCGGCACGGAAGTGAAGCCGCCAAGGATCAGCACCGGCAGCGCCTTGAGCGCCGTGAAAGTGAGCGCAAACTGGACGCCGTTGCGGGCGCCCCACATCATGCCGGCGACCAGGGCGACAAACCCGGCAACGCCCCAGACGATCGCCCAGATGTTCTGCAGCGGGATGCCGATCGACAGCGCGGCCTGGTGGTCGTCCGCCACCGCGCGCAGGGCGCGGCCGATGCGGGTGTATTGGAAGAACAGCGCCAGCGTGGCGACGAGCAGCGAGGCGACACCGGCGGCGACCAGATCGAACTTGGAAATCACCATGTTCCAGTTGTCGAGAATCCAGGGAATCGGCTCGTCGACAATGCCCAGTTCGAGCGCCCGCGGCTCGCTGCCGAAGACCATCGGCGCCAGGCCCTCGATGAAGAAGGCGAGGCCGATGGTGGCCATGAACAGGGCGATCGGCGGCTGGTTGACCAGCTTGCGCAGCACGAACTTCTCGGTGGCGATGCCGAACAGCGTCATGATCGTGAAAGCGAGGATGACCGCCAGCCACAGCGGCGCCCCCCACTCCATGACGCCGACCACCGACAGCGCGGCCAGATAGACCATCGCCCCCTGGGCGAAGTTGAACACCCCGGAAGCCTTGTAGATCAGCACGAAGCCCAGCGCGACGAGGGCATACATGACCCCGGACAGCAGGCCGCCAATGAGCACTTCAAAGAAAAAATTCATCTCGCTCGCTCCCTAGTGACCAGCGCCCAGATAGGCCTTGATCACGTCCTCGTTGTTTTTCACTTCGTCCGGCACGCCGTCGCCGATCTTCTTGCCGTAGTCGAGCACGACGACGCGGTCGGAAATGTCCATGACGACGCCCATGTCGTGTTCGATCAGCACGATGGTGGTGCCGAACTGGTCGTTCACGTCGAGGATGAAGCGGCACATGTCCTGTTTTTCCTCGACGTTCATGCCGGCCATCGGCTCGTCGAGGAGCAGCATCGACGGCTCGGCGGCGAGCGCCCGGGCCAGTTCGACGCGCTTCTGCAGGCCGTAGGGCAGGCGGCCGACCGGCGTCTTGCGGATGTGCTGGATTTCCAGGAAGTCGATCACCTCCTCGACTTTCTGGCGGTGCTCCAGTTCTTCCTTGCGGGCGCGGCCGAACCACAGCGCATGCTCGATGAAGTTGGCCTTCATCTTGGTGATGCGCCCGGTCATGATGTTGTCGAGCACGGTCATGCCCTTGAACAGCGCGATGTTCTGGAAGGTGCGGGCAATGTTCTGCTGGGCCGCCATGTGCGGCTCCATCTTCTTGCGCTCGTTGCCGTGCCAGAAAATCTTGCCTTCCTGTGGGTGATACACGCCGTTGATGACGTTGAGCATCGAGCTCTTGCCGGCGCCGTTCGGGCCGATGATGGCGCGGATTTCATGCTGGCGAACGTTGAAGGAAATGTCGGTCAGCGCCTTGACGCCGCCGAAGCGCAGGGAAATGTTCTGCAGGTCGAGAATGACGTCGCCTATTTTTTTGCTCATGTTCAGGCAGCCTTTTTCACGATCGGAAAAGTCTTCGCATCGATGATCCGGAGGTCGGCCGACACCTTGCCGCGCCGGCCATCCTCGAACTTGACCTCGGTTTCGATGAACTGGTTGGCCTTGCCGGCATAGAGGGCATCGATCAGCACCTTGTACTTCTCAGCGACGAAATTGCGGCGCACCTTGCGCGTCCGGGTCAATTCGTCGTCGTCCGGGTCGAGTTCCTTGTGCAGCACCAGGAAGCGGTGAATCTGCGAATCGGCGACCATCGCGTCGTGCACCAGATCGGCGTTGATCTGCTCGACGCATTCACGGATCAGTTCCAGCACCTCCGGCTTGCCCGCCAGATCGGCGTAGCCGGAGTAGGCGATACCGCGCCGTTCGGCCCAGTTGCCGACGGCACCGACATCGATATTGACGAAGGCGCAGACCATGTCGCGGTCGTGCCCGAAACAGACCACTTCCTTGATGTGCTGGAAAAACTTCAGCTTGTTCTCGATGTAGTTCGGGGCAAACATCGCGCCGTTGGACAGCTTGCCGACGTCCTTGGCGCGGTCGATGATCTTCAGGTGGCCGTCCTCGTCAAGGAAGCCGGCGTCGCCGGTCATGAACCAGCCCTCAGCATTGATCGTCTCGGCCGTGGCATCCGGGCGCTTGTAATATTCCTTGAGCAGCATCGGGCCCTTGACCAGCACCTCGCCGTTGTCGGCGATCTTGATTTCGACGCCCGGCGCCGGTTGACCGACCGAGTCGAATTTGATCTGGCCGTCCGGTTGCAGGCAGACATAGGCGCAGGTTTCGGTCTGGCCGTAGAACTGCTTGAGATTGATGCCCATCGAACGGTAGAAGCGGAACAGTTCTGGCCCGATCGCCGCGCCGGCGGTGTAGGCGACCTTGATCCGGCTCATGCCGAGCACGTTGCGCAACGGACCGTAGACCAGCAGGTTGCCCAGCCAGTACTGCAAGCGGTCGCCGAAGCCGACCGACTTGCCGTCGAGGATATCGGCGCCGCAGCGTTTGGCCACCGCCATGAAGTGGTGGAACATTTTCTGTTTGAGCTTGCCGGCGTCTTCCATGCGGATCATCACCGACGTCAGCAGGCTCTCGAAGACGCGCGGCGGGGCGAAATAGCAGGTCGGCCCGATTTCGCGCAGGTCGGTCATCACCGTCTCGCCGGATTCCGGGCAGTTGATGGTGAAGCCGGCGACCAGCGCCTGGGCGTAGGAAAACAGGTGGTCGCCGACCCAGGCCATGGGCAAATAGGAGAGGATGTCGCCATCCGCCCCCAGCTTGTCGACCTGCACGCCGCCTTGGGCGGCGGCGATGAAGGCGGCGTGCGTCTGGCAGACCCCCTTCGGCTTGCCGGTGGTGCCCGAGGTGTAGAGCATCACCGAAACGTCGTCGTAGTGGCCCTTTTCGATTTCGGTATTGAGGAAATCCGGGTGGTTGCGGTCGTGAATCCGCCCCATTTCCATCAGCTCGTGGATGTCGTGCAAAAAGGGCTGGGTGTAGTGGCGCATGCCACGCGGATCGTCGTAGATGACGTGTTCCAGCGTACCGACCTCGCCCATCACTTCGAGCATTTTGTCGACCTGTTCCTGGTCTTCGACGACGGCGAAGCGGATGCCGGCATCCTGCAGCACGAAGAGCATTTCGGCAGCCACCGCGTCCTGGTAGAGCGGCACCGGCACGCCACCCAGGCACTGGGCGGCGGTCATCATCATGTAGAGATGCGGCCGGTTGTCGCCGATGATCGCCAGGTTGTCGCCGCGCTTGAAGCCGAGCGAGGCCAGCCCGCAGGCCAGGGCGCGAACCCGCTCGTTGACGTCGGCCCACGACCAGGTCTGCCAGATCCCCAGATATTTCTCGCGCATCGCCGGTGCTGCCGGACGCGTCCTGGCATGATTCAACAGCAGACGCGGGAAAGTATGCAGCCCATCCACGGATGCGAAATTTGCCTGACCAGGCATTCTTGTCTCCTCTCGCCGCGCCTCGGTGGGCAACGGTCTAACGTTCGTTTGACGCATTGTGTCGATTGCCGCCCACTGCGTAAACCTTGCAGTGCACCACGGCAACGACTCACTGTAGGCGCAGAGTCTAGGGAGATTGCCGGCTTATAATTGTCGCCTGGCAGACATTCCGGGAAATATTTTGAAAAACGCAGAGGAGTTGCTGCGCGCCTCGCTGTGGGGGCAGGCGCTGACCGAGGCCGAAATGGCCAAGGCGCTTGCCGGCACCAGCGAGCGCACCTTTGCCGCCGGCGCCTTCATCTGCATGAAGGGCCAGCCGGTCGATTACTGGATGGGCCTCATCGACGGCCTCGGCAAGATGGCCAGCCACTGGACGACCGGCAAGACCACCTCGCTGACCGGCATCAGCTCCGGCGGCTGGTTCGGCGAAGGCTCGCTGCTCAAGAACGAGGTCCGCCGCTACGACGTCATGGCGCTGCGCGAAAGCCGCATTGCCTTCATGAACCGCAGCACCTTCCTGTGGCTGATGGATCACAGCATCCCCTTCAACCGCTACCTGATCACGCAGTTGAACGAACGCCTCGGACAATTCATCGGCATGATGGAAAACGAGCGCATGCTCGACACCGACGCCCGCATCGCCCGCTGCCTCGCGGGCTTGTTCAATCCCGTGCTTTACCCGGGCACCAACCGCCTGCTGCAGATTTCCCAGGAAGAACTCGGCTACCTCGCCGGCGTCTCCCGGCAGCGGGCCAACCAGGCGCTCAAGACGCTCGAGGACGCCGGCCTGGTGCGCAGCGAATACGGCGGCATCAACATCCTCGACCTGGACGGACTACGCCGCTTCGGCGACTGACTGTTGCGGTCGACCATGTAAAAAGGCCGAAAACCAAAACCCGGCCAACGGCAAATAAAAACGGCGAGGTTTTTGGCCTCGCCGTCTTTTTGTCTCCCAACCCTTGGGAAAGAGTTGTCGTTCTCCTTCCGGCCGAAGGAATTACATGCTGCGCCGGTACTGCCCGCCGACTTCGTAGAGCGCGCTGCTGATCTGGCCGAGCGAGCAGCACTTCACCGCATCGACCAGCACGGCGAAGACGTTGCCGTCCTCGATCACCGTCTGCTTCAGCTTTTCCAGCATGGCCGGCGCGGTTGCCGCGTTGCGCGCCTGGAAATCGCGCAGACGCTTGATCTGCGACTGCTTTTCGTCGTCGCTCGAACGGGCCAGCTCGATTTCCTGCTGCGCCATGCCCTTCGGGTTGAGGAAGGTATTGACGCCGATGATCGGGTAGGAGCCGTCGTGCTTCTTGTGCTCGTAGTACATCGACTCTTCCTGGATCTTGCCGCGCTGGTAGCCGGTTTCCATGGCGCCCAAGACGCCGCCGCGCGAGGCGATGGCTTCGAATTCCTTGAGCACAGCCTCCTCGACGAGGTCGGTCAGTTCGTCGATGACGAAGGCGCCCTGGTTCGGGTTCTCGTTCTTGGCAACGCCCCACTCGCGGTTGATGATGAGCTGGATCGCCATGGCGCGGCGTACGGATTCCTCGGTCGGCGTCGTGATCGCTTCGTCGTAGGCGTTGGTGTGCAGCGAGTTGCAGTTGTCGTAGATGGCGATCAAGGCTTGGAGCGTGGTGCGGATGTCGTTGAAATCCATCTCCTGCGCATGCAGCGAACGGCCGGAGGTCTGGATGTGGTACTTCAGCTTCTGGCTGCGCTCGTTGGCACCGTACTTATTCTTCATCGCCACCGCCCAGATGCGGCGGGCGACGCGGCCGATCACCGAGTATTCCGGGTCCATGCCGTTGCTGAAGAAGAAGCTCAGGTTGGGCGCGAAGTCGTCGATGTGCATGCCGCGCGCCAAATACGACTCGACGTAGGTGAAGCCGTTGGACAGCGTGAAGGCAAGCTGCGAGATCGGGTTCGCACCGGCTTCGGCGATGTGGTAGCCGGAGATCGACACCGAGTAGAAGTTCTGCACCTGGTGATGAACGAAGAATTCCTGGATGTCGCCCATCATCTTCAACGCGAATTCAGTCGAGAAGATACAGGTGTTCTGGCCCTGGTCTTCCTTCAGGATGTCGGCCTGGACGGTGCCGCGCACGGACTTCAGCACCCATTCGCGAATCTTCTCGGCTTCGTCCTCGGTCGGACGACGGCCGTTATCCTTTTCGAACTTGGCCATCTGCTGATCGATGGCCGTGTTGAAGAAGCAGGCCAGGATGATCGGCGCCGGGCCGTTGATGGTCATCGACACCGAGGTGGTCGGGGCGAGCAGGTCGAAGCCGTCGTAGAGCACCTTGAGGTCGTCAAGCGTGGCGATCGAGACACCGGAGTTGCCGATCTTGCCGTAGATATCCGGGCGCTCGTCCGGGTCGCAGCCGTACAGCGTGACCGAGTCGAAGGCGGTGGACAGGCGGTGCGCCGGCATGCCTTCGGAAACGCGCTTGAAGCGGCGATTGGTGCGGAAGGCATCGCCTTCGCCAGCGAACATCCGCGTCGGGTCTTCGCCTTCGCGCTTGAAGGCGAAAACGCCGGCGGTGTAGGGGAAAGAGCCAGGCACGTTTTCCTTCATCAGGAAGCGCAGGGTTTCTCCGTCATCACCAAACCTGGGCAGGATGACCTTGCGGATCTTGGTGCCGGACAACGATTTGCTGACCAGCTTGGTGCGGATTTCCTTGTCGCGGATTTTCACCACGTATTCGTCGCCGGAATAGGCGGCGACCGTATCCGGCCACATTTCCAGCAGCTTCTTCGCCTTCGGATCAAGTTGGCTGTCTTTCCAGGCAATCAGTTCGTCGAAGTGTGCCGCCGGCTTGTCGCAACCCTTGAAAATGCCGGCCGAAATGCGCAGCGACTGACGTTCGCGGGCCAGGCCGACCTGCTCGTCAGTGTGGGCGTGATAGCCGCGCACGGCATCGGCGATTTCCGCCAGATAGCGGACGCGCTGGGCCGGCACGATGGCGCGCTGGCTGGAGGACTGCTTGACGGTGACCAGCGGCAGCTTGCCGGCCTTCAGCGTCAAACCTTTTTCACTGAGCGCCGGGACCAGCGCCTGATAGAGGGCGGTCACGCCGTCGTCGTTGAAGCGGGCAGCCTGGGTGCCATAGACCGGCATGTCGTCGGTCGGCGTCGAGAACAGCTCGCGGTTGCGCTGGTACTGCTTGCGCACGTCGCGCAGCGCGTCCTCGGCGCCCTTGCGGTCGAACTTGTTGATGGCGACGAAGTCGGCAAAGTCGAGCATGTCGATCTTCTCCAGTTGCGAGGCGGCACCGAACTCCGGCGTCATCACGTAGAGCGACAGATCGACGAAGGGCACGATCGCCGCATTGCCCTGGCCGATGCCGGAGGTTTCGACGATGACCAGATCGAAGCCGGCCAGCTTGCAGGCAGCGATCACCTCGGGCAGCGCGACGGAAATTTCCGAGCCGGTGTCGCGGGTGGCCAGCGAGCGCATGAAGATGTTCGGATGCTCGATCGCGTTCATCCGGATGCGGTCGCCCAACAGCGCGCCGCCGGTACGCTTGCGCGACGGGTCGATGGAGATCAGGCCGATCTTGACGCTGTCGTTCTGGTCAAGGCGGAAACGGCGGACCAGTTCGTCGGTGAGTGAAGACTTGCCGGCGCCGCCAGTCCCGGTAATGCCGAGCACCGGTGTTTCCAGAGCGGCAGCCGCCTTGAGCAGCGGCTCCTTCAAGGTGGGAGCTTCGCCATTTTCGAGCAGCGTGATGATACGGGCGAGCAGGCGCTTGTCGCCGGCCTGCAAACCAGCCAGCGCCTGCTCGACAGTCGGCACGCCTTCATCGGCCAGATCGAAGTCGGCGTTCTGCACAACCTCGTTGATCATGCCCTGCAGGCCCATATGCACACCGTCTTCCGGCGCGTAGATGCGGGTCACGCCGTATTCGTGCAGCTCCTTGATTTCGGACGGCACGATCACCCCGCCACCGCCACCGAAAACCTTGATGTTGGCGCCACCGTTGGCCTTCAGGAGGTCGATCATGTATTTGAAGAATTCGACGTGCCCCCCCTGGTAGGAGGTGATGCAGATGCCCTGCACGTCTTCCTGCAGCGCGGCATTGACGATTTCCTGCACCGAGCGGTTGTGGCCGAGGTGGATCACTTCCGAGCCGGTTGATTGCAGGATGCGGCGCATGATGTTGATTGACGCATCGTGGCCGTCGAACAGCGAGGCGGCGGTGACGAAACGCACCTTGTTCTTCGGCTTGTACGGGGACAGCTTCTTGGCAACGGAAAGATCGGTCATGGCGCCAGCCTCATCGGAAGAATGGAAAGGCGTTCATGGTAAGCCGCTTCCTGCCCGCTGCCATTGTCGTGAATGACGACAATCGTGCAAATTCCGCCAAGATGATAAGCTGTTGCGGTCGACCTCCCGGAAACGGCAAAAATGCTGCAAAGCACCATCTCGACTTCGGCAATACAAACGCAAACCACTGTTGCAATGGGTTTTGTCACCGGCATGCTGGCCGGACTGAGCCGGCGCAAAATCGATCCGACGCCGTTGCTGGCCGCTACCGCCATTGATATTGCAGACACCGCCAGCCGAATCCCCATCGACCGCTACGCCGCGCTCTACAATCTGCTCAACCGTGAACTGGACGACGAAGGCTTCGGGCTGTTCGCCCAGCCGATGCGTCTCGGCAGTTTCGAATTTCTCTGCCGTGGCTGCCTCAGCGCCCCGACGCTGGCCGAGGCGCTGGCCCGCGCCGCCCGCTTTCTGCGCCTCGTACTCCCCGACCTCGCCGTCAGCGTGCGCCGTTCGCACGGCCGGGCCGAACTGGTCATTGCCGAAACCCGGAAGCTGGCAGAGAACCCCGACGACCCCGGCCGCATTTTCGCCTTCGAGTGGCTGCTGCGCCTGCTGCACGGCCTCGCCTGCTGGCTGGCCGGCCGCGGCCTGGCACTCGACAGCGTGATCTTTCCTTATCGCCGTCCTGCCCACGCCGGCGACTACGCGCTGATCTTCACCGAGGACTCCCGCTTCGCGCCGACGGTACCCGGCGGCAATGGCACGCTGGTCGCCAGCTTCAACGCCAATCTCCTGGAACTGCCCATCCGCCGAGATGAAGCCGCCCTCGCCGCCTTTCTCGACGGCGCCCCCGGCAAGATCACGACCCTTTACCGGCGTGACCGCGAAATGGTCATCCGCGTCCGCGACCTGCTGCGCGCAGCCCTGCCGGACACCCTGAGCCTCGACGACATCGCCGGCCGCCTGCATCTTTCACCCCGCACCATCCATCGCCGTCTGGACAACGAAGGCTCCAGCTTCCGCGCCATCAAGGATGCTCTGCGCCGGGACATGGCGCTGTCCCGGCTGACCAAGACGCGCGACCCTATCGCCCGGATTGCCGCCGACCTCGGCTATACCGAAACCTCGGCTTTTTATCGGGCTTTCGTCGAATGGACCGGCATGGCCCCGGTGCACTACCGGCGACACTGGAGCAGCGAACGCTGACAGCGGATCGAGGGGAAATTCACATTCCCGAGGGAACCATCGAGGCTTTTTTTTCTCGAATTATTGTTATACCCTTGGCCATTTAGTCAAAACAGATAAGCATCAGGACAGGTATGAACAGGGTGGACAAACGTAGCGCATGCAATGATCGGCGGGTCGATGACATTGGCCCGCCCAGCGGCTGGCTGGATCGCCGGAAGCGTGTCGAACGGCGAATTCCGGAAACGGTCGAGATCGAGGTTTCCGAGGCAGACTGGGCCTTGTATTTTGAAAGCTGCTCCACCAAGACGGCTGTGATCGAGCATGTCGCCGTCGAGGTTTTTGACCGGATCCGCGATTGACCCCTTGAATTCGGACGACGCATGTCCTCGTCCGCCAGACTGCCGACAAAAAAGGCCGGGATTTCCCGGCCTTTCTCATTGGCAAGCGTTAGCGCCTCATTCGTCTTCTTCGTGCAGCTGGAACTTGCTCGCCATCTGCTGTTGCACGTTGGGCGGCACCGCCGCGTAACGCGCAAACTCGATGGTGTAGCTGCCCTGCCCGCCAGTCAGCGACTTGAGGCGCGACTGGTAGTCGTTCAGTTCCGCCAGCGGCACTTCGCCGCTGATTGCCGCCATGCCGTGACCACGACCATCGGTGCCGG
>Ga0209202_1000668_pt1 | contig 25171 bp, 20 predicted proteins | sample AD_UKC032_MetaG_FD_184416 | JGI IMG/M metagenome (GOLD analysis project Ga0209202, IMG submission 184416) | Active sludge microbial communities of municipal wastewater-treating anaerobic digesters from USA - AD_UKC032_MetaG (SPAdes) (version 2) | ecosystem: Engineered > Bioreactor > Anaerobic >... | reverse complement strand
CGCTGTTCAGGTTCGGGGTACCAGACCTGCGTTAAGGGAAGCTCAGGCTGCTATGTGTGGAGCTCGGTCTCAAACTGCTCCACCGGGTACAAGTGCTCCAACGGAAGCTGCGTAAGGTCATGCTCCGACGCCTGTTCTTCCGGTTCCAAGAAATGCTCCGGAACTACGTCCTATCAAACCTGCGTTAAGGGATCGTCAGGCTGCTATGTGTGGGGCTCATCTGTAAATTGCGCGGCTAATTATAAATGCACTAATGGTTCTTGTGTTAAATCATGTTCCGATGTTTGTAGCGCTGGCGATAAAAAATGCTTAGGTACAACGTCATACCAAACTTGCATTATGGGTTCAAGCGGATGCTATGTCTGGAAAAGCGCGATAAACTGTTCATTTGGATATAAATGCGAGAATGGCTCTTGCGTTAAATCCTGTTCCGATGAGTGCGCTTCGGGTGAAAAACGATGTTCCAGCGACACAGCCTACCAAACCTGCGCCAAAAACTCGCTGGGATGTTACGTTTGGGGCACCCCTAAAAGCTGTTCAACCGGGTACAAGTGCTCCAACGGCAGCTGCGTGAGGTCCTGCTCGGATGAATGTACCTCGGGCCAGAAGCAATGTTCCAGCGACACAGCTTACCAAACCTGCGTTAAAGGCAGCCTTGGCTGCTACATTTGGGGAACGCCCAAAAACTGCTCAACCGGGTACAAGTGCTCCAACGGCTCTTGCGTATCCTCGTGCTCGGATGAATGTACTATTGGAGAAAAGGAGTGTTCCGACGATGACAGTTATCGCGTGTGCGGTAATTACGACAGCGATAAATGTACCGAATGGGGAACGCCCAAGAACTGCAGCTTCGGCTACAAATGCCAGAACGGCAGCTGCGTGAGGTCCTGCTCGGATGAATGTACCTCGGGCCAGAAGCAATGTTCCAGCGACACAGCCTACCAAACCTGCGTTAAAGGCAGCCTTGGCTGCTACATTTGGGGAACGCCCAAAAACTGCAGCTTCGGCTACAAATGCCAGAACGGCAGCTGCGTATCCTCGTGCTCGGATGAATGTTCGCCAGGACAAAAAGAATGTTCCACCGATACCGCATATCGCGTATGCGGAAAATACGATCTTGACAGTTGTTATGAATGGTCGGAGGACAAAGAATGCGCAACAGGTTATAATTGCCAAAACGGTTCCTGCGGCGCTTCCTGCACCGACCAGTGCACCTTAAACGACCATCAGTGCTCGGGAACCGCGGGCCGTACCTGCGGCAACTATGATTCCGATTCCTGCACCGAATGGAGCAGCTATGAAAAGTGCGACGACCAGTGCTTTTACTGCGGCGACGGCAAGTGCAACTCCGACTGCGGCGAGACCAAGAACACTTGTTCCCAAGACTGCGGCGCCGATAAGCCAGTTGTAGAATTAGCCGGACCGGCCTCCGTATCTTGTAAAGGATCAGCCACTATAGGCTGGACATCGGACAAAGCGGAAACTTGCACAGCATCGGGCGCCTGGTCAGGAACAAAAGATACGTCCGGATCGGAGACCATCGATGGTATCATGGCCAAGAAAACTTTTTCCCTGGCTTGTACCGGCCCGGGCGGAAAAGCCTCCGACAGCATAACGGTTGACGTTAATATTGTGAGCCCCGAAGCAAACGCCGGAAACGACAAACAAGTCGAAGAAAACGGCGAGACCGGCTTGGACGGATCGGGTTCTACCGCCGGTTATGACAACGATGATCTGGTTTACGCCTGGACTTGTAACGGAGGCAGCCTGGACAATGCAGATACGGCGGAGCCGACCTTTAATGCTCCAGAAGTTTCGCGCGATACAGTTTATTCCTGCACGCTCAAAGTTACCAATAATTGCAATAAAACAGATTCAGATACGGTAAACGTTACCGTTAAAAATAAGATCTCCGGCCAATTTTCGGTTGACCTTTCGGCAAACCCTGACAGCGGCTGCGCGCCGTTAAACAACGTTGACCTTACTGCCAAGATCACCAACCTGGAAGGCGACAAAGACAGCAAATACACCTATTATTTTTCCTGCCAAGGAGACGGCGAGTGGGATAAAACCATAACTACGACTGCCGCAACCTATACGGCCAAGGATCTATGCGATTATGAAACCGAAGGCAACTATAATGCCCAAGTTAAGGTAGTTGGATATACCACCAATGCAGAAGCAACCGATAGCGCCAATATTACGGCTGATGAATGCGGACACGGCACATTTTCGGTTGAACTGACCGCCAGCCCCGACAGCGGCTGCGCGCCCTTGGACAATGTTGATCTAACGGCTCGAATCATCGATATCGAAGGGGATAAAGACAGTAAATACACCTATTATTTCTCTTGCCACGGCAATGGGAGCTGGGACAAAACCATTACGACAACTGCGACATCGTATACGGCTAAAGACCTATGCGATTACGACGATGAAGGCGAATACCAGCCCGAAGTCAAGGTTGAAGGCTTGGAATCCGGCGAAGAAGCTACGGACAACGCAATAATTGAGGTTAATGATTGCGGACGGGAATTTACGGTTCGCCTCAAAGCTGAGCCGGCCAGCGGCTGCAAACCTGTCAATAATGTTGATTTGACAGCCGTCATTAGCGATGACAACAGCCAAAATTTCGGCGAATATACGTATCGTTTTGACTGCGACGACGACGGAGACTGGGAAAAAACAATTACTACAAGCCAGGACAAATACACAGCTAAAGACCTTTGCGACTACAATTCAACCGGCACCCACACAGCCAGAGTCAAAGTTGAGGCAGGCGAAGAAGAAGCCACCGATACGGCTGATGTTAAAGTGAAAAGCTGCGGAGGAAAAGAATTTAAAGTCAATCTTACGGCGAGCCCCGACAGCGGCTGCGCGCCCTTGGACAATGTTGATTTGACCGCGCATATCACCGGTTATGATAATGACGACGATATAGAATATACTTACTATTTCGATTGCGAAGATGACGATGATTGGGACAAGGAAATCACCACCAGAGATACGACATATACGGCCCGCAATTTGTGCGACTACGACGACGCCGATGACTATACGGCCAGGGTTAAAGTTGAAAGCAACGGTCAATCCGACGAAGATACCGTTAAGATAAACACCGACGATTGTGAAAACGGCGAGGGTAATCTTAAGGTGGAAAAAACCGTCAGCAATCTATCCCGCGGAGCCGGGTACCTTACTTCCGTGAATGCCAGGCCCGGAGATTACGTAAGCTTTAAGATCAGCATCGAAGCCGTGTCTGATGACGTTGAGAATTTAACTTTATCCGATGTTCTCCCCGATGGCCTTGTAAATATCCGGGATATCGAGATCGATGGAAGGCCCAACGGCGGGGATATTGAGGATGGCTTGGATCTCGACGATCTCGATGAGGACGATGAAGTCGTTGTAACGTTTACCGCAACCGTGGATAAAGCATCCAGCTTCAGCTATGGACAAACCACCATTACCAATACGGCAACGGCGCGCGGCGAAGGCACCAGCGATTCCGACGAAGCCGATATAATCGTCCAAAGAGCGGAGGTCGCGGGCATTACCGCGATCTCAACCGGGTTTGGCGACAATCCATTCATCGATTCGTTCATCTTTCCGCTCAGTCTGGCCGCCTTGTGTATCTGGATGGCCAAAAACCGCATTATTCAGCCGGAACAATGGTTTGACGGCCGTAAAACGTCCTATCAGCGTTTCCGCTCGTCTCGGAATTTAAACCTTAAAGTGGCAATTCTTAAAGCAAAAAAAGCTTTAAGACTCTAAAAAACGGACTTTTAATAAACTGCCCCGGGGCAAAGCCGGCGGGGTATTCCGCCAGATTAATAAAACAGCCGCCCCGTCTAAACGGGGGCGGTTTGTTTTGGGACATGGCTTTATGTTGCAATTTTTCATTTATATGTTAAGGTCATGGGACATAAAACGGTATTTATCGGAGTTTGGCTGGCCCTAAGTATTGACAAAATATATCAAATAGTGTATAATTAAATTATAAGATAAATTCTTTATTAAGCCGCGTTTATTCTAATTATTCCATATGGCTAAAATAAATAATAACGTAATAAACAAACATATGAGCAATTTTTTGAAAAAAATGGCTTTTGCCATGGTTTTTCTGGTTTTAGTTTTAATTATCGCTATCGCGGTTGGAGCCAAAACCGCCTCGGCCTGCAATTCTTGCGGCTGTCAAAGCGAGTGTAAATCCGGGGAGTTGAAATGTTCCAGCTCAACATCTTACAAAGTATGCAGCCAATACTGCAATGGATGTTGGTACTGGTCCGCATCAAAATCCTGTCCTAGCGGGACGGTTTGCGAAGGCGGGCATTGCGTAATCCCTTGCTCAAACGAATGTACCAGCGGCGCCAAGCGCTGCGCGAACGGCAAAGTTGAAACCTGCGGAAACTACGATTCCGATTCCTGCACGGAGTGGGGCGACGCTAAAGATTGCCCAACCGGCCAATCTTGTACCGGAGCCGGCATTTGCAAGTGTACCGATCATGTCAAAAAAGAATGCGTCAATAATGATCTGTATTGGTACGATTCCTGCAATAATAAGCAGGAGCTGGCCGAGGACTGCGGTAACGACGAGTGGACCGAAAACTACCGATGTTCCGGAGACTGGACCCAGCGGGAAAAGATCAAGCGGGGATGCGCTTACGCCGCGTGCTACGAAAACAGGGAATGGGCCAATGAATACGATTGCGCGATCGACGGCAAGAAGTGCGATGGCGGAAATTGCGTCATCAAATGCACGAACGAATGTTCAACAACAGGTGCCAAAAAATGTTCCGGCGAAAGTACTTACCAAATTTGCGGTAACTACGATACCGACGATTGCTTGGAATGGGGAGATGATAAAAATTGCGCCGTCGGTTCCATATGTAAAGGCGCGGGAATTTGCGAACACGTAGTCAAACCGGTTTCGGTTGACCTCAAAGGCCCGGAATCGATAGGCTGCCAAGAAAATTTCACTTTAACCTGGACTTCAATAAATGCAACCTCTTGCTCGGCATCCGGAGCCTGGTCGGGAACGAAAGCGGTTAATGGATCGCAATCGATGGCCGCGATTCAAGGATCAAAGACTTACATTTTGACCTGCACCGGCAATGACGGTTCCGATACCGACAGCGTTACTGTTTCAGTTTCAGGAGACGTGCCTGTCGCCGAAGCCGGCGACGATAAAGAAATCTTTGAATCGTCATCGATCTTGCTTGACGGCTCGTCTACGGGTTCTAATCTGACTTATTCCTGGACCTGCAATGGGGGCTCCCTTACTGATGCCTCCAGCGCCAAAGCTGTTTTCCAGGCACCGAGCGTCAGTGTTGATACCTATTATGTTTGCACTTTGAAGGTCTCTAACAATTGCGGTTTTGACACCGATACCGTTAATATTCTGGTAAAAAACAAAACCGAGAAGGGTCTAACCGTAAACCTCACTACCAGCACCAAGAGCGGCTGTATCACCCTAAGGAATGTCGACTTGACCGCCGAGGCGACTTTAGTGGGCGGCGAGTCAACCGATCAAATCACCTACTATTTCGATTGTACCAACGACGGAAACTATGAAAAAACGGTAACAACGACCGCCAGGAACTACACAGCCAACGATCTCTGCACGTACGAGGCCAAAGGAACCCATACCGCATCGGTCAAGGTTTCGGCTCTCGGCTTGACCGATACAGCCACGGCAACCATTACCACCCGAAGATGCGGGGGCGGAGGATCCGATGATCCGACCGTATTGCTGGATGGACATCCGGATAATGGCTGCGCCCCGTTAAAGAACGTGGACCTTTACGCCGAAGTATCTCCCAACGGCCACGGCGACGGGGATTATACCTATTATTTCTATTGCGACGAGGATAATGACGATGACGATTACGACAAAAAGGTTACTACCAGCAAAACCAGCTACACGGCCGAAGAGCTTTGCGATTATTCGGAAAGCGGAACCTTTACGGCCCGCGTGAGGGTGGAAAGCGGAGACGACCTTGATATCGACGATGAGACCACCATCGAGGCGGAAGACTGCGATGATGATGAAGAAGGCAACATTTCTATCGAAAAACTTGTAAGCAATGTTACGGACAAGACCGCTTATCTTGATTCGATAATTGCCGCCCCGGGAGATGTAATTTCATTCAAGATAACGGTTGAAGCCGTGAACGGCGACTTGGAAAACGTTGAACTTACCGATATCCTGCCAAGCGGCATCCATGATGCCCGGGACATCTACGTTGACGGTTCCAAGGTAAGCGATGACCTGGAAAACGGCCTTGATCTGGGCGATATAGACGAAGGCGATACCGTAAAAGTTACCTTCACCGCTTATGTGGCCGGCAAGGACAGCTTCAGCTTCGGGCAGAATCGCATTATCAATACGGCTAAAGCCGAATGCGATAACGATGATTGTTCCGACGAAGATTCAGCCACAGTAACCGTCAACAAGACCCAGGTTGAAGGCGCAACGACCGTTTCCACCGGCTTCACCAACAATCCTTTTATCGATTCGTTCGTGATACCGGCCGGGCTTGCCCTTTTCCTGATCTGGGCCTTCAAGGCCAAGCTTATCAAAGCCGAAGAATGGCTTGATGCCAAGAGGCGCAGCTACTTTGCCTACAAATCGCGGAAAGTTCTCGATCTTGAAAGGGCCAAACTTAAGGCCCAGAGGATCGCCGACCGGTTCAACTAATCGGCTAGGACACAAAAAGGAGGGCGCAAGCCCTCTTTTTTGCTCTTTAAAAAAAATCATAAAATGCTACAATGTTTCATTGTACGTCTTACAATGCGCGACGCGCATTTGAAAGGGCGTTTAGCTCAGTGGCAGAGCGTTCCGTTCACATCGGAAAGGCCATAGGTTCAAATCCTATAACGCCCACAGGAAACATGCAAAGCAGACATCGGACAGGCCGCTGGTTCCAATTCGTATCGTCGAATAAAAAAATAACTGAATAATTAAAAAATATGTCATCTGACCCCGATAAAAAAATTTGGCTACTCTTTAATTGCCTGGATTGGAGATTGCATCCGCAAGTTGAAAACTATTTTCTTGAACGCCACGATGGCTGCGACCTATGCGTTACCGCCGGATCTTTAAAAGGTTTGATAGAAGAAGAAACCAGAGGTTATTTCTTGGAACAGATAGAAATATCAAAAAAGCTTCATAACTGCCAAGGCGTTATTCTGACGATGCACATGGATTGCGGCGCCTACGGCGGATCCAAAAATTTTGAAAGTAAAGCGGCCGAAACCACCCATTATGAAAATATATTGGGCGAAGCAAAAAAAATTGTTTTAGCCGCTTTTCCGGATTTAGCCGTGGAAAAATATATTATCGAGCTGGAGTCCTCGGACGGCGGCTGGCTATCCAAGCCGGTTATTGTCGGATAAGACATTTACGCATCTTTTTAATGAAAGAGAACTTTCCGTTTTATTCGCTGGCTACTCTTTGCAATACAACCATCGGCATTGGTATTTTTGCGTTACCCTATATCGCGTCGCGCGTCGGAATCGGAGTAATGGCCGCTTATTTTCTGGTTTTGGGTTTCGTTGCCGTCATTATCCATCTGATGTTCGCCGAAGTAGCCTTAAGCACTCCTGACTATAAAAGATTTCCCGGATTTGTCAAAATCCATCTGGGCGCCAAGGCAGAATGGATCGCCCTTGTGTGCACTATTGTCGGATTTTTGGCCTCAATGATCGCTTTTATGGTGATCGGAGGGCAATTTCTACAAAGTTTTTTTTCTCCCTGGCTGAGCGCCCCTGAAAACGCTTTTAGTATCGCGTATTTTTTGGCCGGGTCTCTTTTTATCTACTTAGGCATTAACCTTGTTTCAAAAATCGAATTATGGGGGCTGGTGATATTCTTTACCATAATGGGCGCTATCATGATCATTGGCCTGCCTTCTTTCCAACTAAGCAATTTACTGGTAAATTCCGGAACCGGCAAGGACTTGCTTTTGCCTTACGGAGCCGTGCTTTTCGCGTTATGGGCCTCTTCCTCGATACCGGAAGTTGAGGAAATGCTCGGGCGGGAAAACCGGAAAAAATTTTTGAAACCGGTCGTTGTTTGGTCTTCGGCTCTATCGCTGTTCGCTTATGTCTCGTTTATCATCCTGATCATCGGGCTTACGGGCGGAAACACAACTCAGTCGGCATTGATGGGCCTAAAACCCTTATTTGGAAACGGTCTTCTTTCGCTCTGTTTTTTATTTGGATTTATTACCAGCTTCACGTCTTTTATTATTATCGGCCTTACGCTAAAAAAGATCCTGGCCTATGACCTGAAAATAAATAAGCTGGCAGCCTGGTCGATAACGGCCGCAACGCCTTTGGCGCTTTATTTGGCCGGAATAAAGGATTTTATTGCAATTTTTTCTTTTGTCGGAGGCATTCTTTTAAGCATTGACGGCATAATGATCGTAATGATGTACCAAAAAATCCGCCCGGAAAAAAACTTGATCGCCTACCCCTTAATACTATTTTTCATTGGCGGTATAATCTATGAATTGGCTTATTCGTTGTGGTAAAAGGCCGAATAAGGCCAATCAACGCATTTAATATGCTTTTTACATATATATTGTATTTTATCGCCGCCTGCGTAATCTTGTATTTTTCCGGGCAATGGATTGTTGAAGGACTGCAGAGGGTCGCCAAATTCCTGGAATGGAAAGAGTTTGTCGTGGCGTTCATAATGATGGCATTCGCCGGCTCGCTGCCGAATATCATTTTAGCCGTCCTGGCGATTGCCAATAAAATGCCCGAACTGTCTTTCGGAGATGTTGTCGGCGGCAATGTGGTTGACATGACGCTCGTCATCGCGCTGGCCGCGCTTTTTGCGCGCGACGGCATACCGGCTAAAGGAGCGACTTTCCAAACAAGCTCTCTATTCACTATAATAGCGGCTTTGCTTCCCCTTGTTCTTTTTATGGATGGAAAGCTTTCTCGTTTCGACGGATTATTGCTGCTTGTATTATTCTTCTCTTATATCTATTGGCTGTTTTCCAAGCAAGACCGATTTAAAAAAGTTTACGACAATTATACCGTGCCTCTGTCAAAGCGTTTTCCGCTGTTTATGCGCGATTTGGGAAAAATTTTGCTCGGAACAATTATGCTTATCATTGTGGCCCAAGGAATTATTTTTCAGGCAGGCAAATTCTCAATAGAATATAATTTGCCCTTGGCAATGGTTGGAGTCCTAGTTGTTGGCCTCGGCAACTCGTTCCCTGAACTTTATTTCTCGATCGCTTCGGCCCGGAAAGGGGAAACCCGCATGATCTTAGGCGACCTCATGGGCGCGGTGATCATTCCCGCAACTTTGGTTTTAGGTTCTGTTGCCCTTTTTTCGCCCATCGTTATCACCGATTTTTCCCTTTTTGCGACAGCGCGTTATTTTTTGATAGCGGCAGCGCTGCTATTTTTTATTTTCATCAAAACAAACCGAAAAGTCTCCAAGAAAGAAGCGATATTCCTGCTGCTGGTTTATATCGCCTTTCTCATAGCCGAGATATTCATCAAGTAAGCTATTTTTCTAAATTTTGCGCCTTTTCTTTAACAGCGTCAATTTTTTCTTTGATCCGGGCGGCTTTTTCGAACTGAAGGTTGCGCCTGGCCAGATCAAGCCTTAAATTAAGCTGCCTTAAATAGTCTTTCAAAAATTCCTCGGATGGAGGTTTTTCTTTTTGCGAATCGTTGTCCTTGCCGGACAGAGAATCGTAAACATCTTTGACGATTTCCATCGGTTCCGCGTTATGTTTTCGGTTGTATTCGGCTTGGATCGCGCGGCGCCGGTCGGTTTCGCTGATCGCTTTTTTCATCGAAGCCGTAATCCGGTCGGCGTACATGATGATTTTCCCTTCGCGATGCCGGGATGTCCGGCCGATAATCTGCACCAAAGATGTTTCATCGCGCAAAAATCCCTCTTTATCGGCGTCAAAAATTGCGATCAAGGACACTTCGGGCAGGTCCAATCCTTCGCGCAGCAGGTTTATGCCAACCAGAACGTCATATTTTCCCTTACGGAGATCAGCCAGGATTTTTGGCCTTGCTAAAGTCTTGATTTCGGAATGCAGATATTCGGCTTTGATCTTTTTTTGCTTTAAATGGTCGGACAGCGCCTCCGACAGCCTTTTGGTAATCGTGAGAGCTAATACCCGCTGGTTTTTTGCCTTCCTAATCTCAATTTCTTTAAGCAGGTCTTCGATCTGGCCGGCGCTTGGCCGGATCTCGATCTCCGGGTCAAGCAGGAAGGTCGGGCGCACGATCTGTTCGGCGATGTTTTCGGAAATATCTTTCTCGTATTCGCCCGGCGTAGCTGAAACAAAAACGGTTTGATTGAGCTTGGCAAGAAATTCCTCATATTTGAGCGGGCGGTTATCGTAAGCCGATGGCAGGCGGAAACCGTATTCGATCAGCGCTTTTTTGCGCGCATGGTCTCCAATCTGCATGCCGCGAATCTGCGGCACGGTAATATGGGACTCGTCTATTAATACCAAATAATCCTTGGGAAAATAATCAAGAAGGGTATAGGGAGCGCTGTCTGGTTCGCGAAAATCGATATGCCGCGAGTAATTTTCAATGCCGTGGCAATAACCGGTTTCCCGCATCATCGACATATCGTATTCGGTGCGCCGCTTGATTCGCTCGGCCTCGATCAATTTTTTGGAACTTTTTAAAGTTTCCTGCCTTTTTTGCATTTCCAAACCGATGTTCGACAAGGCAATATTTAACTTTTCCTTGTCCGAGAGCCAGAATTTTGCCGGCCAGATCTCGGCATTGGTTATTTTAATAAATTTGCCGAAAGGAACAGAACTTTCATATAAAGTTTTGATTTTTTGATTTTCAATCTCGACTCGGACGATGCGATCATCGCCGGACAGCCAGATGTCGCAATAATTCATTCGCTTCCGGAATTTACCGCGCCAAAGATCGTAATCATTCCGCTCATATTGCAAATCGAGCAGGCAGCCGAACAATTCATGTTCGGCCATATTCTGGCCGACCGCCAGATTTAGCGCATACTTTCTATAGGTTTCGGGCGAACCTAAATTGTAAATACAGGAAACCGATGCCACGACCAATGAGTCGCGGCGCGTCAGTAAATGCTGCACTGTTTCATGGCGCATCCGGTCTATCTCTTCGTTGATCTTGGAATCCTTTTCAATATAAGTATCTGTCTGGGGAATATAGGCTTCCGGCTGGTAGTAGTCGTAAAAAGATACGAAATAGGAAACGGCGTTTGTGGGAAAAAAATTTTTAAACTCCTCGTATAATTGGGCTGCCAAAGTTTTGTTTGGCGAGATCACCAAGGTTGGCCGCTGGACTTCTTCAACCAATTTGGCCATGGTAAACGTTTTTCCCGAGCCGGTCACTCCAAGCAAGGTTTGGAAATCCAAACCCTTTTTAATTCCGCAAACCAGCTTTTTGATTGCCCGGGGCTGGTCGCCTTGCGGTTCAAATTTAGAAACGACCTTGAATTGATACATGATTATTGACTTTAAAATTCCTGTATTATAGCATTATCGGCTAGGAGGGTATTATGGTAGAAATTTTGGAAATAGGAACAAAAGTAAAATTCCATGGCAGTCCGATTGTTTAAGAAATATTCGCGATGGACTTTGACTCCGACGACGATCCGGAGCCGCTCTATATCCTCTCGTATCCGGGAAGAAATATTATCGAGGAAACGGCATACCGTGATGAGATTGAGCCTTGTTGAAAAAAGGCTCTTTTTTTATGCGCGGTCGAAAATTCATTTATTGTCTGAAATCAGTTTTTCGCGGCGGCTTTTGTGGTAGGTGATCGCGAAACGGTGGGCTTCGTCGCGGACCCGCAACAAGATGTTTCGCAGATCTCTTGGCAATTTATCGAGTAAGACGAAAGTCTTGGAAAAAGGGGAAAATATTTTGCCAGAAGACCGCTGTATCTTGGCTAGAGCGATCACCGGCCCCAAATACCCCCTGGCGGCCTTTAATTGCCCTTTGCCGCCGTCCAACAACACCAGGCCGGCTTTAGGCCATTCGGCGTGCTTTTGGCGCCTTGAGAATATTTCCTTGAGCGAAGCCACGTCGTTTTGCCCTTCAACGGTCCTGATCTTGAACTTGCGGTAATCCGAAGCTTTTCGGTGGCCCCCTTCGAACACCGCCATCGAACCGACAGCCAAAGTACCGGAAATGTTTGAAATATCGTAACCTTCGATCCGCAGTTTATCCGGCCGGTAAAGAGCCAGCAGAGCGAATAAAGCATCTATCGATTGGCCGTACCTGGCGCCGATCCGCTTGTTTAAGCACGGAGCGGGGCACAATGCCAGGCTGTAGTATAAGCATGGTTTTTTCGGGATATGGCGGCACGTTCGGAAAAGAAAAATCTTACGCAATTCTTTTAGCAGCGTTTTTAATTCCGCGCCCCGCGTGAACGGGCCGGCCAGGCGGCTAACCTCGATATTTTTTGGCTGGTGGGTAATGAATACCCGCGGAAATTTTTCCTTTGTCGCGGCAACGTAAAAATAGGCTTTATCGTCTTTCCAGACGACATTGAACTTGGGCTGGTATTTTTTAATCAGCTGGGATTCGACCAACAGTGCATCGTTTTCATTGGCGGTTTCGATAAAATCAACCCTTGAAACCTGCGACATAAAATCCCAGGCATGCTGTTCTGGCCTTGAAAAATGGGAGATTACGCGTTTTTTCAGATTTTTGGCCTTGCCGACGTATAGGATCGATTCCTTGCCATCCTTGAAAAAATAAACGCCGGATCGGTCGGGCAACCGGTCGATCTGGTTTTTCAGGGCCGCATCCTTGGGCAAAAATGCTTTTTTGTCTTGTTCGCGCATCAGGTTATTATAACAATTATTCCGAATCGCGCAACTACCGGAAAATCGGGCTTCGCTATCTAGGTTTGGCCCGTAGGGCGGCAAAATACGGGAATTTTCTGGAATCAGCCTTGCGGCGGATCAGCTTAGAACAACGCGTACAACGTTCAAAACAGCAGCTGCTAAACGTAAAAACGTGAAAGCAGCGCAAAGTCTATTTTCTCGGTCTTGATAAATATTTTTTTCTAAATTATAAATGCTATAGGATCAAATGGAGGTGATCCAATACCGGCATTCTACGTGTCGATCATAGCCGCCGCCATAGTGGTCGTGATCCATTTTGCGACTAGAAACAGATTAAAGGATTGATGGCATATCAATCCTTTTTAATTGACGATCCGTGGAATAAATAGTATTTCTGAAGCAACGTCTTGCTCTTTGACACTCGGGAGAAGGATTTTTGGAGGTGATGAAAATAAGTATCAAGCTTCTCATCGATGACGGCAGTAAAAAAGGGAAGCTAAAAATCTACGCGGAAAATCGCACCGCCAAGCCCAGCATGGCCGGAATGGCCGGACCGCTAATATTTCTTTGCCTATGCGCAAGGCTCATCGGGCTTGATCTGAAAATCGGCTTACCTCTGGCATTCGGCCTCTATTATTTTTATAAAAGGGGAGTTGAGGCCGAGCAACGGGAGTTGGCGGAGTTCCGGAAAAAGCGCACTATCAACGGATTGAAAGCGCGCCAGGTCTATTTCACCGAGCCGCGCGACTACCGCTGGATCGTTATTTTTCTCGGCTTTCCCATTTCTTACTATCTTCACGATAATTTGGGCCTGGCCGGCACGCAATTCAGTATTGCTTTCCCCGCGGTTATGATCCCGCTTCTCTGGTTTAATATTTACGCCAAACGGCTAAGAATGGGGTATTTGCTTCAAAAATCACAGGCCAAACGAACCAGGTAAAAAAATACGGCAAACGGTGCGGTTCCGGCCTTCCGTATATTTCGATATCCAGCGCGCGCTTTCTCTAAACGAAAACGTATTTTTTTACGCCCGCACCGGCCAAATTTTGACAAAAAAAATCTTATTGTGCTAAAAAAGGTTTAGCACATCAAGAGGTGTAATATGTTCGACAGGGAAGACGCCGTTAAAACGGCGGTTGCAATGCTTTCAGAATCCAAAAACCAAGTACCGGGATCGGGCGATAAGCTAATTATCCTAATGCATCGCTTTAAAATTAGGCCCGACGAAATCGGAGCAACCACAACCGAAATAAAAAAAATTGGCAGAAATGCCATCATTGAGCGTACTATTGCTTTTATGAAAGCAACTGAAAATTTCAGACGCGATTTTGACGCTTTATCCATAGCGGCCGATTTTACCCACAGCCAGCGCACTATCGCCGAACGGCTGAAGCGAAGCGGGCCAACCAACAGTTTGGTCAATGAAGCGCTCTCATTCCGGCTGATCGAGTAAACTGCCCTAAAATACCCTCAAATCGTTCATAGAGACATAAGCTGTCTCTTTTTTTTGGTCCGGGCTATAATGTTTTGTCCGCCCGGTGCCCGCGGCAGGTCTTGGAAAATCTTGACACATAGTATATAATGAATTGCTTAATGCCTTTTTTGGCTGATACTACACAATATGGACAAGAATTTCATTGAATTAAAAAATGTCGCGGTCCATAACCTGAAGAATATCGACATTAAAATCCCGAAGAACAAGCTGGTTGTTATCTGCGGGATATCAGGTTCGGGCAAATCTTCATTGGCGTTCGATACCATCTTCCAGGAAGGCCAGCGGCGCTATCTTGAAAGCCTGTCCTCATACGCCCGGCAGTTCTTGGGCGGAATGAAAAAACCCGACGTAGAGCGGATTAGCGGGCTTTCCCCGACGGTCGCGGTAAATCAAAAAACCATCACTTCAAATCCCAGATCAACCGTCGGCACCCTGACCGAAATCTACGATTATCTCCGGCTGATCTACGCGCATATCGGAAAACCCCATTGCCCCGGCTGCGGCAAGCCTGTAGTTTCGCAGACGCCCAACCGCATAGCGGAAAGCATATTCCGTTCCGCGCTCCAAAACGAAATACTGATCATGGCTTCCGTGATCACCCATAAAAAAGGCCAGCATCAGGGAACGCTTGAGGAAATTTACCGCGCCGGATGGCCAAAAATCCGCATCGACGGAATTTTTTTCAACGTCGAAGAGGCCAGGGATAAGATTCTGGACCGGCAAAAAACCCATAATATCGAAGTGGTCATCGATAAATTTGACTTGAGAAATTACGCGAACGGGATCAATATTGATAAAAAAAGAATGGCCAAAACCGAAGCTGAAGCAATGGCCCGCAAAAGAAAGAAGCTCGATAATTTCCTGAAGGAAGAAAAAGAAAAGATATTGCTTTCGGTCAAGAAAGGGCTTGAAATGGGCAAAGGCCGGATTTCCGCTTATTCAAAGATCGGAAACTTGGAAAATGAGCTTGTTTATTCCAGCAACTTTTCCTGCCCTGACTGCCAGATATCTTTGCCTGCGATCGAGCCCAAGATTTTTTCGTTCAATAATCCCTATGGAGCCTGCAAAACCTGCCAAGGCCTGGGCAAGCTGCTGAAGATAAATGCCGACTTAATGATAAATCCTGGCTTATCTTTGAATGAAGGGGCGGTTTTACCTTGGTTTAATCTGGGCCGCTGGTCCCAGCGGTCGCTGGCCGTTCCCTACCAAAAGTGGTCGCTGGAAAACCTGGCGGAGCGCCTGGGCTTTTCGCTGGATGCCCCATTCAAGAATCTATCCGAAGAGCATAAGCAAATAGCGCTCTTTGGAAGCGATAAATTCCCGAATTACGAAGGTATTGTTCCCCGTATGGAGCGGACATACCATGAAACCACCTCGGAGTACCTGCGATCGGAAATCTCAAAATATATGACCGAGATATCCTGTCCCGACTGCCGGGGAGCGCGCCTGGCCCGCGAACCGCTGGCGGTCAAGATCGACGGTAAAAATATTTTCGAGTTGTCATCGATGCCGGTCCGCGAGGAAATTCCATTTTTTAAAAAACTGGAGGCCGGCCTTAGCGAGCGCGATCGCGGAATCGCCCAGCCGTTGATCAGGGAAATATCCAAACGCTTAAGCTTTTTAGTTGAAGTCGGCGTGGATTATATCGACCTGGCCCGCGAAGCAACAACGCTTTCAGTCGGAGAGAACCAGCGCATCCGCCTGGCCTGCCAGCTCGGTTCGGCCCTTTCGGGCGTTATCTACGTTTTGGACGAACCAACGGTGGGATTGCACCAAAGAGACGTCCAACGGCTGATCAAAGCCTTGCGCGAACTCCAAGACCTTCAAAACACGGTAATCGTCGTCGAACACGACGAACAGGTGATGCGCAACGCCGACTGGATCATCGAAATCGGGCCGGGCGCGGGAAAGCTTGGCGGCAAAGTGGTTTTTGAAGGAACTTATAACGAGATATTAAGATCCGGTTCGCTTACGGGGAAATACCTTTCAGGGCAGCTGACTATCGGCACGGGTTTTCCCAAGAAAAAAATCGACAAGGATACCAGGTGGCTTGAACTTTCGGGAGCCAGCCAGTTCAGCTTGAAAAATGTTAATTTGAAAATCCCGCTGGAAAAATTTGCCTGCGTCGGCGGCGTATCTGGTTCGGGAAAAAGCACTGCTGTCATCGAAACCCTAGCGCGCATTTTGCAAAGGCAATTTTACGGCGCCAAAGCCATACCGGGCGAGTACAAGGAATTGAAAGGCGCCGAGCATATCAATAAAGTCGTTCTGGTCGATCAAAGCCCGATAGGCAAAACTCCGCGCTCCAATCCGGCCACTTACACAGGAGTTTTCAACCATATGCGCGAACTTTACTCCCGATCCCGCGACGCCCAGATCCGCGGGTTCGGGCCCGGCCATTTTTCTTTCAATACCCGGCAAGGGCGGTGTCCCGTCTGCCAAGGGGAAGGCTTTCAGAAAGTGGAAATGTATTTTCTGCCAGATGTTTACGTTGAATGCGAGCTTTGCCGCGGCCAGCGCTTCACTTCCGAAGTCCTGAACGTAAAATACAAAGATAAAAGCATAGCGGACATTCTGGCTATGAGCATCGAAGAAGCAAAAAATTTCTTTACCGAAATCCCGATGATCAGGGAGCGGTTGCAGCTGCTTTGCGACATCGGACTGGGATACTTGCAGCTTGGCCAAAGCGCCCCAAGCCTTTCCGGAGGTGAAGCGCAGAGGATAAAGCTGGCTTTCGAGCTTTCCAAGCGGGAAACCGGAAAAACTGTTTATATCTTGGACGAACCCACGGTCGGCCTCCATTTTGACGATACCAAAAAACTGCTGGTCATTTTAAGGCGCCTGGTCGAAAAAGGCAATTCGGTGATCGTTATCGAGCATAATCCGCAGGTGCTGATGGAAGGGGATTGGGTGGTCGAAATGGGTCCGGACGGCGGAGACCGCGGCGGCCGGATCGTGTTTGAAGGCACGCCAAGCGAGCTGAAACGCGCCAAAACCTGGACCGCCAAGTTCCTGGACTAAATCGGTTATTAATTTGAAGACCCTGGGCAAGTCCTAGGAACAAAAGGAAACTTACAGTTTCCTTCCCGCAAAAAAGCGGGAAGAAAGGAGGAGGACTTAGGTACTCCGCTCCGCATCATGCGGGGGAGGAAGCATCCTCTGGCCGCCCCTCAATGCTTCGGGATTTCCTTCGGTCACCGCCGTGGTTTCTTACCACGGGAGGCGAAACTCCTGCGGGAAATATAAATTCGATTTGCTTTTTTGCGCCCGCTGAATTAATTTATATAAATGGACAACGCATCACTGTTTCTTTTTTTTCTCGTACTGGCAGTGCTTGGCATCCAGACTTATATTTTGACTCGCAAAAAACCGGAAAAAAACAATGACGGCGCTCTTTTAATGCTCCAGCAGCAGATCGGCCGGATAGCCGAAACTCTGGATGACAAGCTTTCGGAATCAAGCAAGGCTATGCGGGATCATCTTGGTTTCAACAACCAGATGCTCCAGCAGCAGTTTTCCCAAAGCGCCAGGTTAATCCAGGATGTTTCCAAAAAACTTGCGGAGCTCGACAATACCAACAAGCAGGTGGTCGGGTTTGCCGAACAGCTCCAATCTTTGGAAAATGTCTTGAAAAATACCAAGCAAAGAGGAATTTTGGGCGAGTATTATTTAGAAGAGCTTTTAAAGAATGTGTTCAGCCCCAGCCAATACAAGATGCAATATGAGTTTAAAGACGGGAAAATAGTGGATGCCGCGATCATCCTAAAAGACAAGATCATCCCCATCGATTCAAAATTCTCGCTGGAAAACTACAATCGGATAATCCAAGAGGAAGATTCGGAAAAAAAAGAGGACTTGGAAAAGGTCTTTTGCAGCGATTTAAAGAACAGGATCGATGAAACGGCCAAATATATCCGTCCCAACGAAGGAACGCTTGACTTTGCCTTCATGTTCATTCCGGCCGAAGCGATATATTACGATCTCTTAGTGAATAAAATCGGGGCTATGAAGAGCAATACCCGCGATATGATTGATTACGCAGTCCGGGAGAAAAAGGTCCATATCGTATCCCCAACGTCTTTTTATGTTTATCTGCAAACCATATTGCAGGGATTAAGATCCATGCAGATCGAGGAATCCGCAAAAGAAATACGCAAAAGGGTAGAACAGCTGGGCCGCCATTTGGTTGCTTACGACGAGTATATGAAGAAACTGGGCGGGCATCTGGGAACGGCGGTAAACGCTTACAACGGCGCAAGCAAGGAATTCTCCAAAATTGACAAGGATGTAATTCGGATAACCGAAGAAGTCCGTTCTCCAGCCGAAGCCAAGCAAATCGACAAGCCGTCCGACAGCTGAACCTGATTTGACTTTTAGACGAAAATATTATAGTATAAACGGGTTATCAATAACTAAACCATATAATCAATATGTTGGCCGTAATCAAAACAGGGGGAAAACAATATTTAGTGAGCCCCGGAAAAAAGATCAAGATCGAAAAGATCGAAGGCGATGAAGGTAAGGAAGTCACTTTTTCCGATGTTTTGCTCGTGGAAAATGGCGAAAAGGTGGCCATCGGCCAGCCTGCCATACCAAACGCGACCGTATCAGCCACTATCTTAAAACAAGGCAAAAGCGAAAAAGTGATCGCCTTCAAATATAAGGCTAAAAAACGCTATCACCGTAAAAAGGGGCACCGCCAGCTGTTTACGGAGGTCGAGATCAAATCCATAGACTCCAAATAGCCGTATTTGCTATCAAACTTCAAAAGACCGCCTCACGGCGGTCTTTTTTGGTTTATCCACACCCCGTCTCTTGACAGCGATCATTGAATGGGATTATGATTAAATTGTCCCCCCTCTACTCCCATTTTTTGCAGCTCTTTTCGCTAGTTTTCATAGCACTTTTTATCACATTCATTTTTCATTCTTCCCTCATATATAGCCCACGAATATTCGCGGGCTTTCTCTTGCGTGCGTCAAAGTATTACCGAATGACGATTGACAAATTATTATATTGTTTTTAGAATAAAACGGATCTTTAAAAATAAGGAGGCGGAAAGTGTTAAAAAGAAAAGTCGGGTTCGGGCCCGGGTTCATGATCAACGAAGAAAAAGTGGCCTTAGTCAGGCAAATCGCGGATTTAGCCAAACCGTATTTCCTAGCCAACGGATACGAACTGGTTATTCTTGATTACTTCCAAGGACTGCCGACCAGGGCTCCATTGAAAGAATTAGCAAAAAAGCTAAAAATTGTTATCGAAGAAGAAAACCTGTACGCGATAGCGTCCCATTCAATGTGCAACGCGATGGTGCGCTCGCTGGCTGCCGATCTCGAAGAATTTTCCGGACCGATAATCTTGTTTGAAGGTCCCAATACCGCGTCAAAATTCCAGATCGCGCGCTGGGCGCTGCATGGAAAACGGCGGCCGTTCAAATATCCGTGTGAACTTGATATGGTAAATGACTCGCCCTTTATGAAATCGCTCACGGAGAAGTCCTTGGGCATGATGCCGCCTTTGGAAATAGGGGGCCGGGCATCCGTTCATTGGTACACAAAAAGCGCTTTTCAAGCGCTTCCTTATACCGCATATGTCCAATTTCCCGACGCTGACCATTTAAAGATGCTCTACGATCCGCGGATACTTACCTTTGCCATCAAGTTCCTTAATAACCCGCAAGCGGTTATTTCTTATCTTAGCCAAGCAAAATCGTTTAACCGGATCCTGTAAGGATCCTTTTTCTTTTGCAAAACATCATTGGCGTCCGCGCAGAGCCGATTGCAGTGTTTCCTCATCCGCATATTCAAGTTCTCCGCCAAACGGCAGGCCCAAACCCAGCCGGGTAATCTTTACGCCCGAAGGCTTAAGCATTCTTTCCAAATATAAAATAGCCGCTTGGCCGTCTGGCGTCGGATTGATGGCCAGAATGATTTCTTTCAGCGCCTTGTTCTGTCGCGCCCTCTTTTCCAATTCGGATAGGCGGGCCGTATCGGCCGGGTGGCGGCGCAAGCTTGAAAGAGGGCTGCCCAAAACAAAATACCGCCCTTTATAAGCCCCGGTCTTGTCGATCGTTGCCAAATCCGTTTCATTGGCCACTACGCAAAGAAGGCCGTTGTCGCGCCGGGCATCCGAGCAAATGCCGCAGATCTCAAGATCGGATTCGTAAACATTAAAACAAAGGCGGCAGCATTTAACATTTTTCTTAACGTTAATGATCGCCTGCGCCAAACCGTCTGTTTCCGATCTTTTTTTTCCGATCAGGGAGAAGGCAAAACGCGCCGCCGCCCGCGGTCCGACACCCGGCAATTTGGAAAACTCCTCGATTAATTTTTGGATACTGGGCGAATACATATTTAATAAACCGTCTGTTAGCGCAATTCCAGCTTTTCTCGCTAAATTTCGTATTCCTGGTAGCGTTTCTCAATATTTTTGAAGCTTACGGTCTGATCGTCGAAAAAGGTCTCGATCTTGCCCACGGGTCCGTTCCGGTGTTTGGCTATGATGATTTCGGCAATTCCTTTTTTTTCGGAGTTATCCCGATATCGGTCTTCGCGGTAAATGAACATTACCACGTCCGCGTCCTGTTCGATTGCGCCGGATTCGCGGAGATCGGAAAGCTTGGGAATGGAAGGAACGCGCTGTTCCACCGCGCGGGACAATTGGGAAATCACCAAAACCGGAATATTCAATTCGCGCGCCAAACCCTTTAAAGCCCTTGAGTTTTCCGAAACCTGCTGGACCGGGCTGGCCATTTTATTAAGCGGTTCCATCAGCTGCAAATAATCGATAACCAGCAAGCCCAGCCCTTTTTCGGCCTGCAAGCGCCGGCACAAGGCTTTCATCTGGAGAACCGAAGGCGACCCAACATCATCGATATAGATGGGCATTTCCGAAAGGACTGCCAGCGCCCGCTGGATCCTGACAAAATCGTTTTCATCGCCTTCCCCGTTGAGCTTCCCGGTTCTGATTTTCCAGAGGTCTACTCCCGAAATCGACGAGATTAAACGGTCGACAATCTGGTCTTTGGACATTTCAAGCGAAAATACGCCAACCGTGATTTTTTCGTTATAAGCGATATTTTGCGCGATATTGATGGCAAGGGTCGATTTTCCCATGGACGGCCGGGCCGCCAGGACTACCAAGTCGGATTTTTGCAATCCTGACAGTACTTTGTCCAGATCGGTATAGCCGGTCGCGAGGCCTCTCGTAGTTTTGCCTTGGGAAAGTTTTTCGATCCGTTCAAAAGCGTCGGGTAGAGTATCTTTGATCAGCGTAAAATTCTGGGCCACTCCTCTCTGCGCGATGGCAAAAATTTTCCGTTCCGCTTCATCGAGCACTTCATTCAGCTCGTCGGATTCGTTATAGCCAAGCTGTTCGATCTCTTGCGAGGCTGAAATAAGGTCGCGCAAGATCCTTTTCCGCTGAACGGTTCGAGCGTACGAAGCCACATGGCTGGTACTGGGCACTAAATTGATCGTTTCGGTCAAATATGCGTTTCCTCCAACCTTATCCAGAACCCCTTTTTCCTTCAGCCGGTTGGAAACCGACAGGAAATCTATCGGTTCTCCTTTTTCAAAAAGTTCTTGGCAAACCGTATAGATCTCTTTATGGCCGGGCTTATAGAAATCCTGTGGCGATAAAAAATCGACAATCTTGGTGATCGCCGATTTGTCGATCATAAGGCTGCCGATCACCGATTGCTCAAGTTCAACGCTCTGGGGCGGAATTTCCAGATTATGAGGTATTTCAAACCGTTTTTTGGAGAATTTTGTGTCCATACAGACGAAGCGCAGTTTAAACCGCTATCGTATTACAATACTACCAGACGCTAAAATCTTTGGCAAACCTTCATAAAACCGCCGGTCGTTTCACCTTGATAAGGACGAAAAAATCACCTATAGTGGCTTTAGTTCATCATAATTTAGGGAGGGCATCGTCATTCGAGCGACTAAATTCGTTTTAATGGCCTTTTTAGTGTTTGGATGCGTAATAACTGTCTATGGCATTCTCTATTCGATCAACACGGAAAGAATCGCGGATTTTCTTTCGTATTTACTGTTAGGAACATTTTTCGCCTATGCTTTGGCTGCCGTTATTCAATATTTTTTCCAAGAAAAATTAAAAGCGGAATAACCGCTTTTTTTGTTTGGCTGACAACCGAAGATTGCGGAATTTGATTGACAATTATGCTAATTTATGATATAATTAGGGCAAGAAAATAAGCTTTTTGAGGCTTGAAAATGAGGAAAGCATTAATTTTGAGCCTGGTCATTCTGGCTCTAACAGCCAGCGGCCAGGCATGCCAGCACGGAGGGCTAGAACCGATACCGCAGCCCGTCTGGGGATTGGATCAATTTCCAGAGGATGAGCCCCTAGCCCAAGCCTACTACGGCCAGGGAGAAAGAATAACCCGTTTTGACCGGGATAATGAGGACTCGGGAAGAATCTACTTCCTAACGCTCCGCGATACGGGCGAACACTACATGCGGCTCGATGAGATCAGCGTCATCGAAGGCTCTGCCCCGGATTACCGGAGCGGCGGGAGCTGGTACTTCCAGCTGATCGACAGGCAACAGCGCGTGCTGGAAGAAGGCCGATTCGACCATTCCAACACGATCTGCTCCGATTCGATCGCGGACGGCCAGTGGACCGGCGGCTGCTACGAAAGCGATCAGCCGCTGACCCTGGAGATCCCTTACCATTATGACGGTGCTGATATCACTGTCTATGATGATAATGGGTATGTCCGATTCGGCCCTTACGATGTAAGGGGGATGTAGGGAAGTTGACATATGAAGCAGCAGCTTAAACAGCGCTGCTTTTATCTTTAAAAAATCGGCCAGTTTTATTTGACAAATTAATAAAAATATAGGATAATATTATCAGTCGGCAACAATTGGGGAGGATTCGATGAATAGAGTTCTTAAAACCGGAGTAATCTTTCTTTTGCTGGCAGCGCTTTGCCAAGCCGGAAACGATCCGAATGGTAACGAACTTTCGGGCGAAGTAATCGATTTATCAAACAACGGCGATCCGAAAAACCTGCATTACGAATCCGACATCGCCTATCGGGAGGGAAAAATGTCGCTTCAAGATTTGCGGGTGGACAATTACCCGGTTTCTACCGGCACATTCGCTCCCGATGGCGAGGAGTGCGTAAAACTCGGCTCCGACAGGGTAAGATCCGATTATTCGGAAAGCGTTGACGCGATCCTGTGCAAATATGACGACAAAAGCTATCTTGAGGCTTTCCAGGAATACGGCGGCTGCACAAACCGGCTCACCAGCACCCGCGACCGGGAATACGAACTGGAAATAACGAATGCCACCGGGGAAATCCTGCTGTCTTGCCCGTTCACATTCACGATCGAAACGCAATGTTTTGATTGCGAATCAGGTGAATCCGGCAACCGCGGCTTGTGCGACAGTGAAGACCGGTTTGATTTTTCACTAGCCCTGCCGTATCACGAAGACGCGAAGAAACTAAGGATCTACGAGATCGAGGATGATAAAAGAAAAACCGTTCTGTCCGCCAGCGTATCAAAATTCAAGGATGCGCCCGAAAAATTCAGCGATAGCGGCTAACCCCGCTTTTTTCATTTAAAGATAGCCTCTGCAAAAATGATTTCCGGAAAATAATTCAAAGGTAAACTATTGACAGGATAATAATTTAATATATAATATAATCGGTGGATTTAATGGAAAGCAAACCAGCAGCGTGGATGTATATCCTCTGCGCTTACGAAATCTTTCAATTGATGGCTGTCGCTTTTTTGCCAGTCGTCTTGCTGGATATCAGCTTCGATCCTTTACAGATTGCCTTGATTGTTGCCAGTACCATCTGCACGATTGGAGCTTTGATGGTAATATGGGATAACCCGTTTAACCAAGAAATTCTAGGACTCGGCGGCAGTCTTGCCGAACTGAATTCTTTGGTCTGCCTGTTCACTGCCGGAGTATTCGGAATCGAGTTCTTAAAAAACGTTGTTGGGCATATTACGCCGATGATATTTCTACCAGCCGGAGCGGTGTGCTTATTATTCCTTTCCTCCTGGTTTTGGCGGAACAAAATCAAGAACATTTCGCATCATCCCCTTTAAACGGGGATGTTATTTTAATTGGGGCAAATTGAATAAAAAGTCAGTGTGTCCGTTCAATCGGCAACTTGCAATTTGAGGCTAAATACCAAATACTGGTATCAGTACGTTTAATAATTCCGCAAAAAGGGGATTCAATGGAAAAAAGCAAAGTGCTGAAGATAGCGGACAGAACGCTCTGGTATCGGCTGAATTTGTTTACTAATCGGGATAACCGGTTTCAATTTTGAATCAAGTATCCGCGTTCACTGCGTTATTGTCTGGTTAATTTTTGTTACAATATCAATTCTTATTGGCCAGCCGCTAACGAGAGTATCGGAATATTTTGAAGGATCCAGCACCTAAAAGAACGGCGCCAAGCTGTTCTTTTTATATTACTTGAAACAATTTTTGAATGTGGCAAAATAGAACCAGCAAATTCAAAAATTGAATGAGGTGTTTCGATGGCAGAAATATTCGTTAAAAAGAAGCTAATGGAATTGTTGGCTAATTATTTTTTGGCATCAATTGGATTAATGATTATTTTAGCGTCACTTTTATCGCCAATAGGCAACAATAACATAAGAGCAATTTCCGCTACTATTGGGACAATGATGATAGTGATAGACCAGGTCATTGTCAATTCAAATAGGTAATGTGCAAGGACATTTTGCGCCTTTTTGCTAAGCTGGGAGGAGCATGAAAACTATGGCTGAAAGCAAAGCAGCGGAGCGGCTGAGATGGATCAAACCGATCTTG
>Ga0209202_1000663_pt1 | contig 25305 bp, 30 predicted proteins | sample AD_UKC032_MetaG_FD_184416 | JGI IMG/M metagenome (GOLD analysis project Ga0209202, IMG submission 184416) | Active sludge microbial communities of municipal wastewater-treating anaerobic digesters from USA - AD_UKC032_MetaG (SPAdes) (version 2) | ecosystem: Engineered > Bioreactor > Anaerobic >... | reverse complement strand
CGACCTGCTGCCGGTCTACGTCACCGACCCGCAGCACATCGCCAGCCCGCTCCTCGCCCTGGTCTCGTACGAGGAGCACGAACGCTTCGAGGGGCTGGCGCGACAGGTCAAGCCGCTGGCGCCGACGGTCAAGCCCTGATCGCGGCAAGCGCGTAACGTCAAGAACAGCCGATCCGTTCGGCAGGCCGCCACAAGCCGGACGGGAACCCGAATTCCGCACAAGGAGAACCGAATGAACCGAAACCAACGCATTGCCCGCATCAACGCCCTGATCAGCCGCCCGCAGGGAGCCTCGCTCGCCCGGATCATGGAAGACCTGGAAGTCTCCCGGGCCACCGTCAACCGCGACCTGCAGACGCTGCGCGACGGCATGAACGCGCCCATCGTCTATGACCGTGCCCGGCGCGTCTATCAGTTGGAGCCCCACGACGGTATCGGGACCCGGTACATGCTTCCCGGGCTGTGGCTGACCCCGGCGCAGGCCTACGCCGTCCTGACGCTGAACAACATGGTCGAGAAGATCGCGCCGAACGTGCTCGGCCCGTTCCTCGATCCGATGCGCGGCCTGCTCAAGCGCCTGCTTGGCGAAGCCGATTTCCCGCTCTACGGACTCGACCGCAAGATCGAGATCGACATGCCGGCAATGCCGGCGATCGGCGACCTCGATTTCGAGAACCTGGTCGAGGCGCTGATCCACGAGCAGCCGGCCCGCTTCACGGTCCGCACCAGGGCCGGGCTCGAGCACACGGTGGATGGCACGCCGGTGAAGCTGCGCATCACCGCCGCCGGCTGGGGCGTGCAGGTCCGCCCCCCCTCGGCGGCCCGGCCGGTCACGATCGACGTCGCCGACATCCGCAAGGTGGCGGTGGCCAGCGAGCGTGACGACTGACTTGTCAGGGGGATGTTTGCCTTTGACCGGCTGCCGCCCGCACCGGCTCATCCTGTGAGACCGCCGGGTGCCATCCTCTGACCACACACAACAAGGAGACCTTTATGAACGAGACTATTCAGCCCATCCGCACTTCCATTTCGCAACCTGCCGGCGAACTGCCCATTCCTGTCTTCTACAGCCCGGCCATGGTCGCCGACAGCCGGAGCTTCTCGCCGAGTGCCGGCAAGCCGGCGCTGGCCGTCAAATCCTGGCAGTTCCTCGGCCTGCCCCTGCAGTTCCGCACCCCGCAGCCGCTCAATGCCGAGCAGTTCGGCGTCGCCCATGACCCGGAGTTCGTCGCCGACGTGCTCAGCCGCCGGCGCAATAACGGCTTCGGCAACCGGTCGCCGGCCGTCGCCGCCGCTCTTCCTTGGACCAGCGGCGCCATGCTCTCGGCGGCGCGCGAGGCTTTGAAGAACAGGATCGGCGCGATTGCGCCCTGCTCCGGCTTTCATCATGCCGGTTACGACTTTGCCAGCGGGTTCTGCACCTTCAACGGGCTGATGGTCACGGCAGCCGTCCTCTTGGCCGAGGGCAAGGCGCACAAGGTCGGCATCCTCGATTTCGACCAGCACTGGGGCAACGGCACGCAGGACATCATCGATCGCCTGCACCTCGACAACGCGGTCGTCCATTACAGCCCGGGCGAATACAGCCGCCCGGCCAAGGCCGAGGCCTTCCTTGCCGCGATCAAGAAGATCCTCGAGCGCTTTGCCGGCTGCGACCTGGTGCTCTACCAGGCCGGCGCCGACCCGCACATCGACGACCCGCTCGGCGGCTGGCTGACCACGGAACAGCTCTACCGGCGTGACCGCGCGGTCTTCGAGGGGCTCAAGCACCTCGGCATCCCGGTCGCCTGGAACCTTGCCGGCGGCTACCAGAACGACGAGGACGGCGGGATCCGCCCGGTGCTCGACATCCACGACAACACGATGGTCGCCTTCGTCGAGGCCCACGGCCATGCGGTGATCCCGGCCAGTCCGTTCGCGGAAAGGGAAGCCGCCTGATGGTTTCGCTGATCAGTCTCCGGGTCCGGTTGATGGAACGCCCCGAGCGGGTTGCGCTCCTCGAACCCCTGCTGCGCCAGTCGGGTGGCGCCACCATCGGTCAGTTGATGGCTGCCGTGGGGGAGCGGCGCGACATCATCAGCGACGACCTGGAAGCAATGCGCGACGAATTGGGCCTGCCGGTCCGCTGGGACCCCGAGTCCGGGACCTATCGCCTCGAGGCGAAAACGGCCGGCGGCGAGCCCCGTCCGGAAGGCTGTGATCTTGCCCTGCTCTACCGGGCGATCGCCCTCGAGGAGTATCTCTACGTGACCTTCACCTCGGGGTCGGGCGAGACCCGGCGCCTGCATGCACTGCCGGGAAAAGTCAGGAAGGTGCGCGGGGTACGCCAGGTCAAGCTGCGCGAGCGCAGCGGCGCGTGGCGCATGATCGAACTGGAGACAATCCGGGAAGTCGCCGAGGCCTTCGGCATCAACAAGTGAGCGGGCGGCGAACTGCCGCCTGAGCAGACACGGGCTGATCCCCCGTCCTTCGGGAAAACGGATCGGGCGGATTTGTTCCGGATTGCGCGCCCGCCATGTCGGCAAAGTCGCTAAACAGGAGTAACAACATGAAAAGACGCGAATTCATCCAGTCGACCGCGGCAGCCGCCGCAGCATCTGTCCTTCCCGCCGCAGCGATGGCCGCCACCGTCCCGGCTCAAGGCACGGCCCCGCCGCTCGACGCCGAGGTCACCCGGGTTCGGATCGGGACCCACCGCACCGGAGATCTGCGCGAGGCCAACCGACTCGCCCGCGAGGCCGGGAAGCCGCTACGGCGCCCCGATCCACCTGACGACGAGATGAACTACTGGGCCGAGGCCATCCGCATCGGCGGCAGCTACTTCTACCGGGTCGGCGACATCGTCGTCCCGGTTCTGGAGTACGAGTACCAGAACGTGATCAGAAATCCGAACATGTACTACTTCTCGTCGGCGCTGAAGTTGCACTACCGCATCCAGCGCAAGCGTGACGGCGTGCCCGAACCGGTTTGAGCATTCACAGGGAGCCGCCTCCGGGCGGCTGCCGCCGGTTCATCTGAGTATTCCCTTGCTTTTGTGTCACGCACGCTGGAACTTCACATCGCATCCTGTGCATGGGCGAAGGGCCGTTGGTCGAAGTTCTGAACGGGAGAGACATTTATGGACACCAGCCGGCGTGATGAACTTCTGAAAATCTACATCGAGGCCAGCGCCACGTTGCACGAAGGCGCCCTGGCCTGCCATGAGGCCGGGCTGCCGGCAGACCTGGGACCATTCTGTGCAGCCTTCTACATCGCCCGGGATGCTGCGAGCGAACTGCTTGCAATCTATGGGATTGACGTGAATGAAGGTGGCCGGGTGCAATAAACTGTAGAAATCGCGAATTGATCTGACGCTAGCTGTCAGATTGAACTTCCGGGTTCGGCCAATTGCTGCCGCTCGTCGTTTCCCCAAATTTGCCATCTGGGTCACCGCAGCACTCCGTAACCCTCCGTCGGGCCGATTCACACAACACGCCCAAAGCAGCCAATATGTCACCTGTCACTCGGCGACGGCATTAGGTCGCAGAGCAGCCGCTGGAAATACGCTACTAAAGCCGTGGTGATTCAGATTTTTTTCGAAAGGTACCCGTTCAAGAAAACTAATGCCAGTTCTGAGGATTTTTCGAAAGCGCTCTGGCTTACCTCGATATTCAGTTGCGTAAGGCGCTCTATGACAATCAGTAGGTTGTCCGTGAAGGCACCGGCCGCCGTAAGCGTATCTTTTTGCGATTCTGCAACTTTTTCGAAAAGGAATTTCATTTTGTTCTCCGTTATGGGGTACACGATTGGTATGGTTGAGCACTCCGGCCAGAAGATGATTGCCCGAGCCGAGCAACATTGCCGATGGCCCAGCAACGCTATGTTGCCGCTTTGCTAATCCCTGTAACCTTCAGTCGGCGTACCGACCCGTCGGGAAAGTCCCACGCGATTTCCTGGCCAACCCTAAGCCCGATCAAGGCACTGCCAACCGGCGTCAATACGGAAATTTTTCCGGTCGCCGGGTCGGCCTCGTCGGGATAGACCAGTTCGATTTGGCGTTGCGTTCCGAGGCGCTGGTCCAGATAGGTGCAACAGGTGTGCATGGTCACGACGTCCTCCGGAACCTGTTCCTTATGGACTACAATCGCGCGATCCAACTCCTCCGTTAGTTCGTCGTTCATGGGGTATTGACGCAAACGCACGTAGTCTTCAAAACTGATAACCGGGGCTGAGAAATCAGAAGATTCGCTGGAGATTTTGTACTTTTTGGCATTTTCGAGAGCAATCATAAGTAGCATCCTAGCGCGCTGACAGCCGGCACGAAAGCCTCGAAATCGGCATCAAAATGTATCCAAAATGGAAACAATGGCAATGACAGACCACCGAAAGGAGTCCGAGCAACGATGGCCGACTTGAATTTGATGGCGATCTTCGCCCGCGTCGTCGAGGCGGGTAGCTTTTCGGAGGCAGCACGGCGCATGGGCACTTCGCGTTCGGCAATAAGCAAGGCCGTGGCGAAGCTGGAAAAGGCGCTTGGCGCCCACTTGCTCAACCGCACCACCCGCTACCTGAGCCTGACGGAAATCGGGGCCGCCGTCGCCGAGCATTGCGCCCGCATCCTCGACGAGGCGACGGAGGCCGAAAACCTGGTCGGCAGCCTGAACAGCGAAGCGCGGGGCGTACTGCGCGTCAGCGCATCGGTTGCCTTCGGCACGCTCCACGTCGCCCCTGCCCTCGCCGAATTCCTGCCGCACCACCCGGAACTCACGATCGACCTCAGCATCACCGACCGCTGGGTCAACCTGGCCGAGGACGGTTACGACGTCGCCATCCATGTCAGCAGCGATCCGCCGCCGAATCTGGTGGCGCGCCCGCTGGCTCCGGTACGGCGCAAGTTGTGCGCGACCCCAGATTACTTTCACCGCCGCGGCATTCCGCAAACCCCGGCCGATCTGGTCGCCCACAATTGTCTGGACTACACGCGTTCCGGCGAACCGGGGCGCTGGCGCTTCACCGGGCCGGAAGGCGCAATCTCCGTCCCGGTCACCGGACCATTGCATGTCGATGACGACGAGGCCTTGTCGCAAGCCGTCCTCGGCGGGCTGGGCGTCGGCCTGCTGCCGACTTTCATCATCGGCAGGGAGTTGCAAAACGGCAATCTGCAGGCCGTTTTATCCGAGTACATCCCGGTCGAGCGTCATGTCTATGCGATGTATCTGCCGACACGCCATCTGCCGCGAAAAGTCAGGGTGTTCATCGATTTCATGGTGGCCCACATCGGTGAGGAGCCTTACTGGGACCGGCAGGCTATTTGAACTGATGGGCGCGCAGGCGCTCGAGGCTGGGAATCGTCAGGCGCCGACCGTTGACTGTCACGAGGCCGAGTTCGCTCAACTCATGAAGGATGCGCGAGAAATGCTCCTGGGTCAGGTTGAGCCGTGAAGCGATGATGCACTTGCTGAAAGCCAGATCGAGGGAACGGGTCTCCGCGCCCCGCTCTTCGGCCGCCAGGTGATCGAGCAGGTAGCCGATGATGCGCTGCCGGCCATTGAGCAGGGAGTAGCTTTCGACATCCTGCATCAGGTGGTGCGTCTGCAGCGCTAGGGTGGCGAGCAGCTTGCGCGTGACATCGCGATTGCGTCCGAGCGCCCCGAAAATTGCGGACTTCGGGATGTGCAGCAACAGGCAATTGCTGAGCGCCTCGGCCGTAACGCCGCAGGGCTGCTCGAGGAAGATCATGGCTTCGCCGAAGCTTTGTCCCTGTTCAAGCAGCGCAACGATCTTCTCGACCCCCCGCGGCGAAAGGAAGGAGAGCTTGACCTGCCCGAAGACGACGATATGAAAGGCTCTGTCTGAATTAGCTGTTGCTTGTCCAGCGCCCGGCAGCTTCGTTGAGGCACAAGGCTGGAGAAATGGTGTCTCGGTAGCGTTCGAGGAGGCGGCGCCAGCCGAGGTAATGCTCGAGGTATTTGGTGGCTACGCCGTTGAAGCGCCGTATCCAGGTTTTCAGGCGGCTGTCGTAGGCATTGACGTTCTGGATGTGGAAGATGAGTGTCGCGCACGCCTCTCCCTCACAGACAGAGAATATTGGCGAGGCGACGGCCGCGCCCGCAGCCGTCAGTTCTTGACGCGACTGAGGCTGATCTTCTGGAGCAGCGCGTAAAGCTCGTCCTTGATCGCCAGCTTCCTCTTTTTCAGGACCTCGACCTCTTCCGGCGTACCCGGCTCCAGCCGCGACTCCATGTTCTTGATCTTCTGGTCGAGCGCGTTGTGCTTCTCGAACAGGCCCTGAAAGTAGCGATCACTTGTCTTCAATTCGGAAATCAGGTCGCGAAATTCATGAAACACGATGGACTCCTTGACTGGTGAAGGATTAAACGACGCCCTGGGCAAGCATGGCATCGGCCACCTTGACGAAGCCGGCGATATTGGCGCCATTGACATAGCTGACCTTGCCATCCGCGGTGCGCCCGTAGTTCAGGCAGGCCTCGTGGATGTTGCACATGATCTCGTGCAGGCGTGCATCGACCTCGTCGCGCTGCCACGACAGGCGCATCGCGTTCTGGCTCATTTCCAGGCCGGAAGTGGCCACCCCGCCGGCGTTGCTCGCCTTGCCCGGGGCGTAGAGCACGCCGTTGCCCTCGAAGACCTTCACCGCCTCGGCAGTCGATGGCATGTTGGCGCCTTCGGCGACGCAGATCACGCCATTGCTGACCAGCGTCCGGGCATCGTCGCCATCCAGCTCGTTTTGTGTCGCGCACGGCAGGGCGACATCGACCGGCACATGCCACGGGCGCGATCCCGGATGGAATTCGGCGCCGACGCGTCCGGCGTAATCGCTGACGCGGCCGTAAAGATGGTTCTTCACCTCCATCAGCTCGCCCAGCTTTTCCGGCGTGAAGCCGCTTTCGTCAACCACCGTGCCGCTCGAATCGGACACGGTGATCACCTTGGCGCCGAGCGCCATGGCCTTCTCGACAGAATACTGGGCGACGTTGCCGGCCCCTGAAACGCTGACCCGCAGGCCTTCGAAGCTGCGCCCCTGTTGCCTGAGCATCTGCTCGGCGAAATAGACCGTGCCGTAGCCGGTCGCTTCCGGGCGGATCAGTGAGCCGCCGAAACTCAGGCCCTTGCCGGTAAACACGCATTCGGCACTATTCGAGAGCTTTTTCATCATGCCGGCCATGAAACCGACCTCGCGCCCCCCGACGCCGATGTCGCCGGCCGGCACATCGGTATCTGCGCCGATATGGCGGAACAGTTCACTGACGAAAGCCTGGCAGAAGCGCATCACTTCACCCGGGCTGCGTCCCTTGGGATCGAAATCGGAACCGCCCTTGCCGCCGCCCATCGGCAGCGTGGTCAGCGCGTTCTTGAAGGTCTGCTCGAAGGCCAGGAACTTGAGGATCGACAGGTTCACCGACGGGTGGAAGCGGATGCCACCCTTGTAGGGGCCGATCGCCGACGAGTGCTGGATGCGGTAGCCGCGATTGACCTGCACCTCGCCGTGATCGTCGACCCACGAGACGCGGAACATGATGACGCGCTCCGGTTCGACCAAGCGATCGAGCAGGCCGTGCTCAGCGTATTTCGGGTGGCGGGCGATGTACGGCCACAGGCTTTCGATGACTTCGGTAACCGCTTGCAGGAACTCCGGCTGCCCCGGATTGCGCACTGCCACCTGCTGGATGAAATCCTCAAAACTCTGGTAACGCATCGTTGATCCCTGGCTCGTTATATGTGGTCAAATGTTTAGTAGCGGGCACGACCCGGGGCGCCACAGGCCGGTAAACGGCGGGCGCATTGATATCCGGATGGCGACAATGAATGCACTGGCCTGGTGCGATAATTTTGTAAGCCGCAATGGAGGGCATTAACGGAGACGCCGACGGCTGCAGCGATTGAGTTGACCTTGGGCATTCTCAGTGATTTTTAGCGGTTTTCTTGAGAAAGCAACTGGGCCGTTTTTCCAAGCAGCGATAATAGAATTCGAAGCAGCGCTTGATAAGCCAGCGAATCCGAATAAGACTGTTTCCATTTTTGTAACAATAGAGGCACCCACCTTGCATGACATCAACGACATGCTTTTCTTCGCCCACGTGGTCAAGGTCCGCAGCTTCTCGGAAGCAGCACGCCGCCTCGACGTGTCGAAGTCGCGGGTCAGCAAGGCCGTCGCCCGCCTCGAAAGCGAACTGGGCGTCCGCCTGCTGCACCGGAGCACGCGCAGCCTGAGCCTGACCGATGTCGGCGAGGCCTATTTCGAGCACTGCGACCGCATTCTTGATGAACTCAGCCTGGCCGACACGACGATTTCCCGCCTGCATCAGGAGCCGCGCGGCAAGCTGAAGATCAGTGCGCCGGTCGCCTTTAGCACCATGCACGTCGCCTCGGCGCTGCCCGATTTCATGGCGCTTTACCCCGACCTGACGGTCGACCTGACAATCAGCGACCGCTTGGTCGACTTGGCCGACGAGGGCTACGACATCGCCCTGCGCATCACGCGCGAACCGGGCCAGAACCTCGTCGCCCGGCAACTGGCGCCGATCCGCCGCAAGATTTGCGGGAGCCCTTCCTATCTCGCCCGCCGCGGCATTCCCTTGAGCCCCGAGGATCTCGCCCAGCACAACTGCCTCGACTACACCTTCATGGAAACCCAGGGAGTCTGGCACCTCAACGGCTATAACGGCGATGTCTCGATCCCGGTGTCAGGCACCCTGCGCATCAATGACGACGAGGCGCTCTCACAGGCGGTGCTCGGCGGACTCGGTCTCGCCCTGCTGCCGACCTTCATCGTCGGCAAGGATCTGCAGGAGGAGCGCCTGGTCGAAGTCCTGCCCGGCTACGTGCCGACCGAGCGCTTCATATATGCTGTTCATCTGCCCAACCGGCATCTGCCGCTGAAAGTCCGCGCCTTCATCGAATTCCTGCTGAAGCGTTTCGGCCCGACACCATATTGGGACCGTTGAAACCACACGATGGATCGATCCGACTTTCGTAGAAAAGGCCGAGTAATTTCTCGCCTTGGCAAACCTGTTGCACCCTGTATAGCGGGCCAGACCGACTTGGCGGAGGTGCCTCCGATTAGCCTGTTCGCTGTTTGGACGCTGCGCTCAGAAACTGCCGCAGTGCCATCAAGATGACAAATGTCTCTTGATGGTCGGTGCTAAGCGTTCGCGGGACTGCAAAGCGGACGATCAGTTGCTTAATAACCAGAAGGTCAGCAATTTTCGCAAGACCAGTCGTTCGTTACCGCAACGCCCAACGTCCGGATTGGCCAAGGACTTACCGGTGAGCGGAAATGTGGAACGACAGTTGAACTCTGTTACCAGCCCGTCAGCAGCTGACGGACCGAAGGGCAGCAATAGGTCGATAAGAGCCAAAGGCGCTTGATCTCATCGGACACAATCTGTCAGATCAAGTCCCGATTTCTTCAAATAAACTGCTGGAGGCATGCACCTCCGGTACCACACTGCTTGGCGACATCCCTGGCCGCCTTGATCTTTAATTTTTCCATTCAAGGCTTGTTGCTGATGACACCTTCTGTTTGCCTCTCGGTCAGGGCTTCGGACTTGTCTTCTGGGGCGGGGGCGATTCATTTCACAGCGCGACAACATTCAATTCGGTGCCAAGCACCTCCCTCGCCAGGGGTAAAAGGTGGTCGTGGTGCGTCAAGAAAACCACCTGCATGCGACGCGAGAGATCTCCGAGCACCTTCAACCCTGCTGCCGTACGAGAATCATCAAAATTGATGAAAAGATCGTCCGCAATCAGCGGCATGTTGAACCCTTGGTCGATCTGCATTTCCAAGGCAGCAAGGCGTAACGCCAAATAGAGCTGGTCACGCGAACCCTCGCTCATCCCTGCTACATCGACTTGCTGACCGTCCGGGCGAACGCCGAACAAGCGCGGAGCTTGTCCCTCAGAATCCACCAGCAAACGGCCAAATGACTCCAAGGTCAGCGTCCTGAAAATTGCCGACGCCTTAGCCAACATCGGGCCTTGTTTGGTCTCTCGGAACTTCTCCATTGACCATTTGAGCAATTTGGCCACGGTGTGAGTACGCAAGTAGCGCTCAACTGCCTCGGACATGCGCGCTACTGCCTCTTGTTTCTGAGCCTCTGCCTTGGCTGCCAGATCCGCACCAGCAAACCCATCAAAGGCAGCTTTGAGCGCGCCATGTTGATTACTCAAACGTGAGACATCTTCCAGAATTTCTTCCGCCAGTTGATTGATCTTCTCGAGTTCAATCAACAACGTCCCCATATCCTGAGCGGCAACCTCAGCCCGCAATTGGTCCATTGCCAAGCCATCTGCGCCGAAAATCAGCTCTGCGCTGTCACGTGCCACCGTTGTTTCGAGTTCACGGCGTTTTTCAGACCGAGCAATCGCTTCAGCCAGACTCGAGACATCATCGATGCCCGCAGTCATCAAAAGCGGTGCGAGTTGTGCCTGAACAGTTCGCACGACTTGATCAGCCGCCTCAAGGCCATTATTGGACTTCTTGAGGTTGGATTGCCATTCGGTCCATTCAGCCTGGGTACGTCGGGCTTCATCGAACCGGTTTAGAAGCTCAATCGTAATTTCATCAGCATGTTCGGTTGCCAAGTCTGGAATCAGTCGACGACCCAATTCCAGTGCGCTGCTGGCAAAGTTATCCAGGTCGGCCTGCATCTTATCGATGCGCTCTGACTGAATGCCCCGGATTTTGGTGAGGAGCCGATCGATTTCATCCATCACATCCAACTCTGCCTCGACACGGTCGGCGAATACGGATTCGGGATACCCCGCTGCCTTGACTGCGTCAAACCACGAGCTTTCCCACTCATTCCAAGACTCCAGGGCCGAATCCACCGCATTTTGGAGTGTGACCAGGCTCGCGTTGCCTTCCAGAATTTGCCCTTCCAAGGTCTTTCGTTGCCCCCGAGCCTCGTCAGCTAAGGCGATTTGATCTCGGGCCACATGCAGACATTCTGCAAGATTTGGTACATCATCCTGCGAGTTTTTCTGCAGTGCAGACCACACTGCTTGCCTTGCGGTTTCAATGGCATCAAGACGCGCATCTCGCTGGCGCTTCAGATCATCTTGGTCGCGAATCAGGTCGAGCACCTTGCGTCGATGGTCAAGCCAATGGGGCGCCAGTTCCGGGGGAAAACGGGGCAATCCGCTTGCATCCGCCAACTCGAGCCACTGCGCATTTCGATCATTCATCTGTTGCAGCAATGCTTGTAGTTGCGCCAGCATGGCTTCGTGCTCTTGCCACAATAGTTCCAGGCGCTGCGCTTTGGACTGACGCTCGGCTTCATGTTGTAGCTTGTCCATTCGCGAATCGGACAGCGTATCGGCGCGGCTCACCTCTAATTCATACTCAGGCGCCAAGCTCAGTACGGTTTCAGGAGCCGTTTTAATCGTCCGCCAGCGGGAATCGCGGCTTTCTCGCGCTTCCGTGACTTGCTCAGCTGACACGGGCTGAAAGGCGCGGACGAGCTGTTCGAGCTCCAACTTGGCCCGTTCGTACTCTGCTTTTTTCGCGGCTATTGCCGATCGTAAGGACTTCTCCTCGGCCTGATCGGCGCGCTGGTCGTTGAGCAGGCCTTGTACGACAGCAAGGTCCGGCACCATCATAGTGGCCAGGGAATCGGGAGGCAGACGCCACTTGCCTGATGCTGATAGCGCCGCGTCTGTCTCATCCTGAATTCGCTGCAACCGTGCTTCGAACTCTTCCAGTGACGCTGCATAGTCACCCAGTTTGAGAGCCTGACCGACCGCAGACAGGAGTTTTGAATTGACGCCGTCGGCACCCAGGCCCTGCAGCTTTTCTCTTAACGCGATGACCTCTTGTTGGCGCTTGGATAGATTGTCTTCTGCAGATTGCCGTTGGTTGATGAGCGAGCCACGGCTTTTCAGGAGACGATTGAGTCGCGATCGGATGCTTTGCGCCGGTACGCGTTGCGTCATGTCATCGATCGTTGCACACGTCCACCCCAGCCCTGTCGCCTTCTCCTGCGCACGTTGCCATTCGAGACGCATCTCCTCCTGCCGTTTGATGATGTCAGTTCGGTGGGCCCGGTACTGCAGGCGACGCTCATTCAAGTCGTTGATGTCAGTTGCCAGCGACAACAGCCGGTGGTCAACGTGGATCGTGTCCAGCGCTGCTTGCGCTTCGGCAATGCCGGATTGATGACGCTTAATATCCGCTTGAGCCAGCGCCAGCGCCTGGTTCGCGTCACTCAGTGTGTGAGCAGCGTCCTCCGGCAATAAGGGCACCGCGCCCGAAGCCAAGAGTTGCGACAGCGCTTCCTGGCCCGTGTCCAGCGAAAGCAACAAAGGTTGTACGCGACGAATTCTCTGCAACCGACTGCTCTGCGACCGAGTCTCGGCGTGCCGCTGCCTAGCCGAACGTAACGCCTGCTCGCACTCGATCAGTACGTCGTGTTGCGATTTCCAGTCACGGGTCCGCAATGTTGCTTTCTTGAGGTCCTCATGCGCCTGCTCGAAGGCCTCGTGAGCCACGTAATATTCGCGCGAGCCAGACTTTCTTGGGGCCCACAGCGCATCCGACTCTTCCTGAAGACGTTGCAGGACGCGCCCAAGGTGTTCGATGCCAGAAGCGGACTGGAACAGCATCCGTCCCAGATCGTCGGAGGCCGACAGGATCCCTGCGCCACCCTCGACAAGGGTGGCATGGTCCAGCGCATACATTCGATTGAAGGCTGAGGCATCGAGTCCTCCCAGCCACTGGGCCAATGTTGCGTCCGTAATTGATTTATTGTCGGCCGTCCACAGGGTGTTCTTGTTCCCTTTGGACCGCTCGAATGCTAGGGATGAGGCAGCCTCTTGCGATCCTGAGAATCTCTCAATTGCACCGCCGATACGCAACTCTGGCATCGGATGAAGGAAAGCCAGTGGTGTGCGCATCGGAATCCCAAACAACCAATCGCCAATTGCGGAACGCACTGTCGATTTGCCTGCCTCGTTGGGGCCTACGATGAGATGGATGTCCCGCTCCGCTCGCGGGAAGGCAACACGCCGATCGGTGAACTTGCCGTAGCGAATCAAATTGAGTTCGTGAATACGCATCGTTATCGGCTCAGGTTAGGGGTGGCGACCGGGTATCAAGTCTTGGCTTTCCTGTAATTGCGCCATCAACACGGTCGTCGTCCGTTCCATCAATGCTGGAAGGTGTTGCATGGGTTCCTGCCGCATTTCCTTGAGATCAGGCATGGCCTGGAGTACCTCATGCGGCAACTTTCCGAGGAGCAGTTGGATGTCTTGCTGCAGGGATTGCATGAAGTCGGAGTCACTTGCCGCTGAGTTGGCAATGACCTCCAGCTCCCTTAAGGCATCAGCCGAGTCATCATCGGCACGACGCTCAGTGCGATGCGCACCCTGTGCTTGGGTAGCAACCCGAACTTTTTCGATCCAGATACGATCGGGGTTCAATGCGACGGCCTGTCCAATGACTTCTTGTCGTAGCTGGGACTCCTGGCCAAGCAATTCAGAACCTGATTAGCAACGAACGTCAGCCGGGCTCATCTTGTGAGCCTGCTGACCCATAAAGTGATCGCCATCAACCAACGCGGGGTGGCGATCATGGCGATGAACCGAATCCAATTTCAACCTGGACTGTCGATGCCGGAATTTCTCAAGGGCTATGGAACCGAGACGCAGTGCGAGGAAGCGCTTGAGGCGGCTCGCTGGCCGGAAGGCTTCCATTGCCCGCGATGCGCTGGAGCAGCACATTGCGTCGTTCGTGACGGCACACGCAAAGTCTTTCAATGCACGGCCTGCCGACATCAAGCCTCGTTGATTGCCGGCACTGTCTTTCAGGGCACGAAACTGCCGTTGACTACCTGGTTCCTGGCGATCTACCTGATCAGTCAGGCAAAGACCGGGCTGTCGGCGTTGGCGCTGCGGCGGCAACTGGGCGTGAGCTACCCCACGGCCTGGCTGATCCACCACAAGCTGATGCAGGTTATGGCCGACCGGGAGGCGCGCTATGCCCTTGAAGGGAATGTCCAAGTGGATGATGCCTATCTGGGCGGTGAGCGCACGGGGGGCAAGGTGGGGCGTGGTTCCGAGAACAAGGTGCCGTTTGTCGCTGCAGTTTCCCTGACCGAGGAGAATCGTCCTCTGCGCGTGCGCCTGACGCCGGTCTCGGGATTCACGAGCGAGGCCGTGCTGGCGTGGGCGAAGGGTAATGTCGCTCCCGGGAGCGCCGTTTTCTCTGATGGGTTGGCTTGCTTTGGTGCCGTAGTGGGCGCCGGTTGCATGCACCATCCGACAGTAATGGCCGGCCGGAAGCCCAAGGTCGTACCCGAGTTCAAGTGGATCAACACCGTCCTCGGCAATCTCAAGACCAGTCTGTCGGGTTGCTACCATGCCTTCGATTTTCCAAAGTATGCCGCGCGTTACCTTGCGGCGTTCTGCTATCGCTTCAATCGGCGCTTCGATCTGCGCACGCTTCACCAGCGCCTGCTCATCGCTGCCGTCACCGCAATTCCTCTTCCGCTGCGCTTAATTCGCGTAGCTGACGTTCGTTGCTAATCAGGTTTAATGAAGTCCTTGCCTAGTTTTCCTTAGGTTTTTTCAAAATCGAACTTACAGCAATTACAAATTGATCAACATTGACAATTCAACCTGTCTAGCATAAAATGAAACTGTTGCGCCGATTTGAATTTCAGCTTGCGGGCGCGTTATAAATACAGCTAAAGCGGTGGAAACCCGTTCTAGCGCAAAGCTGAATGGGTTTTTTGCTTTTTATGTCGCCGATTTATGGACTACTTGCAGGGCGACTCATAAATCTTGCTAAAGCGTCGCCGGCCTCCTCCCCAGAGGCTCCGCGATCGCCGGAGATGTTGGGGATAGGAGAATCGCAATGCATTCAGAAGCCATCAAGACCATCACCAGGCTGATCGGGCTCATCCTGAAACGCTACGGCGTCGAGGTTGACGGTCGCGGAAACCACTGGCTGTGGCGCTCGGAAAATCAGGTATCGGAAGTGTTTTCGTCGCGACTTGCTGCAACGCCTGCTACCTGCGAGAAGTTACTGAGCGATACCGTCAGCGGACAGACCTTCTTCGCTGACCAAATGGATTTGCCCACCTCACGGGCCTGGCGATTTACACCCACTTGCTGGCCAGCCACTGCGGCAAACAGCTAAACCGGAGAATGAGCATGCGCACCTTTGACGATGCGTTACCCGCGGACGCCGCCCGGCAGATCCGCAACCTCAAGCGCCGCCTGCGCTATCAGTACCGGCTCGATCGCCCCAAAGTCTGGCCTGGCGATAGAACCAGCATCGGCTGGTTCTATCTCCAGCCTGAAGAAATCGTCGATCAATGGCTCGCCACCTTGCTGCAACCGCCGAGTACGGAAGCGTATATCAGCAGCTGGTGTCGTCTCAATCATCTGATCGAGACTTGACCATGCAAACCATTTACGAGACAACGACCTTCATTCTCGAGGTGACCTTCACGCACGACCAGGCGCGTGACATTCATACCCTCGATCTCTATCAGACCTGGCCCAGCATGGCGAAGCCGCATCGGCGGCGGGTGGTTCAGCTAAACCTGCCGCGCACTGCCCTGCTGCGCCTCGCGCGAGCGATCTCGGAGAACGCAGATGGATCGGCGTAACTTTCTGAAGGCGCTTGCCGCGATCGGTGTCGCTGGCCTTTCGGCACGGTCGCTTGCCACCGCATCAGAGCGTGCCATCGAGCGGGCCTGGCAGAAGGTAGCCAACGCGCCCCGGATATTCTATGTTCGCGACGAGTATCCCTACACGCTGACTACCGCGCCGGGCTACAACGCCGAGATTACCGAAATGATCGCGGCGTGGGGCGAAGACGGCGCCGGCTGCTCCCCGATGGACTGCGCCACCGGCCAGGGACGGGCGATGACTTTCTTCTATCACTGGGAGGAGACCGCCAACTTCGATATCCGGCTCGTCGATGGGGACTGCCCCGGTAGTTCTTACTTTGGCGCCGAGCTGTGTTCGAGTCTCGAGGCGGCCAACGAGATCGCCTCCGAACTCGAACTGCCGATCCGCTTCGCCTGGCAGGGGGTTTGACTCGTCACGGTTCCGCGACCTACCGCTTCCATGCAGGCAAGGTCGTCCTGCCATCCACGACCAGGGGAGTTTGATTCCAGCTTGCGGTCCCCGCCATCCCGGCAAAGCCGCTAAAGAGGAGAGAAACATGAGCAACAGCAACGACGATCTATACGGGCGTTACCCGCAGTCGATCCCTTTCCCGCGCATCGAGCGCCCCCACCGCCCGGGCTGCGGCGGACTGGCCGGGGTGCGCAGGGCAAGCGACCTGCCGAGCCGCCTGATCTTCGGCGATCTCGACGAGTCCAGCTTCCAGGTTTCCGCCGAAGGCTGGCAGGTCGCCTACCGCGATGGCAGCGGCAATGGACTCGAGCTATCGGCCACCGACCACCAGTTCTCGGCAAAACCGACCTTTCTTGGCGCCAGCGGCCTGTCCTGCGGTCCGGTCGATCCGCCGCGCGCTTTCGGCGAATTGCTCAACCTGGGTACAGCCCAGTGGAACGCAAGGCTCAAGGAACATCTCGAGGTGCGCTATCCGATCACAGTTCCCGAGCCTGATCGCGATCAGCCGTCCGTGCTCTATATCCCCGACGGCTGGCTACGCACCATCGTCATCCCGGTTACCCCCGAGTATCTGCCCCGACTACTTGATTGGCACCTCTCGCTGATGGACGATCCGGGGCTCGCGGCTGCTATGACGGGGAGCGTGGCGCTCGCCTTCAATGCCGTGAATCACATTGAGGGCCGCTGGCAGGGCGGGCTTGATCCCGGTTACCTGGCGTTCCGCAGCGTAGCCATGACACGCACGCCGTTGGCTGGCCCGGTGCTGCGCGAAACCGGCAAAGATGGCAGCGCCGCCCTGACCGTACGCAGGATCGCCTATGTGTATCGCTGTATGGCCTTCCTTCGCGACATTCCATACGTCGTTGCTCGCCTCAATGACACCGGGCTTCTGCCCACAGAATCAGATTTGCGCGCAAGCGTGCTGCCCTCTGAACTCGCGCTTGCCGCCGAGTCGTTGAACTGGTGCCCGCCAGACCGAGACTGCCGCATCACCTGGGCATGGCTTGAAAACCCGGCTACCAGCCTACTGGCTGACTGCGGCGCCACTGCCGCCAGCGCACGCAGGCTGATCTTTGAAGCACAGGAGGCCGCCAGCGAGTTCGATCATGCGATTGGCCTGGGCGCCGCCCTTGATCAATCTGCATCAGGGAGCCTCTCATGAGGCGGCATCGCTCGTAGCCTTTGGCGAGGTCACGGCCGAATTCGTTTCTGAGGGTGTGCGCGACATGATGCTGATCCCCTCAGGCGATACCATCGAGCAGCGCACGGATTTCCTCAACTCGCCATGCGGTGCAGTTCGGCCCCAACTTAACCGGATGTGGGTATATTCCCTTTTTAACGCCAACCCACCATTTGGACCGGCTGAACGGCAGAACACCAGGCAGCGGCGGACGGGCGCGCAGCGGCTTGTTCTGGCAACGCTTGATTGCCTTGTTGTCACCCACGGCAACAGCTGCGGCCAGCGCCTGTTTGTTACGTTCGGCTTCCTCTTCGGTTACGCCACGTTGTCCGACGATCTGTGCTTCACGGACGAAACCTGTTTCAGGTCACTACTGTCCGGTTAAACGAGAGGTCGAATCTCTGAAAGCCATGTGTAGCAATAGAATCCGGGCGATGAGGGGTGTCTCCGACTTGAATATCAAAATGAAAATCCGAAAAAATTCCGGGAATAACGCACCCGGAGCCTCACATGTACATCGGCAAGACGCTGTTCGCGCAGCTTATGGATTTTCTGCCATGGAAGACTTTTCACCGCATCATCGATCGCCACGACGGAGATCGTTACGTCAAATCGATGACCTGCGCCGATCAATTCCGCGTACTGGCCTTTGCACAACTGACCTACCGCGAGAGTTTGCGCGATATCGAAGCCAGCCTGACGGCGCAGGCAGCCAAGTTGTACCACATGGGATTTCGCGAACAGATTCGTCGCTCGACGCTGGCCGACGCCAACGAATCCCGGGACTGGCGCATCCATGCCGAATTCGCCCAATGTCTGATCGCGCAGGCGCGAAAGCTCTATATCGGCGACAATTTTGGTATCGAGCTGGAGAATACGGCCTACGCGCTGGACTCGACGACCATCGATCTGTGTTTGTCGCTCTTCCCGTGGGCAGTGTTTCGCACGACCAAGTCGGCGGTGAAGATGCACACGCTGCTCGACTTGAGAGGCAACATCCCCAGCTTCATCCATATCTCGGATGGCAAGCTGGGGGATGTGAATGTGCTCGACATTCTGCTGCTGGAGCCAGGCGCCTTCTACATCATGGATCGCGGCTATCTGGACTTCGAGCGCCTTTACGCGATGCATCAGGCACAAGCCTTCTTCGTCACCCGTGCCAAGTCGAATACTCGATTTCGACGCGTTTATTCGGCGCCGGTAGATCGCAGTACGGGCATCATCTGCGATCAGACTATTGCGCTGACTGGCACGATCAGCCGCAAGGACTATCCGGCACATTTGCGCCGCGTCCGATTCAAGGACTTCGAGACGGGCAAGACATTGGTGTTCCTGACCAACAATTTCGCGGTGACGGCAGCCTCCATCTGCGCGCTTTACAAGGCACGCTGGCAGGTGGAGTTGTTCTTCAAGTGGATCAAGCAGCATTTACGTATCAAGAAGTTCTACGGCAATTCAGAGAATGCAGTGAAGTCGCAAATCTGGATCGCCGTGTCGGTCTATGTCCTCGTGGCTATCGTCAAAAAACGCCTCAATCTGGACGCCTCGCTCTACACTTTGTTACAGATATTGTCGGTCACCTTGTTCGAGAAGATGCCCTTGCAGCAAGCGTTTCCGGGCGGAGGATGCAAAACAAGCAACGAGCCTCTATCCAACCAACTGAATCTATTCAATTTTTAACCGGACAGTAGTGGTTTCAGGTAGAAAATTGTTAGCCATGCTTACATCCTTCAGGACGGTAGTGAACATGGCTATGGATTTAATATCCGACGTCTGTACAAAAAGAACAGACAGTTTTTGTACCCTCCCCTTCTATTCGTTGCCCCCTTGCTTGCTAAGCCACCCAAGTTCTTTGCACATCAATTCGTCAGACTCGCGCAGTCGATTGATCGCCGTTTGCTTACTGACTTTGAAGACCTTGGCGATGTGTTCGGCCGCTGCGTTCTGGGATGGATAATGAACACTTGGCAGACCAAAATCGCGCTCGACCTGCGCGTCTTCTGCTGATAGAGACTTGCTCGGCGCGCCCACCCTGGATCCGATAAGTTTGCCAGCAATAATCCTTGCCTTCTCCCTGTCAGTTAATAGTTCCTGCCTTCTGTTTTCAGTGCTGGCAATTGCGCGTTCGCCCTCCTCAATTGCCGAAGCTACGCTATCAGCAAGTGGTTTCGGAACCCGCTTCCCACTGCGTAACAGACTGGCCAACTCATTCAACTGTTTCAAGGACATCACGCGCACCCTCTCAACATGACTACGTTGTCAGCCTGGGCCTCGAGGACCGAGAGCTTGGCACTCCAAAGCTCCAGCGCCTTGCGCCGCTCATCGAGATAATCGTGCTGGTCGTAGATTGCAATCAGGCCACCCAGCGTATGGTTGAGGCAACGCTCAGCGATGGCAACTGGGACGCCCAGAGCACCAAGGTGGCTACGTGCGGTCGAGCGAAGGTCATGCGGGGAGAAGGCCCGGATTTTATCGCCAAGGTCGGTACACACCTTCTCAAGGGCGTGGTTAATTGAGCCGGGTTGCATCGGATAGTCCCCTTCCCGTCGCTTCTTGATGACCGGGACTACATAGATGGATTTGCCTGCTTGCTTCTTGAGCTCAACAAGGTAGCCAATAACTTGGTCAGTCAGAGGAACAATGAACGCCCGAGTGGATTTACGGCCATCCCCGGGTGGGATCAGCCATTCTTTTTTCTCGATGTCGATGTGGGACCACTCGGCGAGCATCAGTGCCTGTATGCGGACCGCAGTCGACAACAGGATGCGGATGACGAACTCAACGGTTCGGTTAGCCTTGCTTAAGGCCGGGAGCAATGCCTTGATCTCGGCATCCGTCAACATGATGCGCGTGCGGTTCGATTTCCCTTCAGCGCCAGCGATCGCCACCGCCGAAATTCCGGCAGCTGGATTCATAGAAATGATCCGTTTTCCTTGAGCTTGGTCGAAAACAACCTTCACGACGCTGAGCACCTCTTTTACCAACTTCGGCGATTTGACCTTTGCTCGGTCCAGCAAGCTGACCACGTCGGCGCCGGTGACATCACGCACAGCCAGGTGACCAATGGCCGGTATTATGTAATCGCGTATTTTCTGCCTACGGGAAACACCTGTCGAAGCTGCCAAAGTTGGCAGGATTTTATCTTCATAGTCTGCAGCAAGTGCTTTAACTGTGATGGCCATCATCTGCTCGTGCTTCTCGACCTGCTTCTCTCGAGCGACGTTCACACCTTGCTGGATTTGCGCTCGGTCATTCAGGGCGATTTCACGAGCTCTGGCCAGGGAGATATCGGGATAGCGGCCAATAGTTTTTTCGCGTTGTTTGCCACCGAAGCGGTACCGGAGTACCCAGGCTGCGGTTTTGTTTCCCGATAGCGTAAAGGTCAGACCATCTCCGTCAGACTTGGCGACGGGATCGCCTGCTTTAAGCCACCGCCTGATTTGAATGTCGCTCAACTTTGCCATTTTCGTCTCCAGAAAAATGCACCGCGTGGCTACTTACCCAGCTACACATATCTGTGAACATAGCTACACACATGACTACACGGTTTATTATAGATGTGAAAAGACGGCAAAAGACGGTTATGGATTTATTTACTTGTATTTCAATAGGTTATTGCATCATATTGAGCACAAATTATGACGGCGACGGACGGTAAAATACGGTAATTTATAGCTCCTGCAACTCCTTGAATATTTTGCGTGTTTCGAGTTCCTTGCCACCCAGATAATAGGCCATCAGTGTGCGCATCAGTTGCTTGGCTTCGCTGCGCGAGCGCGGATCGGAGAAATCCTCGGCCGCAAGATCGATCAGGGTTTTACCCGAAACCACCTGGGCGGCCGCCTCGGCATGCTCCAAGCGAACCGGACCCTGCTCCATCCGGTAAGTGTAGTGCGCTGCCGGTTCGATTGCGGCGCCAGAATTGTCGTGGGTCAGAGTCAAGCCGTAGCCGAGTTCCTGCAACAGGATTTTCTCGAAACTGCGCAGGTCGGCCTCATGCACCTTGCCGGTCGGATCGCTGGCCAGCCGGATCAGCATTTTTGCGTAACCGCTGAAAAGCCGGTCATGCGCATCTTCCCGCGGCAACAGGTGCATCAGCAATTCATTAAGATAATAACCACAAAACAGTGCTTCGCCGGTCAGCAAGGGTTGGCCGCCCTGCCATTCGGCTTTCATTAGGGTCAAGACCTCGCCTTTGCCGGCCCAGGCAATTTCCAGCGGCTGGAAGGACATCAGCAGGCCGCGAATCGCCGAGCGCGGACGGCGCGCACCGCGGGCCAGCAAGGCCATGCGCCCAAAATCCCGGGAAAATACTTCGACAATGAGACTGGTTTCCCGAAACGGGTAGGTATGCAGCACATAAGCCGGTTGCCCGTCCACCTTGCTTCGCAGGTTCATTCGTAACCGAGGCTCTTCAGGAGGCGTTCGTCGTCGTTCCAGCCCGATTTCACCTTGACCCAGACCTCAAGATAAACCTTGCCGTCGAACAGGCGCTCCATATCCTTGCGCGCTTCGCTGGCGATGCGCTTGAGCGATTCACCGCCCTTGCCGATGACGATCGCTTTGTGACTGTCGCGGTCGACGACGATTGCAGCAAAAATTCTGCGTAACGCACCCTCGACCTCGAATTTCTCGATTTCGACAGTCGTCGCATAGGGCAACTCATCGCCCAGCAGGCGGAAGACCTTTTCGCGAAGGTATTCGGCGGCGAGAAAACGCTCGCTTTTGTCAGTCAGGTCGTCCTCCGGAAACATCAACCCTTCGTTGGGCAGATATTTGCGCGCTTCGGCCAGCAAATCATCGGTCTGGCGTCCCTTGGTCGCGCTGATCGGCACGACAGCCGCGTAATCATGGTCCGCCGAGACCTGCGCGAGGAAAGGCAGCAAGGCACTGCGATCCTTCAACTGGTCGGTCTTGTTGACGACCAGAATGACCGGACGATCCTTGGGCAACAGTCTGACGACAGCCTGATCCTTGGCATCGTAGCGACCCGCCTCGATGACGAAGAGGACCAGATCGACGTCGCTGAGGGTCTGTGTCACGCCGCGATTCATCGCCCGGTTCAGGGCGTTGGAAAATTTGGTCTGAAATCCAGGTGTGTCGACGAACACATATTGCGCATCGTCACTGGTGACGATGCCGGTAATCCGGTGCCGGGTGGTCTGTGCCTTGCGCGAGACGATGCTGATCTTCTCACCGACCAGTCGGTTGAGCAGCGTCGATTTGCCGACATTGGGGCGACCGACGATGGCGATGTAGCCGGAACGGAATTTCTTCATGCTTCGAGTGCTTTCAGTGCGTTGTCGGCTGCGGCCTGTTCCGCCAGGCGGCGGCTACTGCCCTGCCCCGTCGTCCGCAGGGCGGGATTCTCGATTTCGCAAGCGACCTCGAAACGTTGTTCATGCGCGGCACCGCTGGCCTCGATTACCTGATAGCGCGGCAACGGCTTTTTCCGGCCCTGCAGCCATTCCTGCAGGCGTGTCTTGGCATCCTTCTCGACCCGGCCAGGGTTCAGCTCATCTAACAGTGACAGGTATAAGCGGCCGATGACCGATTGTGCGGATTCAAAACCGCCATCGAGGTAGACTGCGCCGATCAGTGCCTCAACGGTGTCGGCAAGAATGGACGGCCGCTGATTGCCTCCGCTCTTCAATTCGCCCTCGCCGAGACGCAAAAATTCGCCAAGCCTGAGTGAAACGGCGATTCTGTGAAGGGCATCCTGGCGGACCAGATTCGCGCGCAAACGGGAAAGATCGCCTTCCGCCAGATCAGGGTAGCGCCTGAACAGCGCAATGGCGATGACGCAGTTGAGAACCCCATCGCCGATGAATTCCAGGCGCTCGTTGTTTGGCAGACCGAAACTGCGATGGGTCAGGGCCGTCTGCAACAGGGCGCGATCGGCAAAGGCGTGCCCGAGCGCCACTGTCAGCTTCGACAAGTTCATCCCTTGTTATTCAGCGGTCGAACCCTTGTAGTTGATCACCAGGCTGACATTGGCGAATAGCGGAATAACCTTGTCGTAGTCAAACGAGGCGACGATCTTCCCGTTTTCCTTCGAGATGTCGAGTTGCTCGGCCTTGAATTCGAGATAGTCGATATTGGCGAAATTGTCGAATGTCTTCCGGACATCGGCAACGGTGGCATCGGGGCCGGCCTTGTTGACCGATGCCTTGGCGTCCTTCAGGATTTTGTAATATTCAAGCGTCGTCGGCACGACCTTCATGCCCAGCACGGCAACCAACACGAAGATCACACCCCAGAAAATCAGCCCCGAGAGAGCCACGCCACGTTGATACTTCATTTGTTTCTCCTCACTTGAAGGAACCGATCCGGCTGAGATCGCCCAGATTCAACCAGATAAAGAATGCCTTGCCGACGATGTTCTGCTCCGGAACAAACCCCCAGAAGCGACTGTCGCGACTGTTGTCACGATTGTCACCCATCATGAAATAATGCCCTGCGGGTACCTTGCAGATGACCCCTGCAGCATTGTAGGTGCAATTCTCACGATACGGAAATCCGGTCGCATCGGGAATGAATCCCGGCGCGTCGCTGTCGTTCAGGTAACGGTGTTCGACGCCGCTCATTCTAGCGACATATTGTTCCGAGTAGTAGAGCCGTTCCGGGTGCAGGTAATCGGCAATCTTCGTCGTTTCGACCGGCTGGTCGTTGATGGTCAGGCGCTTGTTCTGATAAGCGACGGTGTCACCAGGAACGCCGACGACCCGCTTGATGTAATCGAGCGAAGGATCTTCCGGATAGCGAAATACCATCACATCGCCACGCTTTGGCTCGTTGACATCGATGATTTTCTTGTTGATCACCGGCAGACGGATGCCGTAGGTGAATTTATTGACCAGAATGAAGTCGCCGACCTGCAGCGTCGGAATCATCGAACCCGAAGGAATCTTGAATGGCTCGAACAGGAAGGAGCGGAACACGAAGACGATAAGGATCACCGGGAAGAAGCCGGCACCCCACTCGACCCACAGTGGTTCCTTGGCATTTTTGGTACGCAGTTTGCGGAACTTCAGCACATCGATCGCGTAAAGCACACCAGTCACGACCGTCAGCACCAAGAGAATCAGGGCAAAATTCATTATCGGTTTCTCAATTATCGACGCGCAGCACGGCCAGGAAGGCTTCCTGCGGGATTTCCACGCTACCGACCTGCTTCATGCGCTTCTTGCCGGCCTTTTGCTTCTCCAGCAGTTTTTTCTTGCGGGTGATGTCGCCGCCGTAGCATTTGGCCAGCACATCCTTGCGCATCGCCTTGACGTTTTCGCGGGAAATGATCTGCGAACCAATGGCTGCCTGAATCGCCACGTCGTACATTTGGCGAGGAATCAGCTCGCGCATTTTCGAAGCAAGTGCGCGACCACGATATTGCGCGTTGGCACGATGTACGATCAGCGACAGGGCATCGACTTTCTCGCTGTTGATCAGGATATCGAGTTTGACCACATCGGCCGCACGATATTCCTTGAAGTCATAGTCAAGCGAAGCATAGCCCTTTGAGCATGACTTCAGCTTGTCGAAGAAATCCATGACCACTTCGGCCATCGGCATTTCATAGACCACCTTTACCTGGCGACCGTGATAATGCAAGTCGACCTGATTGCCGCGCTTCTGGTTGCATAGCGTGATGACGTTGCCAAGATAATCCTGCGGCACGAAGATGGTGGCCGTGATGATCGGCTCGCGAATTTCATCGATCTTGCTCAGTTCCGGCAATTTGGCCGGATTCTCGATCTGGATTACCAAGCCATCGCGCATGACCACTTCGTAGACGACGGTCGGCGCGGTCGTTATCAAATCCTGATCAAATTGGCGCTCCAGTCGTTCCTGCACGATTTCCATGTGCAGCAGGCCAAGAAAGCCACAGCGAAAGCCGAAGCCGAGAGCTTGTGAAACTTCCGGTTCGTATTGCAGTGAGGAATCGTTGAGTTTGAGCTTTTCCAGCGACTCGCGCAGCGAGTCGTACTGATTCGATTCGACCGGGTACAAACCGGCGAATACCTGCGGCTTGATCTCCT
>Ga0209202_1000658_pt1 | contig 25420 bp, 27 predicted proteins | sample AD_UKC032_MetaG_FD_184416 | JGI IMG/M metagenome (GOLD analysis project Ga0209202, IMG submission 184416) | Active sludge microbial communities of municipal wastewater-treating anaerobic digesters from USA - AD_UKC032_MetaG (SPAdes) (version 2) | ecosystem: Engineered > Bioreactor > Anaerobic >... | reverse complement strand
TCCGGTTGTGCGCTTCTCGATCAGCGCGTCGAGGCCGATGCCGTCGATGAGGTCGATCGGGTCGAGCACGTTGCCCTTGGATTTCGACATCTTCTGGCCTTCGCCATCGCGGATCAGGCCATGCACATAGACGTGCTTGAAGGGGATCTTGCCGGTGATTTGCTTGGTCATCATGACCATGCGCGCCACCCAGAAAAAGATGATGTCGAAACCGGTGACCAGTACGGTCGACGGCAAATATTGCTGCAAAATCGAATTCGCGGCGTCGGTGGCGGCATCGCCGCTCCAGTCCAGCGTCGAGAACGGCCACAGGGCGGAGGAGTACCAGGTATCGAGGACGTCCTCGTCACGTGTCAGTTTGCCGGCGTACCCCGACTTGGCCGCCTGCTCGCGGGCTTCCGCTTCGTTCCGGGCGACGAACACTTCGCCATCTTCGCCATACCAGGCGGGAATCTGGTGGCCCCACCACAGCTGGCGGGAAATGCACCAGTCCTGGATGTTGTTCAGCCACTGGTTGTAGGTATTGACCCAGTTTTCCGGATAGAACTTGATCTCGCCGGAATGGACAACGTCGAGCGCCTTTTCGGTGATTGACTTGCCACCATCACCCGGCTTGGACATGGCAACGAACCACTGGTCGGTGAGCATCGGCTCGATGACGACGCCGGTACGGTCGCCACGTGGCACCTTGAGCTTGTGCTTGTCGGTCTTTTCCAGAATGCCGAGGGCTTCGAGGTCGGCGACGACGGCCTTGCGGGCGTCGAAACGGTCGAGGCCACGGTATTTTTCCGGCGCGTTCTCGTTGATCTTCGCATCCAGTGTCAGGATCGAAATCATCGGCAGGCCGTGGCGCTGACCAACGGCATAGTCGTTGAAGTCGTGCGCCGGCGTGACCTTGACGCAGCCGGTGCCGAAGTCGAGATCGACGTAGCTGTCGGCGATGATCGGAATTTCACGGTCGGTCAGCGGCAACTTCACCATCTTGCCGAGCATTTGCTTGTAGCGTTCGTCTTCCGGATGAACCATCACAGCCGTGTCGCCGAGCATGGTTTCCGGCCGCGTCGTGGCGACGACCAGGCTACCCGAGCCGTCGGCCAGCGGGTAGCGGATGTGCCACATGAAGCCGTCTTCTTCCTCCTGAACCACTTCGAGGTCGGAGACGGCGGTGTGTAGCTTCGGGTCCCAGTTCACCAGGCGCTTGCCGCGGTAGATCAGGCCTTCGTTGTAAAGACGGACGAACGTTTCCGTGACGACCTTGTTGAGGCCGGCATCCATCGTGAAGCGCTCGCGTTTCCAGTCCGGGCTGGTCCCCATGCGGCGCATCTGTTTGGTAATGGTGTTGCCGGAGTATTCCTTCCATTCCCAGACCTTTTCGAGGAATTTCTCGCGGCCGAGGTCATGGCGGCTGACGCCCTGGGCATCCAGTTGGCGCTCGACGACGATCTGCGTCGCGATACCGGCGTGGTCGGTGCCCGGCTGCCACAGCGTGTTGTGACCGCGCATCCGGTAGTAGCGGGTCAGCGCATCCATCAGCGTCTGGTTGAAGCCGTGGCCCATGTGCAGCGTGCCGGTGACGTTGGGCGGCGGCAGCAGGATGCAGAAGTTATCCTGATTGCTGCGGTCGACCCCGGCAGCGAAGTAATTTCGGGTTTCCCACTCGGGATACCAGCGGCGTTCGATTTCCGCCGGTTCAAAGGCTTTGGCGAGTTCCATGAGCTTGTTGGAAAAGGGAAAACCCGCAATTATACCGGAGGCCGGTCCCGGCTTCGGCGCGATCTCAGTCGCGAGGGTTTAGCAGCGCGCGAATCTCGGGCTCGGCAAGAAAATCGCGGACGGTGTTGGCGACGATGGCGGGCAGTTCCGCAGCGAGCCGTTCGTGGACACGCCGGGCAAGCTCATGGGCGACGAGGTCAAGCATCTCGTCATCGAGGCCGTTGCCGGCGTGACTCTTTGCTCCCGGCTCCGCATCGAGAAGGACCGGAATGTCGGACTCGGGGTCGATGGCATCGGTCAGCACCGGCACGTCGTCGGCATCGCCGTTGCTCTGGCGTCGCCGCTGCATCAGGGCGTCGGCACGGGCAAGAATGTTGGAGGACATCGGCTCTCTCTAGCGCTCGCCGAGGTCGAAATAGCGAACCTCGTAACCGCGATCCTTGTAGAACTTGACGCGCTCGCGGGCGCTGTTCCGGTCTGCCTCTTCCTGGCCGACGACCTCGATCAGGCTGTGGAAACGCGAGAATCCGGGCGGAACGATCTGGCTGAGGTTCATCAGCCGCTCATCCTGGGGCAGCGTGTCGAGCTTGTCGGTAATCAGGATCGGCGTCTCGGCGGCGCTGGGGGAGTCGCCATGGCAATGCGGCACGAAGCCCAGCGCCGGGTGCGTCCACAGCATGCGGTCGACGCCGCTGGCGACCTCTTTTTCGGGCGCGAAGACCAGCACCGGCTTTCGCTTGGCATAAGCGCCACCGAGCAGCGCACAAGCCGCGGCGATCTTGTCCGACGCGCCGTGGTAGAAAAATACCTGGGTCAATTGCGTTTTCCGGCGCGCTGCAGCAGGTAATGAGTGAGCAGCGGCACCGGGCGGCCGGTGGCGCCCTTGTCGGCGCCCGATTTCCAGGCGGTGCCGGCAATGTCGAGGTGGGCCCAGTTGAATTTCTTGGTGAAGCGCGACAGGAAACAGGCGGCGGTGATGGCGCCGCCCCAGCGGCCCCCGATGTTGCCCATGTCGGCAAACGGGCTCTTCAGCAGGTCCTGGTAGTCGTCCCACAGCGGCATGTGCCAGGCGCGGTCGAAAGCTTCGTTGCCGGCATCAAGCAAGTCGCGGGCCAGAGCGTCCTTGTTGGCGAAAAGCCCGCTGGCAACGCCGCCGAGGGCGACGACGCAGGCGCCGGTGAGGGTCGCCACGTCGATCACGGTATCGGGTTCGAAGCGCTCGGCATAGGTCAGGGCATCGCAGAGGATCAGGCGACCCTCGGCATCGGTATTGAGGATTTCGATGGTCTGTCCGGACATCGAGGTGACGATGTCGCCGGGGCGGCTGGCGTTGCCGCCCGGCATGTTCTCGGTGGCGGGTACGATGACCGTCAGGTTGATCGGCAGTGCCATGCGGGCGACCGCTTTCATGGTGCCGAGGACGCTTGCGGCGCCGCACATGTCGTATTTCATCTCGTCCATCTCCGCCGCCGGTTTGAGCGAAATCCCGCCGGTATCGAAGGTGACCCCCTTGCCGACCAGGACGATCGGCTTGTCATCGGGCTTGCCGCCCTTGTAGGTCAGCACGATCAGCTTGGGTGGTTGATGGGCGCCGCGGGCGACCGACAGCAAGGAATGCATGCCGAGTTTTTCCATCTGCGGGCGCTCGAGGATTTCGCAGCCCAGCTTGAATTCCTTGGCCAATGCCCTTGCCTGATCGGCGAGGTACGCCGGGTGGCAGACGTTGGGCGGCAGGTTGCCGAGATCCTTGGTCAGCGCCGCGCCTTCGGCAATCGCGATGCCCTGGGCCAGGGCTTCTTCAGCGAGCGCGAGTTCGTTGCGGCGCTCGACGCCCAGCGTCAGCTTGCGTAAGGCACGGCGGTCCTCGCTCTTTTTGCTCTTGAACTGCTCGAAACGGTAGCTGGCGTCCAGTGCGATCATCGCCGCCTGACGCACGCGCCAGCCGATGCTGCGGCCGCGCACCGGGATTTCGGTCAGGAAGATCGATGCTTCGACGGCGCCGGTTTCGTTCAATGTCTTGACCGAGTTGCGCATGGCGGCGGCGAACTCCTTCTCGTGAAACTCCTTCTCCTTGCCGAGGCCGACGAGCAGGACGCGTTCGCACAGCGTTCCCGGGATGTTGTGCAGGAGCAGCGTACTCCCCGCCTTGCCCTCCATGTCGCCGCGGCGGATGATGTCGGAAATGTGGCCTTGGGCTGCCGTGTCGAGAACTTCCGCGGCGCGCGTGAGCTTTCTCTTCTCGAATACCCCGGCCACGACACAGGCGCTACGCTGCTTCTCCGGGCTACCACTTTTTATGCTAAATTCCACAGGCTGCTCCAGTTCATGGAAATATCAGTATCCGTGGGATTATCCACGCATTTTTTTGGTTTCGTCAAAGCATGATATTCGAGCGCGCCGCCCGGCGCGAGTTCGCTCAGGCAGCCGCCGGCATCAGTGTCGCCTTGCTGGCCATCCTGACCTCCACGCAGTTGATCCGCCTGCTAAAGGATGCAGCCGGCGGGCGCGTCGCACCCGAAGCGGTGGCCTCGCTGCTGGGTTTCGCGGCATTGAATTTCATGCCCATCCTGCTTTCGCTGACCTTGTTCGTTTCGATCCTGCTGACGCTGTCCCGCGTTTACCGCGATTCGGAGATGGTGGTCTGGATTTCCTGCGGCCAGCCGCTGACGGCGTGGATTCGTCCCGTGCTCAAGTTTGCCTTGCCGATCGTGCTGGCGATTGCCGTGCTGTCGGGTTTTCTGTCGCCCTGGGCAAATTACAACACGGCCGAATACAAGCAGCGGCTCGCCGCGCGCAGCGACGTATCGCAAGTTTCGCCTGGGGCATTCCGCGAAGCCAAGCGCGGTCAACGGGTGTTTTTCGTCGAATCCGTCGCCGACGATGCTTCACGTGTCGGCAATGTCTTTGTGGCGTCGATGCAGGAAGGCAAACTCGGTGTCGTGATGTCCGATACTGGCTATCAGGAAATTGCACCCAACGGCGACAAGTTCGTGGTCCTGGAAAATGGACGGCGCTATGAAGTGGAACCGGGAACGCCGAAATTCAAGGTCATGGAGTTCGAACGCTATAAAGTCCGTACCGAAGATGGCGAGGCCAAGCCGTCGGATCGGTCGCCGAACCGTCTGCCGATCACCGAACTGGTAATGGAGACGAGCAACCAGGCGCGCGGCGAGTTGCTGTGGCGGATCGGCATGCCGGTCTCGGCGATCATTCTCGCCCTGATGGCGATTCCTTTGTCCTACGCCAATCCGCGTGCCGGGCGCTCGGCCAACATGCTGATCGCCATCCTTGTCTATGCCATCTACAGCAACATGATCTCGGTCAGCCAAGCCTGGGTGGCGCAAGGCAAGCTGTCGTTCGGGGTTGGCGTGTGGGCTGCGCATGCGCTTATGCTGCTGCCCCTGTTGCTGCTGTTCTACAAGCGGACCGTCGTGCGCATGCCGTGGCAGCGGGGGCGTGCCTGATGTTCCGCCTGCGTCTTTACCAGCGCTATCTCATGCGCGAAACCTTCGCCGCCATTTTCCTCGTGCTTGCGGCATTCCTTGCGCTTTTCAGCTTTTTCGACCTGATCAACGAACTGCGCAGTGTCGGCAAGGGTGGATATCAACTGGGCCATGCCGTGGTTTTCGTGGCCCTGAGCCTGCCCGGGATGATCTACGAGTTAATCCCCATCGCGGTGCTGATCGGCAGTCTGTATGCGTTGTCGACATTGGCGCGGCACTCGGAGATTACTGTTCTCCGCGCTTCCGGACTGGCGACGCGCGACCTGCTGATGACGCTGTTCCGGGTTGCCGGCCTGCTCGCCTTGCTGACCATGCTGGTCGGCGAGGGTCTGGTGCCGTTTTCCGAACGCATGGGTCAGGAACTGCGGATCAAGGCGCTGAGCAACGTCATCGCCCAAGGTTTCGAAACGGGTCTTTGGGTCAAGGACGGGCGCAATTTCATCAATATTCGCAAGGCCACGCCCGATGCCCGGCTGCATGGGCTGCGCATCTATAAATTCGATCAAGCGAATGCGCTGGAATCGGTGACTGATGTCGAGGAGGCCGAGTTCCAGCCGCCGGAACGCTGGCTGCTCAAGGTTGTCGTGCGCACCGTGCTCGCCGGTGATACGGCACGGGTCGAGCGCGTCGAAACTGCCGAGTGGCAGTCGGCGATAACCCCGGATTTACTGTCGGTTCTGATGGTCTCGCCGGAGCGCATGTCTTTGCCGGGCTTGATCAACTACACGCAGCACCTTTCCGACAACCGTCAAAAGACCGAGCGTTACGAGATCGCAATCTGGAAAAAGCTGGTTTATCCGCTGGCGGCTTTCGTCATGGTGGCGCTGGCTCTGCCCTTCGGCTACTCGCATAACCGGGTGGGGGGCGTGAGCCTCAAGATCTTCGCCGGGGTCATGCTGGGTATTCTGTTCTACGCCCTGAACGGCCTGTTTTCGAACCTCGGCGTGATCAATTCGTGGCCGCCTTTCGCCAGCGCAACGGCACCTTCAGCCATGTTCCTGCTGGCCGCGATCGGGATGCTGTGGTGGGTGGAGCGTCGCTGAGGCAACGCGTCGTTCATTTCTTGGTGGTGAAAACGATGCGGGTGCCGGCGATCCGGTCGTGCAGGAACTGCCGGTCCTTGTCGAAAAGCGCCCAGAGGATGCCCGCTCCGCACAACAATATGCTCGGCCACGCGGCCAGATAACGCAGGACTGCCTGCAACGGACGCAGGTTTCCGCCGTCTTCACTGACCAGGAGCAGCTTCCACGTTTTCATCGGTAGCGTCTGTCCTCCGCTCAGCCAGAACCACACGAAATAAAGCATCAGCAATACCAGCACATGCAGCCAAAGCAGTTTGCCGGATACTGCCAACCCGAACGCATTGAGCACGATCTGGGGCAGGAGAAATCCGATCAGCAGTACGGCAAAGACGACCAAGCTTTCATAGAGCATGCTCGTTAGACGCCGAGTGATGCCGGGTGTTACTTCCCGCATCAATTCTTGCCGGGCTCGGTCGCTGGCTGGGCGGCAGGCGCCGTTTCAGTGTCTGCGGCCACTTGTTCCTGTGCTGCCGGCGCTGGTTCGACAACCGGCGGTGGCGCCAGCAGTTGCGATGACTTGCCTTCCTGCCTCACCCGCTGCTTTTCCTCATGTGGCAGATTCGAATACGCTTCCCATTTCTGCTTGACTGCCTGCTTCTGCTCGGAAGGGAGCTGATTGAACTCCTTGTAGGTATCCCTGATCTTGGCGCGCTGTTCGGGGGTCAGAGTCGCCCACTCGCGCATGCGGTCCTGCACGCGCCGCTGCTCTTCCGGTTTCATGGCGGGATAGCGCTCGGCAATGCCCAGCCACTTCTTGCGGCGAATATTGTCGAGTTTGTCCCATTCCGCCGCGAGCGGCGCCAGAATGGCTTGTTGTTGCGTGCTTAGAAGGCTCCAGCCGGGTTGTGGCGGGGTGCCTATGAATGCGGTGGTGGGCGGCTCGGCGGCAAGCGGTCCGGACAGCGCCAGACTGAGAATTACTCCGCCGATGTATCGTCTTTTAACCATTCGAAGAAGTCGTTATCCAGAAAGGCCTCGGGGGGCAGATCATCGGCAAGCAGCGCACTGTCCACTTCTTCAAGTGCCGTAATGTAGTTCACGCTGTCCAGATAGAAAGAAATCCACATGCCCAGCAGCAACGCCAAGACGGCAAGTATTTGCCGCATGTGGCGGTTGTCCGTTGTGAAACGGAAGCGGGATGCGTTGTGGCCCGCCAACACCATCTGCGGCACTGCTAGCTTCTGGCGCGACAGCGCCAGATGGCGAGCAGCCTCCAGACGTCGCGCGGAGGCCGGGGAAATGTTTTTCAATCCGTGGTTCAGCGCCTGCCGAACTCGCAATGCATAACGTTCTTCGTTCATAGCTTTATACCTCTTGCCGACAGGGCGGTTGCCAGCGCGTGGGTTGCGCGCGAACAATGGGTCTTGACACTGCCTTCTGAGCAGCCCATCGCCGCTGCGGTCTCAGCGACGTCCATGTCTTCCCAATAACGCATGAGGAAGGCTTCCCGTTGACGCGCCGGCAATTTTTTAATTTCGTCGTCGATGGCCGTAAGGGTCTCTGCCTGCAGGAGCTTGCTTTCCGGGGTGAGGGGACCATGCGGCCCCTCGTCGGCGGCGAGTGTCTCCAGCGGGTCGTGGTCTTCCTCGCCATCGGGCGAAAAGGCGGACAACACGGTAGTCCACATCGAACGGACCTTGCTGCGCCGGTAAAAGTCGCGAATCGTATTCTGCAGGATACGCTGAAAAAGCATGGGAAACTCTTCGGCCGGACGGTCGCCGTATTTTTCCGCTAGCTTGAGCATGCTGTCCTGAACGATGTCGAGCGCCCCTTCCTCCTCGCGCACGGCGAACATCGCCTGCTTGAACGCCCGGCGCTCAACGGATTCAAGAAAGAAAGCCAGTTCATTGGATGAGGCCAGGTTCGTGTCTTTCGGGAAAAGGCCTTAAGAAGCCTGTGGTTATGCTGTAACGCCTTGACCGAAGAGGGTCACTGCTTTAAGGTTACACGTTTTTCAGGCAACAGCTTTATTGGGCTAAAGAATGATGATCAGCGGTGCGGAAATTGTAATCAGGTGCCTGCAGGAAGAAAAGGTCGAATGTGTTTTCGGTTACCCGGGCGGGTCCGTGCTGCACATTTATGACGCGCTCTTCAAGCAGGATCAAGTCAAGCACGTGTTGGTCCGTCACGAGCAGGCGGCGGTACATGCGGCGGATGCCTACTCGCGCTCGTCGCAAAAGGTGGGTGTTGCGCTAGTGACTTCGGGGCCGGGCGTGACCAATACCGTAACCGGTATCGCTACTGCCTACATGGACTCGATTCCGATGGTGGTCATCACCGGCCAGGTGCCGACCCAGTACATCGGTCAGGATGCCTTCCAGGAATGTGACACGGTCGGCATTACCCGTCCCTGCGTCAAGCACAACTTCCTGGTCAAGGATGTAAATGATTTGGCGGTGACGCTGAAGAAGGCCTTCCACATTGCGGGAACCGGGCGTCCCGGTCCGGTCGTGGTCGATATTCCGAAGGATGTCACCGCTCAGGTGTGCCAGTTCGAGTATCCGAAGTCCATCCAGATGCGCTCTTACAACCCTGTGGTCAAGGGGCATCTCGGCCAGATCAAGAAGGCCGTGCAGATGCTTCAGGAAGCGAAGCGCCCGATCATTTACACCGGTGGCGGGGTCATTCTCTCCGATGCGGCACCCCAGTTGACCGAACTTGCGCACAAGTTGAACTTCCCGGTCACCAACACGCTGATGGGCCTGGGCGCCTATCCGGCCACCGATCGGCAGTTCGTGGGCATGCTGGGCATGCATGGCACTTACGAAGCCAACAACGCGATGCACTACGCGGATGTGATCCTGGCGATCGGCGCCCGTTTCGATGACCGCGTGATCGGCAACCCCGAGCATTTCGGCGAGGAAAAGCGCCGCGTCATCCATATCGACATCGATCCGTCGTCGATCTCGAAGCGCGTCAAGGTCGATGTGCCCATCGTCGGCAGTGTGGCTGATGTGCTCGACGAAATGCTCAAGCTGGTCGCCGGCGGCTTTACGGCCGATCCGGAAGTGGCCAACTGGTGGAAACAGATCGACGAATGGCGCGGTCGTGACAGTCTGCGCTACAAGCAGGATCAGTTGATCATGCCGCAGTACGTCATCGAAAAGCTTTATGAGGTGACTGGCGGCGATGCATTCATCACCTCGGACGTCGGTCAGCACCAGATGTTTGCCGCGCAGTATTACAAATTCGACAAGCCGCGTCGCTGGATCAACTCCGGCGGACTGGGAACCATGGGCGTCGGCCTGCCCTATGGCATGGGCGTCCTGCTTGCCCACCCGGGCGCGCCGGTCGCCTGCGTGACGGGCGAAGGATCGATCCAGATGTGTATCCAGGAATTGTCTACCTGCAAGCAATATGGTTTGCCGATCAAGATCATCAATCTCAACAATGGCATGCTCGGCATGGTCCGGCAGTGGCAGGAAATGTTCTATTCCAAGCGCTACTCGCAGTCTTATGTCACCTCGCTGCCCGATTTCGTCAAGCTGGCGGAATCCTACGGGCACGTCGGTATGCGCATCGAAAGGCCGGAAGATGTCGAGCCGGCGTTGCGCAAGGCGTTCACCGAGCACAAGGACGATCTGGTCTTCATGGATTTCATCATCGATCCGGCAGCCAACGTCTTCCCGATGGTGGCGGCCGGCAAGGGCCTGACCGAAATGATCCTCGCTGAAGATCTGTAAGCGGGGGAGGAAAAATGAACATGCGACATATCATTTCCATCCTGATCGAAAACGAATCGGGTGCGCTTTCCCGTGTGGCCGGGCTGTTTTCGGCGCGCGGCTACAACATCGAATCGCTGACCGTGGCGCCGACGGAGGATCCCTCGCTGTCCCGGATGACCATTCTGACCCGGGGTTCCGACGAGGTGCTTGAGCAGATTACCAAGCAGCTCAACAAGCTGGTGGATGTCGTCAAGGTGGTCGATCTTTCCGAGGCCGCGCATGTCGAACGCGAACTGATGCTGATCAAGGTTCGCGCCACCGGCAAGGACCGCGAGGAGATGAAACGCATGGCTGATATCTTCCGTGGCCGTATCATAGACGTCACCGAATCAACCTATGTCATCGAGTTGACCGGCGCCAGTGCCAAGCTCGACTCCTTCATCGCCGCGCTCGATGCCGGCCTGATTCTCGAAACCGTCCGTACCGGTGTCTGCGGAATCGGTCGCGGCGATCGTGTTCTTAAAGTCTGACTATCTGCAACCAAAGAGGATTTCATGAAAGTTTATTACGACAAGGATGCCGATCTCTCGCTGATCAAGGGCAAGAAGATCACCATCGTTGGTTACGGCTCCCAGGGCCACGCCCACGCACAAAACCTTAAGGATTCCGGTTGCAAGGTCACCGTTGGCCTGCGCAAGGGTGGCGTTTCCTGGAAGAAGGCCGAAGCGGCCGGCCTCAAGGTCGAGGAAATTTCCAAGGCCGTCAAGGGCGCCGATGTGGTCATGATGCTGTTGCCGGACGAAAACATCCCGCAGGTGTACAACGAGGAAGTCGGGCCGAACCTGAAAAAGGGCGCCGCCCTGGCCTTCGCGCATGGCTTCAACGTGCATTACAACCAGGTTGTGCCGCGCGAGGATGTCGACGTGATCATGGTTGCGCCGAAAGGCCCGGGCCACACCGTGCGCTCCGAGTACCTGAAGGGCGGTGGCGTGCCCTCGCTGATCGCCGTCTATCAGGACAAGACCGGCAAGGCCAAGGACATCGCCCTCTCTTACGCGGCGGCCAATGGCGGCACCAAGGGTGGCGTCATCGAGACCAACTTCCGCGAAGAAACCGAGACCGATCTCTTCGGCGAACAGGCTGTACTCTGCGGTGGTGCCGTGGAACTGGTCAAGATGGGCTTCGAAACCCTGACCGAAGCCGGATATGCGCCGGAAATGGCCTATTTCGAGTGCCTCCACGAGTTGAAGCTGATTGTCGACCTGATGTACGAAGGCGGCATCGCCAACATGAACTATTCGATTTCCAACAATGCCGAGTTCGGCGAGTACGTCACCGGTGGCGAGGTCATCAACGAGCAGTCGCGTGCCGCCATGCGCAATGCCCTGAAGCGTATCCAGAACGGCGATTACGCCAAGATGTTCATCCTCGAGGGGCGCACCAACTACCCGGCGATGACTGCACGTCGGCGCCTGAATGCGGTGCATCCGATCGAGACGGTCGGTGAAAAGCTGCGTGACATGATGCCGTGGATCAAGAAGAACAAGCTGGTCGACCAGACCAGAAACTGATCCTGAATCCTGTCAGGCACGGCGCCAATCATGGTGCTTGCGCCTGACGATACAGCCTTCGCTCCGGGCGGTGCGGGATACCGCACCGCCCTTTCTCATTGCGGAAAGCGCCGCTGGTGAAAAGGTGTATCCTTTTCGCCTGCCTTGACCAAACTGTCACAACAATGATCGAACGCAAGCCACGCAAGACGCTGTTCAATCCGGAACTCAAGCGCCGCGGCATTTATGTGCTGCCCAATCTATTTACGACGGCGGCGCTGTTTGCCGGATTCTTCGCCATCGTTCAGGCGATGCAGGGCGATTTCGAGCGCGCGGCGATGGCGATTTTCATCGCCATGGTGCTCGATGGCCTGGATGGGCGGGTGGCGCGCATGACCAATACCCAGTCGGCCTTCGGAGCGGAGTACGATTCGCTTTCGGATATGGTCAGTTTCGGCGCGGCGCCGGCGCTGGTCATTTATGAATGGGCGCTGCGTGACCTCGGACGCCTGGGCTGGATCGCCGCGTTCATCTACTGCGCTGGCGCGGCGTTGCGTCTGGCGCGCTTCAACACCACCCTGGAAGTCATGGACAAGCGCTATTTCCAGGGCTTGCCGTCGCCCGCCGCGGCGGCCTTGGTAGCCGGCCTGGTCTGGGTGATGATCACCAGCGGGATTTCCGGCAACGACGTGCGCTGGCTGGCCTGCCTGCTGACCCTCTTTGCCGGTATCACGATGATTTCCAATGTTCGCTACTACAGTTTCAAGGACGTCAACCTGAAGAAGAGCGTGCCGTTCTTCGTGATCGCCGCCATTGCAATGGGTTTTGCGCTGGTGGCCTACAGTCCCGAGATCGCCCTGTTCGGGTTCTTCGTCATTTACGGTTTGTCCGGCTATGCGCTGGCCGCGGTCGGCATGTTCAAGCGCAAGAGCCTTTGACGCTTCGGAGCAGAAAATGAAACAGCATCTGGTGATTTTCGACACGACCCTGCGCGACGGAGAGCAGAGTCCGGGTGCGTCAATGACCAAGGAAGAGAAGATCCGCGTTGCCCGTCAGCTCGAAAAGATGCGCGTCGATGTGATCGAGGCGGGCTTCGCCGCCGCTTCTCCCGGTGATTTCGAGGCCATCCAGGCAATCGCCCAAGCGATCAAGGATTCCACCGTCTGTTCGCTGGCGCGTGCCAACGAGAATGACATTCGTCGGGCGGGCGAGGCAATCAGGTCGGCGAATTCAGGCCGTATTCACACCTTCATCGCAACTTCGCCGATCCACATGGAAAAGAAGTTGCGCATGACTCCGGATCAGGTCGTCGAGCAGGCGGTCAAGGCTATCGGCTGGGCCCGGGAGTACACCGACGACGTCGAGTTTTCGGCCGAGGATGCCGGGCGCTCGGACGTCGATTTCCTGGTCCGGGTCTTCGACGCGGTGATCAAGGCCGGGGCGACGACGATCAATGTGCCGGATACCGTGGGTTACAACATCCCCTTCCAGTACGCCGAATTGGTAGGCCGCCTGATCGAGCGCGTGCCAGACTCGGACAAGGTGGTCTGGTCGGTTCATTGTCATAACGATCTCGGCCTGGCGGTTTCCAATTCGCTGGCGGCGGTGCTGGCCGGCGCCCGGCAGGTCGAATGCACGATCAACGGACTCGGCGAGCGGGCCGGCAATGCCGCGCTCGAGGAGGTGGTGATGGCGGTGCGCACGCGGAGCGACGTGTTTCCGGTCGAGACGCGCGTCGACACGACCCAGATCGTGCCGGCCTCCAAGCTAGTGTCGCAGATTACCGGTTATCCGGTGCAGCCGAACAAGGCAGTGGTCGGCGCCAATGCTTTCGCCCACGAGTCCGGAATTCATCAGGATGGCGTACTCAAGCATCGCGAAACCTACGAGATCATGCGTGCTCAGGATGTCGGCTGGGCGCAGAACAAGCTGGTTCTGGGCAAGCATTCCGGGCGCAATGCATTCAAGAGTCGTTTGCAGGAACTGGGCATCCAACTCGACAGCGATGAGGCCCTCAACTCGGCCTTTGCCCGCTTCAAGGAATTGGCTGACCGCAAGCACGAGATCTTCGACGAGGATCTTCACGCCCTGGTCTCCGACGAGGTGATCGCGCCCGAACAGGAGCACTACAAGCTCGTCTATTCGCATGTCTGCTCGGAAACCGGCGAGATGCCGCACGCCAAAGTCATTCTCAATATCGGTGGCGCCGAATTGAAAGGTGAGGCGGGTGGCGGCGGTCCGGTCGACGCGACCTTCAAGGCGATCGAGAACGTCGTCGGCAGCGGAGCGGAACTTCTGCTCTATTCGGTCAATGCCATCACCACCGGTACCGATGCGCAGGGTGAGGTCACGACGCGGCTGTCAAAAGGCGGGCGCATCGTCAATGGCAATGGTGCGGATACCGACATCGTCATCGCCTCGGCGCGTTCCTACCTGAATGCCCTGAACAAGTTGTACTCGACGCCGGACAAGGTGCTGGCTCAGGGCGGTGTCTGATCGGCAGGCGTGCCTCAGCCTGCTGGCGCGGCTATTTCTTCCCGTGGGCCGCGGGTGGCGCGAATGTAGAGAATGACCGAAACGAAGAGTATGGCGGCGAGCAATGTTTCGCCGATCGCCAGTCTTTGCGACAGGCCGCTGTCGCTGGTCGCCCGGACCAGGCCCTCGAGCAGGTAGAACTGTACGAACAGGGAAACCCACTTGTACGTATAGCGCTTGCCGCGCAGGATTCCGAACAGTGGCGCGAGCAGCAGGACCGCTTTCAGGACCAGCCATGATCCGCCCGGCTTGAGCGGCGCCCACCAGAGTTCCCATCCGAGGGTGAGAAAGATCAGTGCAATCAGGCTGGTGCTGGCGGCAAGCCGGTAATATCTGGCAGTCACGGTCGACTCAGTTTCATGGCAATATTTGCCAGCCGCCAGCCTTGGGCGAAGGCGAGCCGGTTTTCACTGTCGGAAAGCACGGGATTGCCGCTGGCGCCGGAAACATGGCTGGCGCCATAGGGGGTCCCGCCTTGCTGCGTGTGGCTGATATCGGGCTCGGTGAACGGCAGGCCCATGAGCAACATGCCGTGGTGGATGAGGGGCAGGGCCATCGAAAGCAGGGTCGATTCGTTGCCGCCGTGCTGGCTGCTGCTCGAAGTGAAGACGCAGGCCGGCTTGCCGACCAGCGTGCCGTTTTGCCAGGCGGCGATAGTGCCATCCCAGAAGTATTTCAGCGGCGCGGCCATGTTGCCGAAGCGGACCGGGCTACCGAGGGCCAGGCCGATGCATTCGTCGAGGTCGGCGGCTTCGACGTAGGGTGCACCGGAGTCCGGAACCGCAGGTTCTGCCGTTTCGCAGACGGTCGAAACCCGGGGTACGGTGCGTAACCGCGCCTGAACGCCGGGAACCGATTCGATCCCGCGCGCGACTCGCTCGGCGAGTGCGCGCACCGAGCCGCGGTGGCTGTAATAGAGAACGAGGATATCGTGCATGGTCGGCTATTATACGGCCCCATGCAGACTCACTCCCGATATCGCCGGCTGGCGCCGAAACCGGGGGTGCCGGCGACGATCTTCCGGCGCTTCCGCACCGAGAACATGATGCAGACCAGTTCCGCGCTGGCGTTTACGACGCTGTTGGCGCTGGTTCCGCTGGTAACGCTCATCCTGTCCGTTGCCGAGGCGGTTCCCTATCTGAACCTGTTGCTGACCCGGCTCGAATTGCTGATTCAGGGATCGCTGCTGCCAAGCGGAACGGCGAGCACCATTTCCGGCGGCATCGTCCGGTTTTCGCACCGTGCGCAGCAGTTGACCGTAGCGGGCATCGCTTTTCTGAGCATTACGGTCTTCATTCTGATGCACACCATCGAACGTGCCTTCAATCACCTCTGGCAGGTCAAGCCGCGTCCTTTTCTGACCCGTCTCAAGCTTTATCTTTTCGCGATGCTGGTGTGGCCTTTCGTTCTCGCCGCGGTGGCGGCGGCCATCTCGTTTGCCGTCACCACCTCGCTTGGCTTCATCGAGGAAACCGAATGGGTCCGCCGGATGACGTTCAAGTCGATGTCGGTGCTTGTCCTCGGCCTATTTTTTTCATTTCTCTATTACGCGGTGCCGAATGCACCGGTTTCACGGCGCGGCGCATTGTCAGGCGGGCTGTTCGCCACCCTGGCCTTTGCATTCATGCAGAAGCTCTTCGAGTGGTACCTCGCCAGTTCAGCGATTCTGAAGAGTGTTTACGGCGCTTTTGCGGCCTTCCCGGTTTTTTTGATCTGGCTGCACCTGAGTTGGGCCGTCGTCCTGTTCGGGGGGCTGATCGCCGCTACGACTTCTCGCCCGGCGCGACGCTGAAGACCTCGATGCTCGAGGTCTGTTCAGTGAGCGCGGTCGGATGTACCTCGCGTATCCCAAAATTGTCCTGCTCGACCAGCAGGATCAGGCTGCCCTGGTGCTCGTCGAGTTTGCCGGTTGCCGCGACCAGTGCCGGCAGTTCCCTCAGCGGCGGCATTTCCGGAAGGATCAGTGCCGAGAGATTGCCATTCTCGAGTTCAAGCGGCCGAATGACTTCGGCGGCAATCGCGTGCGAAGCCAGTTGCTGTATGCCGAGTTCGATGTGCTCCGGATTTTCGGAAATTGCCCAGCGTACGATGCCGACATGCCAGTTCGGTGTCGCCTCGGCGCGCTCACCCGTCGGCTGAACGGCAACGATGTCGCCGACCCGCAGATGCGATGTCAGTCCCGTCATGTGCATCAGCGAATACCCCTCGGGGCTTTCGTTGGTAACCATCCATTCGCTGATCTGCCCCCCCTTTGCCGGATAGCGGATCAGTTGCCAGAGTTGTTCGAGTCCGGCGCACAGATTGACGCGATAGGACTGGCGGCGGCGCGGATAGCGACGCTTTGCCGGTTGCCCCCAGAACCTGCCGAGACGGCGCAGAACCCCGCGCCCGGCCGGCGTGTCGGCAAAGTCGGGGAGTCCGAGGCTGCTCGCCGGCGCCCCTTGATTCAAGGCGGCCAAGCGTCCGCGCGTGTCGCGAGCGACGAGATCGCAGGCGAAATAAAGGGCGAGGATATCGCTGGGCGGCGGACGTCGCTCCAGGGCATTAGCCGGAACGTCCTGATCGAGATCGAGCCAGAACACGCCGCCACGATCCAGCGGCGGGGTTTCAAGAATGTCTACCGACTTGACGCAGCAGGCGATGTAGTCGGTGATGAAATCCAGTTCGACCGAACAGAAAGATGCTGGCTGGGCAATTGCCGCCAGAAGAATATGAATGTAGATCTGCTGGATGCTCGGCGCGTCGTCCGCACCCGGGGTTTCGGCAATGCCGAGGCGGCGGGCGGTGCGGTAGGCGGCGTGTAATTTCTGCCAGATGCCGACACCGTTGGGTGCGGCGACCAGATGGCTGATGCGGATATGCCAGGCGATGCATTGCATGACCAGGCGGAGCGTATGTTGCGGCGCATGTTGTGGCGCCGTACTCTGCGGGTCGAAGAGTTCCGAGAGGGTATTGAAGTACTCCTGGATCAGTGTTTCCAACAGTTCCTGGATGATGCCGATGCGTTGCCGCAGATTGCGCGAAACCGGAAGCCTGACTTCGTGGAGCGCGGGCAGTTCGGCGGTGACGACGCGTTCCACATGCTTGAAAAGGAGATCAAGGAGCTTGACGCGCTGGCTGGTCGGGGTCGGGGATTCGCGCAGCAAGAGTACTTGTTGATGCACTTCCTCGGCATCGCTCGAGCCGGTTCTGCCATGGGCGACCGCGAGCCACTTCAGGACGGCCTTGGCTTTGCCGTCGATGGGTGGCGAAGAGGAAAAGTACAAATCGTCAGACATATTCGTCACGCAGAATAAACAATCTTCGGCGATTTCGCTACGGGAGAATGACCGGTGGCCGATGGGCCGGCATGAATGGTCGATTACGCTTGGGAACGTCTCCTCGAGGCCGCTCTAAGTGGTTTGATTTTCCTTGATTTGGCGCTATAATCTCCGGTCTTTTTTCCAGCAACGAAAGAATTTCCATGGTTGTCATCCGTCTTGCCCGCAGCGGCGCCAAGAAGCGTCCCTTCTACAACATGGTCGTGACCGATTCCCGCAATCGCCGCGATGGTCGTTTCGTCGAGCGTATCGGTTTCTACAATCCGGTTGCTTCTGGCAATGCCGAAGCACTGCGCGTCGCCGTCGATCGCCTGAGCTACTGGCAGCAGAACGGCGCCCAGCTGTCGCCGACGGTTGCCCGTCTGGTCAAGCAACACGCCGCCCAGCAGGCCGCCTGAGTAGTCGCTTGGCTGGCGACGACATCGTCGTTCTGGGTCGGCTGGCCGACCCTTACGGGATGCAGGGCTGGCTAAGGTTGTATCCCTTTGCCGATGATCCGCTGGCCTGGGGAAAAATGCCGGTCTGGTGGCTGGGCAAGGAAGGCGGACCATGGCGCGAATACGGGCTGAAAGGCCTGAAGGCGCATGGCGAGGGTCTGGTGGCACTGCTCGATGGTGTGCCGGACCGGACTGCGGCAGAAGCAATGAAGGGTTTTCTGGTCGGGGCGCCGCGGACTGCGTTGCCGAAAACCGAAGAAGATGAGTTTTACTGGGCCGACTTGATCGGCCTCGAGGTCATCAACACCGTCGGTGAGCGCCTGGGCAAGGTGGCCGGGTTGATCGAGACGGGTGCCAACGCCGTGTTGCGCGTCGTTGGCGATGACGCAAGCGAGCGTCTGCTGCCTTTCGTTGCGGCGGTGGTGCTGGCGGTCGAGAAGGAAGCGGGACTGATCCGTGTGGAGTGGGGCAGCGACTGGTGATCCGGTTCGACTGCATCAGCATTTTTCCGGAGATGTTCGCGGCGGTAACGGAAAGTGGTATTACCCGGCGGGCGCTGGAAGAACAGCGCTGGGTGTGGCAAGGCTGGAATCCGCGGGATTTCGCCGAGAACGCCTGGCGTCGGGTGGATGATCGTCCCTTCGGCGGCGGACCGGGCATGGTGATGCAGCCGGGGCCGCTGGAAAAGGCGATCGCTGCCGCGAAGTTGAAGCAGCGCGAGGTGGGGCTGGCGAAGAGCCTAGTCATCTACCTGTCGCCGCAGGGCGCGCCGCTCACCCATGAACGGGTGATGCAGCTGGCGACCGGCGACGAAGGGCTGATCCTTCTTTGCGGTCGCTATGAAGGAATTGACGAGCGATTGATCGAGCGCTGCGTCGATGAAGAGATTTCGATCGGGGATTTTGTGCTCTCCGGCGGCGAGTTGCCGGCGATGGCGTTGATCGATGCCGTTGTCCGCCAGTTGCCGGGCGTGTTGGGAGATGCCGCTTCGGCGGTCGAGGATTCGTTTGTCTCGGGTCTGCTGGATTGTCCGCATTACACGCGGCCCGAGCTGTATGAAGGTCAGGCAGTACCGGAGGTTTTGCTGTCCGGTGACCACAAGAGAATTCGTCGCTGGCGGCTGAAACAGTCGCTGGCGCGAACCCGGAAGCGCCGGCCGGATTTGCTGGCGCACCGCGTGATGAGCGCGGAAGAGACGCAACTCCTCACGGAAATAATCGGAGAGGAGCAATGCGGTGAGCAAGTTTTATAAATTCAAGGAACTCACATGAACCTGATTGAACAACTGGATCAAGAAGAAATTGCCCGTCTGGGCAAGACCCTCCCCGACTTCGCGCCCGGCGACACCATCGTCGTCCAGGTCAAGGTCAAGGAAGGCAACCGCGAGCGCCTGCAGGCCTACGAAGGTGTCGTCATTGCCAAGCGCAATCGCGGCCTGAACTCGGCGTTCACCGTGCGCAAGATTTCATCCGGCGAAGGCGTCGAGCGTACCTTCCAGACCTATTCGCCGCTGGTCGCTTCGGTCGAAGTCAAGCGTCGCGGCGATGTCCGTCGTGCCAAGTTGTACTACCTGCGCGAGCGTTCGGGCAAGTCGGCGCGGATCAAGGAAAAGCTGACGCGCAAGTCGGCCGCTTAAGCGGCTTATTGCGGTTCAAAGCAGAAGGGGCGCCGTGGCGCCCCTTTTTGGTTTTGGCCCGAAATCGGGTGTCGACCGCAACAGGAGTTTTTCAGGCCTGCCTTTTGTCCTTCTCGATCAACGCATAGGCCGAATGGTTGTGGATCGACTCGAAATTCTCCGATTCCACCACGTAGGCGTCGATGCGGCCTTCGGCGTTGAGGCGGGCGGCGACGTCGCGGACCATGTCCTCGACGAACTTCGGATTGTCGTAGGCGCGCTCGGTGACGAATTTTTCGTCGGGGCGCTTGAGCAGGCCGAACAGTTCGCACGAGGCCTCGGATTCCACCAGTTGCACCAGTTCCTCGATCCAGACGAAATCGTTGGTACGGGCGGTGACGGTAACGTGCGAGCGCTGATTGTGCGCGCCACGCTCGGAGATTTTCTTCGAGCACGGGCAGAGACTGGTGACCGGCACGACGACCTTGACCGAGGTGATGATGTCGTTGCCCGAAATGTCGCCGATGAAGGTGACGTCGTAATCCATCAGGCTCTGGACGCCGGAAACCGGGGCGGTCTTGTTGATGAAGTAGGGGAAATTCATCTCGATGTGGCCGGTTTCGGCTTCGAGCTTGGCGATCATATCGCGCAGCATCACCGGGAAGTTCTCGACCGAAATCTCGCGTTCGTGGCTATTCAGGATCTCCACGAAGCGCGACATGTGGGTACCCTTGAAGTTGTGCGGCAGGCCGACATACATGTTGAACAAGGCGATGGTGTGCTGGATGCCGGCCGACTTGTCCTGCACCTTGATCGGGTGACGGATAGCCTTGATACCGACCTTGTTGATGGCGATCTGGCGGGTGTCTGCGGTATTTTGAACGTCGGGGATGGGGCAGGTAAGGTTATTCATGTGTGCTGTTCTATCCAGATTGTTGTGTATTGACGTGGGCGCGCACTGCGCGAACGATGCCATCCTTGTCGAGGCCCAATTCAGCCAGAAGCTGACCCTGTTCGCCGTGATCGATGAAACGGTCGGGCAGGCCAAGGCGCAGTAGTGGCATCCTGATCCCCCGTTCGGCAAGCACGCGTTCGATTTCCGAACCAGCGCCGCCAATGACGGCATTTTCTTCGATGCTGACCAGCAGGGAATGGTTCCCGGCCAGTTGAACAATCAGTTCAGCATCAATCGGCTTGACGAAACGCATGTTGGCGACGGTGGCATCGAGTTCGTCACCGGCAGCGAGGGCGGGGGCGAGCAGGCTGCCGAAGGCGAACAGCGCGACCCCCTTGCCGTGGCGGCGGATTTCTCCTTTGCCCAGCGGCAGGGTATCCAGAGTCATCGCCGGTACGCTGCCGCTGCCGCCGCCGCGCGGGTAACGGACCATGCTCGGGCAGTCCAGAGCGAACGCGGTGGACAGCATCGCGCGGCATTCGGCTTCGTCGGCCGGCGTCATGACCACCATGTTGGGGATACAGGTGACGAAGGAAAGGTCGAAGGTGCCGTGGTGCGTCGGTCCATCGGCGCCGACCAGACCGCCGCGGTCGACCGCGAAAACTACCGGTAAATTCTGCAGCGCGACATCATGGATCAACTGGTCGTAAGCGCGCTGCAGGAAGGTCGAATAGATGGCGACGACCGGTTTCAGGCCTTCGCAGGCAAGACCGGCGGCAAATGTGACGGCATGCTGCTCGGCGATGCCGACATCGTAATAGCGATCCGGGAACGCCTCGGCGAAGCGGACCAGGCCGGAACCTTCGCGCATGGCCGGGGTAATGCCGATCAACCTGCCGTCGGCCTTGGCCATGTCGCACAGCCAGTCGCCGAAAACCTGGGTGTAGGTCAGCTTGCCCGGGCTCTTGCCGGCCTTGATGCCTTCGCCGGGCGCGAATTTGGCCACGCCGTGATAGAGGATCGGGTCGGCCTCGGCCAGTTTGTAGCCCTGGCCCTTCTTGGTGATGACGTGCAGGAACTTCGGTCCCTTGAGCTTCTTCAGATTCTCCAGCGTCGGGATCAGTACGTCGAGATCGTGGCCGTCGATCGGGCCGAAATAGTGGAAGCCGAATTCCTCGAACAGCGTGCCGGGGGCGATCATGCCCTTGACGTGCTCCTCGGCGCGGCGAGCCAGTTCGAGCAGCGGCGGCGCCAGTTCGAGCATGTGACGGGCGCCCTCGCGGGCTGCGTTGAAGGTCTTGCCGGACATCAGGCGGGTCAGGATGTTGTTCAGCGCACCGACCGGCGGCGAGATCGACATCTCGTTGTCGTTGAGGATGACCAGCATGTCGGCATCGGCGACGCCGGCGTTGTTCATCGCCTCGAATGCCATGCCGGCCGACATCGCGCCGTCGCCGATGATGGCGATCGCCTTGCGCGCCTCGCCCTTGTGCTTGGCGGCCAGCGCCATGCCGAGGGCGGCGGAGATCGAGGTCGACGAGTGGCCGACGCCAAAGGTATCGTAGGGACTCTCGCTGCGCTTGGGGAAGCCGGAAACGCCGCCGTGCATGCGCAGGTGACTCATCCCCGCGCGGCGGCCGGTCAGGATCTTGTGGGCGTAGCACTGGTGGCCGACGTCCCAGACCAGGCGGTCCTCCGGCGTATTGAAGACGGCGTGCAGGGCGATGGTCAACTCGACGGTGCCGAGGTTGGACGACAGATGGCCCCCGGTCTGCGACACCGAATCGATCAGGAAGGCGCGCAGTTCGGTCGCCAGTTGCGGCAATTGCTTGCGTTCCAGCCGGCGCAGGTCGGCCGGGCTGTTGATGGTTTCAAGCAAGGAGAAGGCGCTCATTTCAGAATTGCCGGTGACAGATGAAGTCGGCCAGCTGGGTCAGGCGCGTCGCGCGCTCGCCGAAAATTGAGAGGGCGGCGAGGGCATCGCTGCGCAGTTCGCCGGCGTAGACGCGGGCGGCATCAAGGCCGAGCAGGCTTACGTAGGTCGGCTTCTCGGCGGCTTCGTCCTTGCCGGCGGTCTTGCCCAGTGTCGCGGTGCTGGCGGTGCAGTCGAGGATGTCGTCCACGACCTGGAAGAGCAGGCCGGCGCGCTTGGCGAAGCGGTCGAGCTTGCCGCGTTCGTCGGCCGACAGCGGCTGGCCGGCGAGGGCGCCGAGCAGCACGGCGGCGCGGATCAGGGCGCCGGTCTTCAGCGCGTGCATCAGTTCGAGTTCAGGCTGGTCGAGCGCCTCGCCGACCGCAGCGAGGTCGAGCGCCTGGCCGCCGGCCATGCCGCGCGAACCGCTGGCATGGGCGAGCAGGGCGATTATTTCAAGTTGCTGTTTCGGCTCGCCAATCGGCTGGCTGGCGAGCAGTTCGAAAGCCAGGGTCTGCAGGCTGTCGCCGACGAGCAGGGCGGTCGGCTCGTCGAACTCTACGTGGCAGGTCGGGCGGCCACGGCGCAGCACGTCGTCGTCCATGCACGGCAGGTCGTCATGCACCAGCGAATAGGCGTGGATCAGTTCGACGGCGCAGGCAACGATTTCGAGCTTTTCCGGTGTCGCTCCGCTCAGTTCGCCGGCGGCAAAGGCGAGCAGTGGCCGGACGCGCTTTCCGCCGCCGAGCGTGGCATAGCGCATCGCGTCGTGCAGGCGCGCGGGGATGCTTTCGGCCGGCGGCAGATGCCGGGCCAGTGCGTTCTCGACGCGGGCCTGCGTGGCGGCCATCCAGTCAGCGAAAGCAGTGGTGCTCACTGCCCCTCCAGATTATCGCGGTCGACGTCCCGGAACTGGCCATTTTCGAGGATGCGAATCTGCTGTTCGGCATCGGCCAGCTGCGTCTGGCAATGCTTCATGAGTTCCATGCCGCGGCGGTAGGCGGCGATCGAGGCTTCGAGTTCGAGCTTGCCATCTTCCATGCTGTGCACGAGGTTCTCGAGTTCGGCCAGCGCGGCCTCGAATTTCATGTCGACGACAGGGGCTTGATCCATATCAACCGGGTTCGGGGAAACAAGCGAAAATACCCTATCAGGGGGCTTCAGGTCAAATTCAGGGAAGGGTAGAATGCCCTTTTGAACCCTGCTGGAGGCGTGGAATGTCCGACGTGGCGACCTTGTCCCGTTTGGCCCCCGCAGTTTCCCAACTGCCGGTCGACTGGTATTTCGACGAGAAGATTTTCGAGCTGGAGAAAAAGCTGATCTTCGATGCCGGTCCCGGCTACGTCGGACATCAGTTGATGGTGCCCGAAGCAATGGATTATCGTTCGCTGGAGTGGCGCGACCACGGCCAGTTGCTGCTCAACGGCGGCAGAGAGGGCTTCTGGCAGATGTCCAACGTCTGCCGCCACCGCCAGGCGATCATGCTGCAGGGCGCCGGCAAGCTGCAAGGCAACATCGTCTGCCCGGTCCACCGCTGGACCTACGACACCGGTGGTCAACTGATCGGCGCCCCGCATTTTCCGCAGAATCCGTGCCTGAACCTTAACAAGGCGCAGCTCGAAAACTGGAACGGTCTGCTGTTCAAGGGACCGCGCTCGGCGAATGCCGACCTGGCCGGCATGAACGTGGCCAATCAGCTCGATTTCGCCGGCTACAAGCTCGACCACGTCGAGATGCACGAGTGCAATTACAACTGGAAAACGTTCATCGAGGTCTATCTCGAGGATTACCACGTCGCGCCCTTTCACCCGGGGCTGGGCAACTTCGTCACCTGCGACGACCTGACCTGGCAGTTCGGCGACTGGTATTCGGTGCAACGGGTGGGCATCACCTCGCTGAAGAAAGCCGGTTCCCGCGCCTACGAGCGCTGGCAGAAGGCGGTGCTCGACATCTACGGCGCCGAGGCAAAGTCGCCGGAGCATGGCGCCATCTGGCTGACCTATTTTCCGAACATCATGGTCGAGTGGTATCCGCACGTGCTGGTCGTGTCGACACTGATTCCGCAGGATGTAAACAAGACCCTGAACGTCGTCGAGTTTTATTACCCTGAGGAGATCGTCGATTTCGAGCGCGATTTCATTGACGCCGAGCGTGCCGCCTACATGGAAACCGCGATCGAGGACGACGACATCGGCGAGCGCATGGACCGCGGTCGCTACGCGCTGATGAAGGAAGGGCGCAACGAGGTCGGCCCCTACCAAAGCCCGATGGAAGACGGCATGCAGCATTTCCACGAGTTCTATCGGCGGATCATGCAAGCGAATCTGTAAGCGGCTACTGCATTGCACAGGGCGTCGGGGTAGAATCCGGCGCCTTTTCCCTTTCGAGTCGCCTGCCAATGCAATCCCTCTGGATGCTGGTCGCCAGCCTGCTGTTCGCCTGCATGGGGGTATGCGTCAAGCTGGCCGCGGCAACCCATTCGGCGGTCGAGATTACCTTTTACCGCAGCTTCATCTCGCTGCTCATCATGTTCGTGCTGGTGCGCCTGCGCGGGGTGCGGCTGGCGACGCCGCACTGGCGCTGGCAGATCAGCCGCGGGGTGGTCGGCTTTGCCGCTCTTTTCGCCTATTTCTACGCCATCATCCTGCTGCCGCTGGCGACGGCGGTGACGCTCAACTACACCTCGGCCATCTTCCTCGCCATCTACCTGGCGCTGGCCGGCATGCGCATGAGCGGCGGCATTCTGGGCGCGCTGCTCGTCGGCCTGCTCGGCGTGGCAATGCTGCTCAAGCCGACCCTGCATGCAGATCAGCTGAGCGCCGGCCTGATCGGCCTTGGTTCCGGCGTGCTGGCCGGCATGGCCTATTTCAGCGTGCGCGAACTCGGTGCGCGCGGCGAGCCGGAAACGCGCACGGTGTTCTATTTCTCGCTGGTTTCGTCGGTCTGCGCCGGCCTCTGGCTGCTGTTCGGCGAACTGCATGCGGTCGACCTGCGCAGCGGCCTGCTTTTGCTCGGCGTCGCCAGTTTCGCCACGGCCGCCCAGCTGGCCATGACGCGCGCCTACATGCGCGGCAAGACGCTCCTGTCGGCGGCGCTGGCCTACAGCACGGTGATCTTTTCCAGTCTGTTCGGCGTGCTGTTCTGGGGCGAAGTGCTCGATGCAGCGGCTTGGTTCGCCATCGGGCTGATCGTC
>Ga0209202_1000654_pt1 | contig 25492 bp, 13 predicted proteins | sample AD_UKC032_MetaG_FD_184416 | JGI IMG/M metagenome (GOLD analysis project Ga0209202, IMG submission 184416) | Active sludge microbial communities of municipal wastewater-treating anaerobic digesters from USA - AD_UKC032_MetaG (SPAdes) (version 2) | ecosystem: Engineered > Bioreactor > Anaerobic >... | reverse complement strand
GCAAAGCGTCCAGTTCCTGCTGTGCCGCCGCCTTCTCGCGCCCCAGCCGCTGGATCGTCCCCTGCGCGCTGGGAATCAGGGCCTTGGCGTCCCGCGCGTCGCCCAGGAGTTGGCATTGCCCCTGCAGATCAGTGCCGGCACACGGCACCTCCACGGTCAGGCCGAAGCGTCGCGCCAATTCCTCGGCCTTGAGCGCCGCCTGGCCGGCCTCGCGCTCGACCCCGGAGAGTTTCTGCTGGACCATCCGCTCCGAGGCTTGGCACTGCGTCAGACGTTGGACTTGTTGGCGCCAAGATCCGATCTGTGCCGAGCGCAGCGACAAGACCCGCTCGGCCAAGGGCAGATGGAGCTCAGCACGCTGCACGGCCTGGGCACCAGCCAGCACCGTGAGGCATTCCCGGCGCTGGTTCTGCAAACCCTGCCCGCGGTTGCGCTCCTGGGTGACGCGCTGGGCGATGCGTTGCGTCAGCCGTTCCAGCCGCTGCGACTCGCCCTGGTCCTGGGCCTTCAAGGCGTCGATGGCCTGCGTTCCGGCCTGGATCACGGCTTGGCATTCGCTCTGAAGTTGCTCCCGGCGCGCTTCCACCCCGCGCGACTGCTCGCGCTCCGCCATCAATTGCGCGTGCCGGGTTCGGACCGACTCCTGCGCTGCCTGGGTCGCTTGGCGACCCGCAAGGCGCTGCGCGACGCGGGCCTGGGCGCCGTCGAGCCGGCGCCGTTCACCCTCGATACGCTGCGCTTCCGCATCCAGTCCAGCCTGTTCCTGCCGGATGGCCGCCAGGCCGGCCTTGAGCAGGCGCGCCGTCTCGCCCGCCTGCTGGCCCAGCGCCCGGATTTCTTCCTGTCCCAGCAAGTCGGCCAGCAACGTCTTGATCTCGGCATTGCGGTAGGCGCTCAACTGCCGCTTGCCCTGCGCCGAGAACACCGACGTGAAGAAGGTGTCGGCGCTGCCGCAGAGTGCTTCGACGCAACGGGTATAGGTGTCCACCTTGCCGTCTGACACGGTGCCGTCGTCCAGCACCACGGGCTTCCATGCGCCATCGTCGGCAAGCATGAGCAGAAAGGCTTCGGTCTTGCGCCTGCCGTTCACGCGGATCACGACCTGCGAGCGATAGCTACGGCCGTCGTGGGCCCAGATCAGATCTTTCTCGTTCTCTGGCAGGCAAACATGGTCGTAGTAGGAGAAACCGCCCGGACCGGCCATCGCAGCACGCGATGGCATCGTCAGATACGGGTGCATGTTGTCCATCACGGTGGTCTTGCCGCGCCCGTTGGCGCCAGCGATGGCGACCAGTTCGGCGCCATCGGCCAGTCGCTCGAAATCGAGTTTCAGGACATCGCGTCCCAGGCCATCGCGAATGCCGCGAAAGCCCTTGAGAATGAGTGAAAGAGGTTGCATAACGGTACTCCAGCGGGATGACCAGTTCAGTCTCCCGCACGAAAGAGGCTCTGCAAGACCGTCCCCGAGGGAGAGGCCTCGGCCAGGTCAAAATGACAGCGCGGGCTCAAGATCGGCCCTGGGGGGCGGCAAGGTGACAGCGGTATCGATGCATTCCCCGCCATCAGGGACTTCCTGGCCACGCAGCACACGCTCGGCGATGGCTTCCGGTTCCTGGCTTGCCAGCGCCTGGAGGCACGCTAGCAAGGGTTCCGCCCGCGCCTCGGTCACCTGCGCCCATACACGCACCTTGTCCGCCAGATTCGCCAGTTGCGAGATCCCTGCCGCCCGCGTGCGCACCACGGGCAGGATGCGCCCTTCCAGCTTGGTTTCCGCCGCTCCCTCCAGCAGCCGCTCGATCGCCGCGCGGTCGACCTGGTGGCGGTCTTCTTCGGCGACGGTCCAGCGCACGCGCACGAACGCGCCAGCGATGTCCTGCTGCGCGACAGCCGCGCGCAGGGCGTCGAGGTCGGGCTGGCTCTCGAAAACGATATCGACAGTTCGGCACGCGGGCGTGGGCTCCAGCGTGAAGCGCGCCTGGTCGGCGTCGATTTCCCAGAACAGAAACCCCTTGCCCCCTTCCTCGCCGTAATGAAAGCGACCGATCGAGCCGGGATAGGCGATGCACTGCCGCCCTGCGATGCTTTCCTGCTCCCATGCCTGATGCCGGTGGATGTGCCCGAGCATGAAGGCCTGGGCCTCGGCACCGAACAGGGCACCGGTCGTGAACTCGTGATCGAAGCCCGCCATCGGCACGCCGTGCTCGCTCACGCAGCCGAACACCGTGCCGTGCGACACGCCGATGGTCGGCACGCCCTGCCGACGTGCCGCGCGGTGGATCGGCGCGTAGCCGCGCAGCAGCAGGGCCAGATGCTCGCCCACGGCTTGCGCGGCTTCCGCCGCACCGACCGTTGCGGCCACCACCGCCTTGTTCACCGTGGGGATGCAGGTAATCAGGGCACGAGCACCGGCCGGCAAACTATCGAAACACCAACTGGTCGAAGCGAGCCATTCGTCCTGGGCCGTGAGCGCGACCTGCGCGATACGGCTGGCCACATGCACCGGATGCCGTCCGCCCAGCAGCCGGAAGATCGCCAGGGTGCCCGGTGGCTCATGCGAGAATGTCCCTTGCAGCATCAACACCGGGCAATGGTCGGCCAGTCGCCGCACCTGCGCGACCAGCCGTTCGGCGGCCGGGGCATGCAAGTCCAGGCCATGGTCGGTGGCATCGCCCGAGAGAACCGCCGCCTCCGCACCCAACGCGATGGCCCGGTCGATGGCAGCGCCGAAGCAACGGTCGGCTTCCGCCAGTTTCTTGGTACCGTAGTGCAGATCGGAGAAATGCGCGATGCGGATCATGCCGTCCTCCCCCGCGAGGCCAGTTGCATCTCGCTCGCTATCTTGTCGAGGTAGCCTTGCGGATCGTTGCCGTAGCGCTCGAGCTCATTCCAGGCCTGGGCGCGGCCGCTCGGGTTGATCTTCCAGCCCCGTCCCCAGCGCCGGTCGGCGTAGGCCTGATACTGTTCCGGCACGATCCCGTACGCCTGCACGCGGGCCATCAGTTGCTCGAAGCTGGGACGGCCGTCGCGCAACGGCGGCTCCTCGGTGGGCGTTGAATCGGCCACCGCCGTCGAGTGCGCGTCGACGGCTTCCGGCGGCAGCGATTCGGCACTGGCTGCTGCCAGACTGCCCTGAAGCACCTGCGTCGCCAGTTGCGCCTGCACCAGGGCCGTCTCGGTGTCTTCGTTGTCGCGCAGCAAGGCGGTCACATCTACCGGCGCCTCCAGGTCGATGATCCACTGCGGCACGCGCACCGGCCTCCCCTGCTCGTCGATGTGGGCCACCTCCATCAGTCTTTTCGTGAGGTAGAAAGGCGTGCGTTGCCGGTCGAGGAAACCCGAGATGCGCCCGCCGCGCAGGAAGCCCACGGTCTCGAACTTCTGGATCGCGGCGTTCATCGCATAGAAGCTGTTGGTATGCAGTTCGAAGGCGCTGATTGAGCGAATGCCGGGAATAAAGAACAGGAAGCGCCCAGTCAGGTTGCACTGGCGCTGCTGGTACTCGCGGCAGGCCTCCGGTTCGCAGAGACCGCCGTTGTCCTCGCGGATCATGGTCTTGCGACCGCCGAAGAGGCGGATGGTGCGCCGGCCCGTCTCGTCGACCGGCACCGGGGCATGGCACATGCAGTGGCGCACCCGGCCATCGGCCGAGTATTGCGACCAGTAGTGCTTTTCGTGCGCACCCCAGGCCGCCAACTCGTGCGGCATCACGGTCTGCCAGTAGTCGGAGGGGAACACCACCGGGAAGCGGTACAAACGCCATCCTTCGCCTCGATCCTCGCCATAGGCGTCCAGAATCTCCCGGGCGATCACGGGATTGGGAAAGTCCTGCGCCCGCACGGTGAACCACGGCACGTTGCGGGGCACCAGCGGCGTCTTGAGGTTGGGCAGGGCTTCGGCGATGGCACGCTCGATCTGCTCGAACGACTGGCCCGCGGCCACGCCTTGGTCGTAGATGGCCTTGGCTTTGGGCTCTCCCGCGGCCTTCTTGGTGAGCACTTTGATGCCGGCGCGGATCTTGCCGCCGGTGGGAATGCGGGCGGGGCCTTGCCCTAGCAGGGTCGTTGCGGCCATAGCGCCGCTGCCCTGCACGGCGATAACTGGTTGGGCGTTGGGATGGGCCATGAGGGCGCTCCTCCATGAACGTCGGGACATTCCGACAATTCATGCTCTCGCTTCTTTTCCGCGCTTCAACCCCCCGCCGGACAGCAGGCATTTGCGCACGCCATGCCTAATAGATAGAATGGAGCCCGGCGCCCGCCTTGCTTGCACACGAGCAAAAGAAGGCATTTCTACCGATCCTCATGTTCAGCGACACCTCGACACCGGGTGCGTCGGCATTAAACGTGTGCGCATAGTCCGACCCGCCTCGGTTCACTTGAGGAGTTACTGCAATGAGCATCAAACAGCTGTGCTTCGACGCACAAGCCCAACTTCACGACCAAGACGGAATCGCCGTCCGCCGCACCCACCTCTACGAACTGCTCGCCGCGCTGCTGGGCTTCAACTCCCATGCGGCGCTCGCAGCTGACGCCGTCATCTGTCAGGTACGACAGGCGTGGAAGTTCACCAGCGATGACTTGGCCCGGCTTTCCAAGCGCTGCCTGGCCTTGGGCTATCACACCGCGGAGCGCCAACGCATCGTCGAGGCCATCATCGCGCTGGCTGAGACTTACCGGTTGGTCGCCGTCGATGTCAAAAACCTGGTGAAGCTGATCGCAGGCGATGCAGACGGGTGGGATGTCGACAACGAAGAGGTGCCAGACGACGCTGGCATCGACCACGCCTCCCCTTGGCAAGACGCTCTGGACCTCAATCTCGACTCGCCCCTCTTGATCAACGCGTTGGAGCAGTTGGCAGCCAAGGAACATGCCGAAGCGCATTACGCCCTGGCCTTGCTTCTGCTGTGCGAAGCGCCGGAGGATCGCGATGGCCACTGGTACCGACAGCAACTCGAAGGTCGCCAACTCGATGGCCCCGAGAAGGAATGGGCCGCCGAATACGCCGCCGCCCTGGTGCAGTTCGACAAATACCGCCAGCACCTGGCCGCCGCAGCCCGGCTCGGGCGATCGGATGCGGCACTGGAGTGGGCAGAGCACACCGGCGAAGAGTCGGACTTCCGGCACGCCCAGGCCTTGGCAAAGCCGGATCATGCCACCCGCCTGCTCGATCTGGCTGACGAACTCGGCGCCAGTGCAACAGTGGTTCCCTTACTAAGAGAAGCTGCCCTCTCTGGCGACGTCGACGCCATGCGCCGGCTGGCCGAGGACTACGAACCCGACCCCGTCGAGGCATGGACATGGGTCCATCTCGCAGACTTATGCGGCACCGATCTTACGAGGATGGAAGCGGTTTACGAAGACGGGTCGCCGGCGGATGACGACCTTCCGGGCAACATCTTCGCGGGCGGCGGCATAAACGTTTCGGACATCAGTACCGCCCAGCAAACCAAGGCCCGACTGGAAGCAGCGCGCCGGTACGAGTCCATTCGATCTGCCGCTCGATAGGAACGGACCGAAAGGCTGCACGCACGTGCACAGCATCTGCTGAGCATCTTCCGCGTTTTTCGCAGTAGCACGGGTGTAATCCCATCCAATACACGGGAGTTGGGACAGCCAGGCCAGCCCCCACCCCAAAAACGTTGGGGGCTCTCACAATACCGCTCGTTCTAGGTGGTAATCACAATACGGCTGACATCGCATCTGAACTAACTGACGTACACATTTCAATGCAACCCATATACTATTCGCGATCATTCCAATAGCACACTATCCTAACCGGCCAGACAGGATGTCGAACGAGCTTTCAGACCTGACCCAGCCACAACGCGACCGGCTCGCGTTCGTAGAGTTGCGCGTGCGCTTTATTGGGGAGATCCGCCGCCAAGACTTGGTGTCGCGTTTCGGCATCCAATCGGCCGCCGCCACCCGGGACTTGGCGCTTTACAAAGATCTGGCGCCCGGCAACATCGACTACGACTCGAAGGGCAAGTCTTACGTCCTGGGAACGGGCTTCCAGCCGCTCTTTGACTTCCCCCCGGAGCGGGTGTTGTCGTGGCTGACTCAGGGGTTCGGAGATGGTGAGCCAGTACGGCTGAAAGCTTGGGTCGCGTCCGAAAGCCCCTCTCGACTGACGCGCCCAGAGTTGGACACGCTGGCTAGCGTGACCAGAGCGATCCACCAGGAATGCCCACTCAAAATCGAGTATCACTCCATCTCTAGTGGCCGCACCGAGAGGGAGATCGTCCCGTTTGCGCTCATAGACAACGGACTGCGATGGCACGTGCGTGCCTTCGACCGCAAAACGCAGGAATTCCGGGACTTCGTAGTCACCCGGATCAAGCAGCCGGAGGCGATGAAGGGAGCGGCCATCGAGTCGCATGAGGCGAGCAACCAAGACATCCAGTGGACCCGTATCGTAGAACTGGATCTCATCCCACATCCGGACCAGCCCTATCCCGATATCACCGAGATGGACTACAGCATGGAGCGTGGCGTCATGAAAATGAAGTTGCGTGCAGCTATGGCCGGCTACATCTTGCGCAAGTGGAGCGTGGACTGCTCCCCAAGCCACAAATTGAATGCTCCTGAGCATCGGTTGTGGCTCAGAAACCATCTCGCGTTGTACGGGGTCAGGAGTGCCATTCTGGCCCCCGGCTACGAGAGCCCAGAGCCCGTGCAACCAGAACAGGATTGTGATTGACATGACCTCTTCACATGCGAGAACGGGGATGCCCAAAGCGATGTGCCAGTCTCTCATTGGTCGCGATGGTTCGGAGACGGGAGCCTGGCGATGACTGGCCGCTGGAAGACGATTTCGCCGTCCCAATTTCCGTGGGAGCAGGATGCGCTCGACTTTGTTCAACGCGCGCTGCCAAACCGCGAACCGTTCCGGGCTTACAGCAATTTCGAGTTTGTCGCCGACGACGGGAGCATCAACGAAGTCGATTTGCTGATCATTTCGCGCTACAGCATCTTCCTCGTTGAGATCAAGAGCCGCCCCGGCGAAGTTGGTGGCGATTCGCACACCTGGATTTGGCGGGACGGCGCCCGGGAATACTTTGACGACAACCCCTTGCTGCTCACGAACCGCAAGGCAAAGAAGCTCGCATCGCTGCTGCGAAAGCAACTGACCGTTCAGAAACGTCGCACACCCTACATCCAGTCCCTGGTCTTCCTGTCCGACCCTGCGCAACGGTGCAAGCTCGCAGGTCCTGCTCGGGAGAATGTCCACCTGCGGGCTGACATCGCCAACAAACTGTTCGATGAAACGGCTCCGGTCGCCAGCGCGCAGCCCATAGACCGCGACCTGGCCACGTCCATCAATCGGGCGCTTGAAGCCATCGGCATTCGCCCGCCACAGCAAAGTCGGCGTGTCGGTGACTACCAGCTTGAGCAGGTACTCGCAGAAACCGATTTCCATCAGGATTGGCTAGCCAAACACGTATCGCTGACCAATCTTCGGCGGCGTGTCCGTCTCTACACCGCCAAGCGCACGCTCAAGGCTTCGCAGCGCACCATGCTGGCCGATGCAGCGCGCCGCGAGTTTCAGTTGCTTGAAGGCATACGCCATCCGGGCATCCTACGCGCATCAGACTTCATCGACAGCGAGCACGGGCCCGCCCTGATCTTTGAGTACGACGAAGGACTTCAACGGCTCGACCACTTCATTCGGGCGCAAGGCGAGCACCTCGATCTCTGGCAAAGGCTGAAGCTAGTCCGCGCGATCGCCGAAGTGTTGGATGCGGCGCACCGCTACCGCCTCTACCACCGGGGCCTGTCGCCTCAGACCATCATGGTCAGGACCGTCGGCGCCAATTCGTTCGACGTCATCATTTTCGATTGGCAGATTGCCACGCGGCAGTTGCAAGAAGCCGAAGGAGAGACGACGGGAACGCTCCACGTCGAGATGCTCTCGGACCGTGTGGCTCAAGAGATATACCTCGCGCCCGAAGCCCGCAACGCGCCCCGACCAGATGCAATCAAGCTGGACCTATTTTCGCTCGGTGCCATCTCGTATTTCGTCCTCGCGGGCGAGCCTCCCGCCATCAGCGGCGATGAACTGGTTACTAAGTGCGAACAAGGACCCGGACTCACCTTGTCGGCGATGGTCAACGGGTGCCTCGCCGAGATCGAGGAACTCATCCAGTTTGCCACCTGGCCCTCGCCCGATGATCGATTCAGCTCGACCAACGAATTTTTGGCTGCTCTCGACAAGGCAGAAGAAGCCCTCGAAGACGCCCTGACTGCACCCGCTTCACCGCTGGCTTCACCGCTTGAGGCCAACACAGGAAATGAGCTCAACGGCTTTGAAGTCGTTCGGCGACTTGGCAAGGGCGGCACCAGTTTGGCCCTTGAGGTGCGCCGCAAAAGCGCAGGGCAACCACGCCAGGGCGTTTTCAAGATCGCGTTGGAGCCGGAGTACAACGAGCGACTCAAGCGCGAAGCCGAAACGCTGGTACGGCTTCAGCCCCACCAGAACATCGTCCAGTGCTTTGAACGCTTCGAAATCGCGGGGCTGGCGACCTTGTTTCTGTCCTCGGCGGGAGAGGAAACGCTGGGTGAAAGGCTGCGTCAAGAGGGTCGCCTGGGTTTGGATCTGCTGCAGCGCTTTGGCGAGGAGCTGATTTCCGTTGTGGAATACCTGGAGCGCGAGGGAGTGCCACACCGCGATATCAAGCCAGACAACATCGGCATCCGCCCAGGGACCGGCAAACGACTCACCCTCACGCTGTTTGACTTCTCTCTGGCGGGTGTTCCGGCCACCGACCTGAACGCAGGCACGCGGGTCTATATGGACCCGTTCTTACGCAAACGCGGCATGTGGGACGGTTATGCCGAGCGCTACTCCTGCGCGCTAACCTTGCACGAAATGGCCACTGGCACCTTGCCCGAATGGGGCGATGGCAGCGCCGACCCGGCGACCCTGAAATCAGAGATCGTTCTTGACTCAGAGCGCTTTGATGCGTCGATTCGCAAGCAGGCACTCGACTTCTTTGTCCGGGCGCTGACCCGCGACCACCGCAAGCGCTTTGACAACGCTGAGCAGATGCTGCGTCAGTGGCGCAAAGTGTTCGAGAACGTCTCGCGGCCCGTCACCACCCACACGACTCAAACACTACAAAGCGACCTGCCCTTCGGAGATGAGCAGGCGGCCGTCGAAGGCGGCATCACGCCGAGCACGCCCCTGGGGTCGCTGGAACTGGATTCCCGCCACCTCGAACTGCTTGATCGGATTGGCCACGATGAACTGGCAACTGCGAGCGATCTGGCCGACTTGCCGCGCAATCGCCTATACCGGCACCGTGGCATTGCGTTGGCCGTGGCCCGAGAACTGCACCAAATTGCTGACCGGCTGCGGCAACAGTTCAGCGGTGGTGCGGCCAAGGACGAGCAACCCGCAGACACTACGGTAGCCAAGCTGTCGGTGGATGCGGCAGCTGCCTTGCTCGTGCCCAAGAAAGGCGACGACGCACAACTCCGGATTCTGGAGGCATGGCTTGGCTTGAGTGCGCAGACAGAAACGTCACCACTGCCAGAGGATTTGTTGCAGTCGATGGCTGAGCGGATGTCGCGCCAGCCAGAAATCACCCACCTGCGAGACGACGTAGCCCTTGTTTTGGCGGGGCTGGGTGGCATTGCGACGGTTGGTGAGATCGCCAACGCACTGCTGGCCCGGCGCGGAAGCGTGCAAACCGGCGCGGCCCGGCACAGCGAAGCCGAAGCGCTGACGCGTGCCATCATTACCGTCGAGCGCACCAAGCAAGCAGCCCGCTGGCAACTGGTGAAGCGGGACGCCAACATTCGTCCGCTGGTCGAGACACCGCAAGTCGACGATCTGGTGGTCGCAACCTTGGCCAGTAGCGGTGCGGCGGGACTGTTTCCCTCGGCTCCCGAGGTGCGTGCCAATTACGCCGTGGATCTGGGCGAAGCGGCCGACCGACTGGCCCAACAAGACCCGTTGCCATCGTCGCAGCAGGTGGCGGACACCTTGGCGCGCATTCCGCCTCCAGCGGGCGATGCCGGCCTGAGCTCTGAACGGCTGATTCGTCTGGCGGCCGCTTGCGCTCGACAAGCCGCCTTGTCCTCGCGCCTTGAGTTTTATCCAGCCCAGCTGTCCGCTGCGCGTGCCGTCAAGCTGGCCACCAACTCATTGCTCGGTTTGCGTCAGTTCGACCTTGAGACGATCCGGCGTCGAATCTTTGCCCGCTACCCCGAAGCAGCGCCTCTGCCTGGCCCGACAGAGCTGGAGCAACTGCTCAAGGACGCAGGCCTGGAAGTGAAGTGGGACGGCGCCAAGCGCGCCTTCGTCACGCTCTATTCGGCGGGTATCATTTCAGGCACCACTCAGATGACCCGCTTCGGCACCAACAACCGGCCGCGCGCAGCCACAGCGCCGGATGTACAGGCGGCGCTGCAGATCGACGAACGGATCAAGCACACCCTGAGCAGCGGCAAATTGCTCACGCTGTCGGTCGATCCCAAGGGGCTCTCGAACGCGCAGCGCGAACTGTCGCAGCGTTTTGGTCTGAAGGTTATCGACTTCGACGAGGTCGTGCTCACCCTGCTTGAGGCGCAAGCCAAGGAGTGGGACGTGGATTGGAACATCCTGCTTGCCGCCGATGCCGCGCCCGCAGGTTCGGTGGATGCGCAGAACTTCGCGACGGTTCTCGGTGAAGTCTGGCCCAAGGTCGAAGCACAACTCCTGCAGGACGATCAGCCGGGCTTGTTGGTGAATCTCGGTTTGGCTGCACGCTGGCAGCGGATGCCACTCTTCGCCAAGCTGGCCGATGCCTGCATGTTTGGCAAACGCCCGCCGCTGATTGCCTTGATCGCAAGTCCGCTGACGCCTGACAACCGCCCTGTGCTGGATGGCGAAGCCGTTCCGGTAACCATCAATACCACAGACTACGGTCGCATCCCGCGCGCCTGGCTTGAAAACGCTCACCGCACGCACGGCAGCCCGGCCACCACGACCAGCACGAAGTCAAAACAAACATGATCAATCGCACCAAACTGCTGGCGGACCTGAAGATCCAGGTCCGAGACCTGGAGAGTGATTTACGAGGTCGCTTTGCCACACATGCGGAGTACAAGAACCGCCTGACGGCGGACTGGCAGTCCGCCCGTGATGCCGGACGCACATCTGAGGCGGTGGAGACTTGGTCTGAGGCGCAGTTCACCCAGTCCGCCGTGGCGTGGGTCTTGGCATGCGTGTTCGTCCGTTTCTGTGAAGACAACGCCCTGTTGGATGCGCCGCTGATCGCTGGCACGGATGCTCGGGGGCAATCCGCCGTGGCGCGACAGGAAGCCTTCTACCTTCAAAACCCGACCGCTTCGGACAACGACTACCTACGCGACGTGTTCGCGGTGGCAAGCCGCCTCCCTGGCCTGTCGGACGTCATGAAGGTCCAGCGCGTCTTGCTGACGGCCCCGGTCTCTGCCGACACAGGCAAGCAACTGGTGCGCTTCTTCAGGGCCACCAATGCAGACAGCGGTGCGCTGGTTCACGACTTCGCTGATCCCGACTGGAACACCCGATTCCTTGGCGACCTGTACCAGGATCTGTCCGAAGCGGCGCGGGAGCGGTACGCCCTGCTGCAGACGCCCGAGTTCGTCGAGGTCTTCATCCTGGACCGGACGTTGACCCCTGCGCTCGACATCTACACACTGGAAGAAGTCGATCTGATCGACCCGACCTGCGGATCGGGGCACTTCTTGCTCGGCGCCTTTGAACGGCTTGCGCCGCGTTGGCTGCGCAAGCGGCCAGACAACGTCAATCTGGCCTTGCAGGAGGCACTGGACCGCATTGCGGGGATCGATCTTAACCCCTACGCGGTGGTGATCGCCCGGTTCCGATTGCTGGTGGCTGCTCTCAAGATGGCTCAGGTTCACAAGCTGCGACTTGCTCCAGACTTCCATCTGCATATTGAAACTGGCGACAGTTTGCTGCACGGATTTGATCAGCGCGATTACATGCGAGCTCAGGTATCGCTCGGGTTGAATACCCCGCAAGAGAATCTTGCGACGGCAGCCGATCACTTGTACCGACACGCGTTCGCGGCGGAAGATTTAACGGCGACCAATCAGATCCTGGCGAGAAAGTACGCGGCAGTGGTAGGCAACCCACCTTATATCGCGGTCAAGGACCGTGCCGTCTCGGCCTTGTATCGGGAGCGCTTCTCCAGTTGCCATGGCAAGTACGCCCTTGTCGCACCGTTTTGCGAGAGGTTCTGGGCTTTGGCAAAGCCACTCGACAACGCGCAGCGAGCAGGCTATGTCGGCCTAATTGTTGGCAATGCATTCATGAAGCGCGAGTTTGGAAAGAAATTGGTTGAGGCCTTCTTTCCAGCGTTGGACCTCACCCATGTGATTGATACCGCTGGCGCGTATATACCAGGGCACGGAACTCCTACGGTGATTCTTGTTGGACGTAATCGCCCCCCCGCCAGCCCGGTAATTCGAGCAGCCATGGGTATTGAAGGTGAGCCGAGCACCCCTGAAGACCCAGCGCAAGGCAAGGTATGGAGGGCAATCGTCGATCAGATTGATCTTCGAGACTCTGAATCAGAGTGGATAAGCGTTTCGGACATCGATCGAACTACGCTTGCTAGACATCCATGGAGCATTGGAGGCGGCGGTGCATCAAGTCTGAAGGAATCTATCGAGGATTGCTCAGAAAAGGTTCTCTCCGACATTGCGGATTCAATTGGAATCACATCCTTCACTCTGGAAGATAACGCTTATATCCACAACCCGGAAACCTGTCGACGTCAGGGCATTGACTCTTCGTTGCTCCGAGGCATGGTTGTGGGTGACGAGGTGAGAGATTGGTTAATTAACTGCGAATCGGTCGCCATTTTTCCGTACGGCGAAGACTTTTCACCTGTTCGTCTGGAGGACTTTCGTACCGCCCTCGCATTTCTTTGGCCCTATCGGACATGCTTATCAAATAGCAAGATGTTTGGTGGGCAAACCAAGGTGGAGACCGGGCTTCATTGGTTCGAGTACGGACGATTGACTGCGGGAAAGCTCGCGACGCCCCTATCAATTACGTTTGCGTTCGTTGCAACCCACAACCACTTTGTACTTGATCGAGGCGGGAAAGTATTCAACCGCAGCTCGCCCGTCATTAAGCTTCCTGCTTCGGCGAGTGAAGATGACCACTTGGGTTTGATCGGGCTGTTGAACACCTCCACGGCGTGTTTCTGGTTGAAGCAAATGTTCCACAACAAGGGCAGCACGGTAGATCAACACGGCGCCCGTCAACGAACAAGTGCTTTTGAGGATTTCTACGAGTACACCGGTACTGGCGTAGGAAAGTTTCCTGTTCCCGATGTGAGGCCGATTCAGTTATCGCGGCGCATCACTGAACTAGCCGTCGCAAAATCACAATACCTTCCGGCCTCGCTAGTTGCTAGGGAGGTCTTCAGCAGATCGGACTTCGATACGGCACGCATCGAGTCCGAACGTTTCCAGTTGAAGATGATTGCTTGGCAGGAGGAGCTCGACTGGAAGGCATACAGTCTCTTCAAGATTGTTGAAGAGAACTATTGTTTTGAGAAGGAGCCTCCAGACGTAAATCTCGGAGAGCGGGCGTTCGAGATTGCCCTGGCGCAGGACTGCGCCGCAGGTAAAGCCACGACGACGTGGTTCGAACGTCACCGATCACAACCGATAACGTCAGTTCCGAATCGTTGGCCTGCCGATTACCGAGCATTGGTGGAACAGCGCATCGCTGCGATCCGGCTCTCGCGTGATTTGGCCCTGATCGAGCGTCCGGAATGCAAGCGTCGCTGGGTCAGCGAGGACTGGAACGCGCTGGAAAAGACGGCCATTGAGCAATGGCTATTGAAGCGTCTGGAGGCCGCTGACATTTGGCAGCGCGACGTACATCCCGCACCGCGGTTGCGTTCGGCCCGCGAGCTGGTAGATGCCTTGTCCGGCGACGACGATTTCCGCCGCGCATTGGACTTGTACGCTGGAAGCGGCAGCGATGCTCATTCGACTATTGCCGCGCTTGTACACCAAGCCAGCGTGCCGTACCTGAGTGCACTCCGATACAGCGACAGCGGGTTGCGCAAGAAAGCCGTGTGGGAGAGCACTTGGCGCATGCAGCGGCACGAGGATGCAATCGATGCGGAAGTGGCTCAGCGATTGGCTGGTGAGCCGACTGAGGCCATCAAGGAGGAACAGTCACGGCGAAAAACTGCCGAGGTTGGCGCGATTCCAGTTCCACCAAAGTGCAAGCAGGACGACTACCGCGACGGCGTCTTCTGGAAGCTCCGTGGAGCGCTGGATGTGCCCAAAGAGCGCTTCGTGAGCTTTCCAGGGTTGGAACGCAGCAACGACGCCGGAAGCCCGATGCTGCTGTGGGCCGGCTACGACGCCAAGGCACGCGCCCTGGCGCTTACGGGCTACGTGTACGAGATGCTGCAACGCGAAGGCGCCGAAGCGGCTCGCTTGATACCTGCGTTGGCCGGTCTGGACGAGCTGCTGCCCTGGGTGCACCAATGGCACCCCGAAATTGACGACGACCTGGGTATGAGCACCGGCGACTACCTGCAGGGCCTGCTTGATGCGCAGTTGGCTCAGCACGGGCTAACACTCACGGCGGTGCGCGCCTGGCAACCCCCTGCGCCCGTTCGCCGTACACGCGGCAGACGTTCCAGCACAGCCGCGCAGGCCTGACACGAATTAAGAGGGACACAACAACATGCCAAAACTACGCGAGATATTTGACCTGCCAGAGCAGGTCCACCAGGGCGACTTTGTTCTTCGCCTGACGGATGGCTTGAACGCACCTGCGGAAACCGTGCGTGACTACATTGTCACCCCGCAGTTGGTGAAGTGTTTTGATCAGGCACTCGGCGTGGTCAAGGGTGCGATCGACAGCCGTATCAGCAAGGGTGCGTATCTGCACGGCAGTTTCGGCTCGGGTAAGAGTCACTTCATGGCCATCCTGTCGCTGCTGCTGCGCGGCGACGCCACGGCCCGGGGCAAGCCCGAGTTGGCCTCGGTGGTGTCCAAGCACAACGGCTGGACGCAGGGCAAGAAGTTCCTGGTCGTGCCGTACCACATGATCAATGCCGAGACGCTGGAATCGGCACTGTTCGCGGGCTACGCCGAACTCACCGCCCGGTTGCACCCGGACGCGCCGAGCCCAGGCTTCTACCAGAGCGAGGGCATGCTCAACGATGCACAGAAGCTGCGCACGCAGATGGGGGACGAGGCCTTCTTCCGCACCCTGAACGGCGCGACCGCTTCGGCCACAGGTGGCGGCGGTTGGGGGCGTGTCACGCAGACCTGGGCTGCCGAGCGCTTTGAAGCCACGCTGAAGGTGCCGCCTGGCAACCCAGAGCGCTTCAAGCTGGTCGGGGCGCTGACACGCGCCTTCTACGGGAGCGTGAGCCACCTATCAGCATCGCAGCGCGAGATGTACACGTCGCTCGACGAAGGTTTGTCGGCAATGTCGCATCACGCCAAGGACCTGGGTTACGACGGCATCATTCTGTTCCTGGACGAGTTCATCCTCTGGCTGGCCAGCCGTGCGGCCGATGTAGCCTGGATTGCCCGCGAAGGACAAAAGGTCGCGAAGCTGGTCGAGTCGAGCAACGCCGACCGCCCGACCCCCGTCATCAGCTTCATGGCCCGCCAGCGCGATCTGCGCGAACTGGTTGGGGAACACATGCCCGGTGCGGAACAGTTGTCGTTTGCCGACACGCTGCAGTATTGGGAGGCACGCTTCGACAAGGTGAACCTGGAGGACCGCAACCTTCCAGAGATCGCCAAGAAGCGCTTGCTGCGTACGCGCGGGCCCGCCGAAGAGGCGCTGCTGAAGGGCGCTATTAATAAGCTGCTTAGCAGCCAGCCCGAAGTGCTGCAAACCCTGCTGACCCGCGACGGCGATCAGCAGATGCTGCAGGACCTGTACCCATTTACGCCAGCGCTGGTTCAGACGTTGATCGCCGTGTCGTCGATGCTTCAGCGCGAGCGCACAGCGCTCAAGCTGATGCAGCAGATGCTGGTGGACAAGGCCGACACGCTTGAGATTGGCGACGTCATCCCGGTGGGCGATCTGTTCGACGTGATTGCCGATGGCGACGAGCCCTTCACCCACGGTATCAAGCTCTTTTTCGAGCAGGCCAAGCAGCTCTGGCGTCGTCGCTTGCTGCCAATTCTGGAAACCCAGCACGGGGTAACCTGGGAGGACATCGAGTCGGGCAAGGCCGACCCAAAGAAAGCGGCTGCACTGCAGAACGATGCGCGTCTGCTCAAGACGCTGGTGCTGGCGGCTCTGGTCCCCGAGGTGGAAGCCCTGAAGAACCTGACGCCGACCAAGCTGGCGGCGCTGAACCACGGCACGATACGAACGCCGGTGCCGGGTAGCGAGGGCATCACGGTGCTGACCAAGCTCAAACGGTGGGCTGGCCAGGCGGGTGAAATCAAGATCGCGGACGACTCTCCCAATCCGATCGTGTCGGTGGAAGTCGCCAAGGTCGACACTGACGCAATTCTGGCCAATGCGATGTCGTTTGACACGCAAGGGAACCGCCAGGCAGAAGTCAGGCAGCTGATCACCGATGGTTTGGGGCTCGCAGACGTCGGCTCCAGCCTGCTGCCGCCGGAGATGGAGATCAGTTGGCGAGGTTCGCGTCGCAACGCGGAGATTCTGTTTGGCAATGTCCGTGAGCAGTCTTTCGACACCCTCAAGGGGCGTGAAGGAACGTGGCGCATCCTGATCGACTTCCCGTTTGACCACCAACCCGAACACGGCCCGCAGGACGATGTGGCCAAGATCTACGGATTCCTCAACGATGGCCGGGTTGGGCGCTCGGTGGCCTGGCTGCCGTCCTTTCTGTCGCCCAACACGCAGGACCAGTTGGGCCGCCTGGTGGTCATCAATTTCGTCCTGCGTGGCAACAATCTGGACCAGTACGCCAGTCAACTGTCACAGACAGACCGTGAACAGGCGCGAGGGCTTCTGACGAACCAGCGGGACCAACTGCGCCAGTTCATTCGCAACTGCCTGTACACGGCCTACGGACTCAACAGCGTCGCACAGGAAGCGCTGGATCCTGCACAAACGGTCGACGAACATTATTTCAGCCTCGATCCGTCGTTGGTCTTGCGCCCACCGGTAGCGGCCAACTTCAAAGATGCATTTGAAAAGCTGGCCGAGCAAGCGCTGGACTACGAATTTCCAGCCCATCCACACTTTGATGCCGAACCCAGGCCCATTGCGGTCAAGCGCCTCGCGGATCTAATGGTGCTGGCAGCCCAGAAGCCCGCCTATCGGGTGGAACTCGAAGCCTCGCTTCGGGACGACGCCAAACGCATTGCGCCCAAGCTCGATCTGGCCGAGGTCGGCGAAGCTGCGCTGCAGTTACGTGATGATTGGTCGCAACACTTTGCTCGACAAATTGCGCAGTCTGGCCGCGAGCCCACCGTGACCGACCTTCGTCGCTGGCTGGACCTTCCCGACCGGCGCGGCCTGCGCGAAGACCTGCAAGACCTTGTAATCCTGACGTGGCTGGCCAAGAGCAATCGCTCCTTGTATCGCTTCGGCCAACCCTTCAAGGGTGAGATCGGCAACGTGCCGAACGAGTGCGAGGTGCGCGAGCAGCCCTTGCCGACGACGACCGAGTGGGAAAAGGCCACCAAACTCGCCGGAGAAATGCTGGACCCGGCAATGGCTGCGCTGTATCGGTCAGCGCCGGGGCTGGTGGAGTTCTCTCGCGCGGCACGTAAGCGCGTGACCGACACGGCAGCACATCTGCTGAACTACTTGCGCGTAGTCGATCAGTTGATGACTTTGGTGCAGACTGATGCCGTGGCTACGGGCGAGCCCGCCCTACGCAAAACGGGTGCAACACGTCTGCGCGACTGGTTCGCTGCCATGGAATCCAGCAGCGCTGAGTTCGACCTGGTTAATTTGGTGGCCAGGCTTGATTTCAGCATCGAGGAAATCGCCGAAGCCAAGGCGGTTCTTGGCGGAGTCCAGGCGCTGGCCCGCGTTGAGGCCAAGCACTATCTGCTCAACAGTCTCCGCTCGATAGCGAGCGGTAGCGGTGAGTTTGCGCCACGTGCCAACCAGATTCTGGAAAGCCTTGCTCACGCAGTTCTCCGCTACGAATACGTCGACGGACTCCAAGCGGCAGTCGCACAATTCGAACGCGATGCCGGCACTCTGGTGGCCGATGTCGCCAACCGGGCCTCACCACAGAGCTCGCCGCCTCAACCCACTCCTGAGCCGGAGCAGGAACCAGGCATGAAGGCTCCACTGCGCATTGAGCGCGCCAGGCTGGTCAAGACCGATGCACTGAAGGCATTGGCCGATGCGCGCACGCTGCTTGAGGGGCTCGGCGAAGTCAGTGTGGATATTCAGATCGTGATCCGGGAACAGGAATGAAGGTTCCTGCGCATCAGATCAGTCTTCAGGCAAAGCAGGCTCACGAGGCGGACCCGCCAGCACGATTCATTCTGCTACGGCTGCCTTCAGATGCCTTCGCTGGCGCAGCGGTAGATGTGAACGCCGAGAGCTGGCCGGTCTCGGCCTGCAGTTCTCCACTGTCCGTTCGTGACGCCATGCACCGTCACTCAAGTAGCACGACACCCGTTGTCTTGCTGTTTTCAGGCGACGAGAGTGACTTGGGCTCTGACGTGCTGGCCCGCTGCGCCAAGCGGCGCGCCATCACACACGACCTTTGGCAAACCGTTTTGGCTCTTTTTCGGGCGGCGCATATTGATCCGCGACTGGCCCGCCACCGCTGGTTGGCTGAACTGCTCGTGCGATACATGCCAGCAGAGGGATATACCCCCGTTCGGTCGCTCGTCTTGGATCAAGACCGCGCGTGGAAGGAGTTGTTTCGGGTCGTCCTGGGCTTCGAGTCCTATCCGCCAACAGAACTTGACCTGTTGAAATGGGCCGGCGATGCCCAACGGCGAGAGCAATTCAAGACACTGGAAGACACCGCGCGCCAGGAGGCGATCCAACGGCTTCGCGAAACGCTCGGCGACTTGGTGAGCTTCGTCTTTGCTGCCATCGACACGGGTAGTGCCGATGAGCTGGTGGCCATCGCCATGCTGTGTGAAGCCTTGGAAGACAAGGCCGCCGGCACAGAGTCCAATCGGGCAAAAGTAGCAGCCCGCCTTGAAGTTCTGTTCGATGGACTGATGATCTCGTCACACACCACGCATCAACTGGCTGGGGCAGCCGACGCCTGGTTCGACCGCGCCACAGAGGCAGCCAAACAGCAGCAGGTTGCGCGCTATGAGTCGTTGGTGACGCAGCTCAAAGCAGAGTCACTGGCGGCGCATGCACGGTACGGGAGCGCAGCACTGCGCGAGAAAATAAAGGCCTTCGCTGGCGCGCTGAACGAACTCAATTTGTCCGAGGCCATCTCGCGGTTTGGACGGCTGATGGCCCATCGAGGGCCGGTTCTGAACAGTCGCTCTGAGCTCAGATGCAAGATGGCTGTGCGGTTGGTGAGCTGGCTAGCGCAAACTGCCAATGCCTTTCCATCGTCATTGAACGCACTCTCCGAGCAGTATCGGAACGAGATCGCGTGGGTGGATTGGGCACAGACCGTACTGTTGGAGGGCGACGATTCTGCTGACTTGGCGAATGCCTATGGTCTGCTGCGAGAGAACACGCGCGCTCGAAGGGATTTGTTCGATCGACGATTCGCCGAATCGCTGGCGGCCGATCAACCCAACGGTACATCGTTGATGCCGATCGAGGACGCGCTCGACAAATGCGTCGCACCAGTCGCTTTAGCCGGTCGCAGCTTGCTCATCGTCGTGGACGGGATGAGCATCCCCGTTTTTCTTGAGCTGCACCACAGTCTCAAGGACCATGGCTGGGTTCAGTTCGAACACGCCGATGGGTCGTGCTCAACCTTGCTGGCCATGTTGCCGTCCACAACAGAAGCCTCCAGAACCTCGTTGCTTTGCGGCACCGCTTGCGCTGGCTCAGCGTCAACGGAACGTTCAGCGTTCAGTGCCTATCCTTCGCTCGTTGCCCCGTCCGTCGCAGGCAAGCCGCCAGCGATCTTTCACAAGCGAGATCTGCTCGACAGTTCTGGGGTCACCCTTTCGGATGATCTGAGAACCGCCCTGAGCGACACGCGGCAGCGGGTCGTCGCCGTTGTGATCAATGCAGTGGACGACCACTTGATGAAGTCTGACCAACTGAGACTTCGCTGGGATATTGCGCAGTTCAAAGGGCTGGACGCACTGCTGGCAGAAGCAAGGTCCTCCGACCGGTATGTGATATTCACAAGCGACCACGGCCACGTGCTTGACCAGGACACGATGATGCAAGGGGCAAGTCCGAATGCTCGGTGGCGAGAACCGAATCTGGAGTCCTATCCGGGCGAGATTGCCCTGAAGGGCAAGCGAATAAAGGCTGCCAGCGGCATGGACGAGGTTGTTCTGGCCTGGAACAGCAAATTGCGCTACGCCAGCAAACGAAACGGTTACCACGGCGGCTGCGCACCGGCCGAAGCGCTCGTTCCCGTCGCAACGTACCGCTATGGCACCAAAGCTGTGGATGACTGGAGCATTCGGGAGGAAGCGGCGCCTGATTGGTGGCAGGCGTGATGAGACGAGATGAGCCGAGAATCCGGATGCCTCGTCCGATGACTATAAAAACAGGCTTGTAAACCTGACCCTACTGGAGAAGCCGATCAGCATCGTGGCCAGCAACGACTTCTACACTGCCAAGCAAACGAAGTACCGAAAGTGCAACAACAACCTGACGCGTAGCTTAATCGAACTGACGACCGTGGGACAGAACACGTCGATCAGCCGAATTAACAAGAAACTGGCTTCGTTCGACACCTGGGATGCGTCCAGTATTGGGACGCGCCACGTCTTGCTGATGGACCTGGCTCAGGATATCTGGAAGACGACGCTGATCGATGTTTGAACATAATCCCCAGGACGAGCCGCAGAAAAATTGGCCTCAGACGAACGTTGGAAGGACACCAGTTCGGCCCGCCAAGTCCGGCGATGCCTCAGCAAGTTCTGGCCGCAGCCATGAAAAGCGGCATCTGGTCCTCTGTCCTCCAGATCCAGGCGCCCGGCGCTCCGATTTGCGCAATTGCCCTTTCCTTGGATAGCTTCTCCTTTGGGCCCATAAAAGCGCTCACCACGTGTAGCGGCACCGGTACCGGCCCGGCATCCAGCAGCAAGGCATTCGGGAAAGCCGCCGCGCTCCGAGCGTCATAGCGCAGCGGTTTGACGAATCGGCGGTGCTGGGCGACCAGGGCGTCGATCAGGGGCAATTCATGGACGCCCTCGACTGGAATCCAGTGTTCGCTGGCAAGCATCAGGCTCGCCGCATCGATCTCGTAGGTGTATTCACGGCGGGCGCGGATCAGCGCGGCCATGATGACGCGGACCGGGTGGCCGGTATCGGCATCTTGTGCTTCGAACAGCGGCGCGAACACCCGCTCGATCCGCTCCCAACTCCGGCTGGCGATCAGCAGCGGCGCATCCGGCATGTGCCGAATCCAGACCCGGCGGCCCTGCGTCGTCACCTCACTCGCCTTGAACTCTCCGATCACGATGGCCAGGGGCATTTGCCCGTCCTTGGGACGCAGCACGGCCAGTTTCTCGCGCCGACGCTGTGCGGCTTCGGCCTTGGCGCTCTCACTGAACGGTTCGGGCACATACAGGCGCTCGGCCAGCGGCACGCCCTTGACCATGATCTCCTCGGCCGCCTCCAGCAGGTACTTGCGCAGCACGCCCTGGTTGCGTTTGCCCGCCATCGCCGGGCTCCAGCGGTTGAAGCCCGCGCGCTCGAACAGGAAGTGCATCAAGGCCCGCAACGTCATGCGCCGCCGCGGCACGCCGATCTCCGCCACTTCCTGGGGTTCGCCGCACGGTACGCCGCGCCCGAGCACCCGCGTCCAGGGGAAATCCACCCGCAATTCGACCCGGCCCGGTTCCGACTCCAGCACCGCTTCACCGACCAGTTCGCCCAGTCCGGACTGCTGGACCTCAGGCTCGTAGGAGGGGCAGCCCGGATGGTGGGCGCTGCCGCTGTCCGGCATGCGCTTGACCACGAACTGGCGATGCAGCGCCACGTACATCTCCACGCCGCCGGGCACGCATAGGCATCTCGGCCGCTCGGGTGTCTCGTAGACATGGGCGAGCGCCTCCTGCAATTGTGGATCGTCCGCGCCGATCACGCGGCCCTTGATGGCGAAGCGTTGGGAGTCCATGGCGAGCTCAAATCAACTCATCGAGCAGTTCCGCCAGCGTCGGCTTGGGCCGGGGCAACAGCTCCCGCACCGCGCTGCGCTCGCCGATGCCCAGGATCGCGCCCACCTGATCCTCGTCGGCCCCGCGCTCATACATCCGCGATATCACGGTGAGGCGCGCCGACTGGGTGCTCAACCCCTTGAGTTCGGCGTAACGGAACAACTTGCGGTAGATCTCCAGCAGCGCCCGGCAGACGTAGCGGTTCTGCCCCGGCTCGCCATTGTTGGGCGTGATCTTGTAAGGCTCGCCGCTCGGGGAAAGGAATAGTCGGCTACCTGGGTCCAAGCCACGGTAGACATCCGGCCCACCCAGGCCATGCCCGCCGGCAAGACGCTCGCGGAAATAGGCGGCCAGCGCGTCGTCGAGGCGGTTGCTGCTGAAGTAGAGTGGCCTGAGCTTGCCGTTGATCGCTGCCTCGGCGCGCAGCTCCGATTCCCTGCACACGCTGCCGTCGGCATGCAGGTAGTCGCGCACCTCGATCCGGGCGATCTCCAGCGGCCGCAGGCCCGTGGCAAACAGCATGTAGTACAGGGCCAGGTCATGCCAGGTGCGACTGGTGCGGCCCTTGATGCGCACCGCGCCCTGAGCCACCTCCGGCGCCGACAATACCCGCGCCGGACGGGCGCCGACCGGCGGCTGGGGCTCGAAGCCCTCCAACGCGACCAGGATGGCGTCCCGATGCAGGCGCAGCCGCCGCACGAAAGCCGCGCCTTCCTCCTTGAGACCATCCACGCCCACCACCTGGGTGAGTTGGACCGCGACGGACTTGATGCGCCGCTCGACCGCCGTGCGCGAGACGCCGACGCGCACGGCCACCGCCTCGTAGGTCTCACCGCCAATGACGGCACGGAGCATCTCAACCGATTGCAATGCGTTCTCGTGGTGCTTGCTGATCTCCTCGCTGTTTTGCATGACTTGCTTCTCCCATCATCTCTCGATCGTCATCAGGCCGAATGTTCGAGCGCCGACGCATCCTTCGCCAGGCGAAAACGCCGGGAAAGGCGCGGGATTTCGTCATCAGGCCGAGCGCGCCGCCGTCGCCGAAGAACTGGCCGGCCGGACCGATGAGCGCATGCGCGACACATGTGGCGGGTCGGCGCCGACCCGATCGATACGCGAACGACGCCGCCGTTGCGAGCCGAGCCGGTCCCCGCTCACTGCCTGGCCCATCATCCGGGCTGGCCTTGCTGCGCGATCCAGCGGCGGATGTCTTCCGCGCGCCAGACGGTCACCCGCTCCGAGAGCTTGACCGGCTTGGGAAAGGTGCGCGCCTGGATGCGCCGCCAGAGCGTCGATTTGGAGATGGGAACGAAGGCCAGCACCTGGGGCTGGCGCAGGAAGCCGGTCTCGGGCAGCGTCAGGGTCGAAACCGGAGCGGCAGGCGTCGTCGAAAAAGCGCTGGAAGTCGCCACCTTCGCGGCGGTACTGGAACGGATGTTGGGCATGATCGGACCTCGTCACGGCTGGCGCCGGTAAAGGACATGACCTGCTCTGTTGCGGCCGCGCTAGGTCAGGATGGCGCGGGCCGATAGGGAACGCAGAACTCGACTGCATACCGCGGGCGCCCCGGTCGCGCGGTATGGAAGGATGAGCAAGAAAGTGAACCCCACCGCATGACGGCCAAGGACGTCCGGGTCGGGAAAGATCAGCCGATCCGCACCTGCACCACGCAGCACGCGCGACAGCGGATCGTTGGGCAACAGGCAGGTATCGACTGCGACGCCACCACGAGAGCGGTGAGGGTGCCCACGGTGTCAGGCCAGCCTGACGGGGAACCTGTCGATACGATATTGAGGTCGGTGGGCCGACGCAAGACGCACCGGGATGCGCCAGCCGAAAGGGGCCGCACACGCCAGCGATTGGAGATGGCACCGGTACCGAACCCATTCCGGCACGCCGTCATCAAGTTGGCCGCCCAGGCGCCGGATCGCGGACGAAGCCGATCCGGCTCAAGCCCGTGTTGGCGGATAGAACCATGATTTGTGACCGCGTCTCATCAGGCGCCTTGGTGTCCGCCTGCCAGTCATCCCCCGGGGAGAGCGACTGGAGGGTTTCACGCACAACATTTCGCGGCCGTGCGGCCCATGCTCCCCCCTGTGGGTGGAAATATCGGCTATTTCGAGCGGTTGCCCAAGTACTCACAACAGTTCCGCACGACCGTCATAACGAATGCCCGATCGTCAGTCCCCAGTTCGGAAATCCATGCGCCAAAGGTCGCCGCTTCGCTGGCCTCTTCGGGCCCTTCCATGGATAACAGATCGCCAGCGGAACACTGGAGCGCCACCGCAAGCCTGTCCAGCGTCGGTAGGGATGGCAAATGCGCGCCACGCTCGATGCGCGAAATGGTTTCGGCGTCAACGCCGACCCGCTCCGCGACCCTTTCCTGTGTCCATCCCAGCTGTTTGCGTCGCTTCGATAGGTTACCCCCCAATCGCTTCGCCAGACGGGCGGAGTCTTTTTTCTTTACCGCCATCGTGTTGTCCTTTCAATCAACAAGAATGACGGTCACTGGACTATCGAAACAGGGCGACTTATGTAGTTATTACTATCTACATCAATGTGGAATTTGGGCGGAGGAAAATGGCGGGCAGGTCATGTTCGGACGTCCGCTGCGCATGGTGGGAGGCTTAAAGCAGACGAGCCCGAATAGATGGATCAGATTGCTCTAATCACGCTCTGGATGGTGGCAACGCAAATCGGTCACGCCTTCGCTGAGCAGATGTATGGGTACGTCGACCGGGAAAACGTCAAACGGCTTCGGAAATGCCAATGCAATGGCCATGAGCGCGAACGCCGCCGTGCGGGTTCAGCGGCCCCGATAACAGAATCGCTGACCGTGACGTTCCCTCCAGGCAGCAGCCATCGACGTTAATCACCAACTGTCGATACGGTGCTTTCCAGGCCTTCCGGCAATTGCGCGCTGGCGTCGGCCTCCGTCGGATCGAGTGCCGCGCCGTGTTCCGGACCGGGTTCGTTCGCGCCATCCGTTGCACCCACGGCTTCGGCCTCTTGCCGGTTTGGCCCGCTGCGGCCTTCGACATCGTGCGCGTCCAGGGCATTCATCCGCCGCCGCAACCCCATCGCAAAGTTTCGCGCCCCATTGGCGACATCGCGCACCTGCCGTTTGAGACTCGCGCGCTGCATATCGACGGCCTGGGTGGTAATCACCTCGTGAATTTCCAGGGTCTGCAACAACGGCATCAACTGATCGAGTTTGCCCAGCA